>OGZE01001762.1_pt1 | contig 11604 bp, 7 predicted proteins | sample 1576731 | NCBI WGS metagenome assembly OGZE01 (sample SAMEA3541503, study PRJEB24748) | human gut metagenome | biome: human gut; feature: human-associated habitat; material: faeces | place: China | collected 2012 | reverse complement strand
GTGATTTAGGCAGTGATGAAGAATACTGGTTTAATCATTATCTTGAATTAAGCAATTATCTTGGCAATGGACAGCTGATCCGTACCTTTGTCAGTGAAGCTAAGAATACCGTTGAATATCTGCTTGATCATGATATTAATGTCTATCTGTCTAAAACGGCACAGCAGATTGCTCACTTTGATGATACGATTATTTACCATCGCTGGGGCAATACACAGCCATTTGTTCATTTACAGGCATATCTGGATCAATACAATGTCGATATTCATTACAACACAACCGCGACCAAACTGTTGGTCAATGAAAACAATGAAGTTGTAGGCGTTGAATGCCGCAATGAAGATGGCAGCAAGCTGATTGTCAATGCTAAAAGTGTGATCGTTGCGACCGGCGGTTTCGCGGGCAATGAGGCAATGATGAAGGAAGCGCTTGGCGAGGAAATCTATGAAACTGTTTCAACAACTCTTTATATTGAAGATAAATATGTTTCAGTTTCAACTCAACAAGTTAATGGATTACTTGGAACAAACATTCAAACAAATGAAATCGCAGAAATCTTTAATTCATTAAAATTCAAATATGAATTAAAAGAAGATGCATTTAATGTAAAAATTCCAACTTATCGTAATGATATTACTATGGCAGCTGATTTAATAGAGGAAGTTGTGCGTATGTATGGTTTTGATAACATTCCATCAACTTTACCAGAAATGTCTATGACAATTGGAAAAAGAACAGAAATCCAAGAAAAGAAACATATGATGAAAGTCTTATTAAAAGACCTAGGATTACATGAAACACTCACATATTCATTAACATCACCATCACTTGTTCATGATTTCAATATTTTCCATGACCAAGAACCCGTTAAACTAGCGATGCCATTAGGTGAAGAAAGATCAGTCACAAGACAATCAATCATTAGTTCATTATTACAAGTAATTAATTATAACCAATCAAGAAATATGAAAGATGTTCATTTATATGAATTATCAACAACATATTCTAAAGGTGTTGAATTACAAAATCTTGCCATTGCATGTACTGGTGAATACCATGGTTTATCATTTAAACAAATTTCATACAAAGCAGATTACTATTTAGTAAAAGGATTTGTGGAAACAATCTTTGAAAGATTAGGAATCAATGAATCACGCTATCGTTTAGAACGCGTTGAAAGCGATAATGAATCTTTCCACCCAGGACGTAGTGCTTATATTAAAGTACAAAATGAAGTCGTTGGTGTTGTTGGACAAGTTCATCCATTAATGGAAAAGAAATATGATGTTAAAGATGTTTATGTCGTTGAATTAAACTTATCTGCTTTATTAAATATCAAAACAGGTAAAGTAAAATATCAACCAATTCCACAATATCCATCAGTTTCAAGAGATATTGCTTTAGTGATGGATGAATCTGTTCCAGCAAATGATGTATGTCAAAAAATCATTAAATCAAGTAATAAACTTGTCAAAGCAGCCAACATCTTTGATGTTTATGTAGGTGAACATGTTGAAGCTGGTAAAAAATCAGTTGCTATTAATTTAACTTTCCAAGATGAAAAGAAAACATTAGAAGAAAAAGAAATTAATGCAGCTATGGAAAAAATCTTAAAAGCAGTAGAAAAAGATTTTGGGGCAGTCTTAAGAGGATAAAGAATTGAGGTGTACAAAAGTACATCTCTTTTTTATGAAAATAGGTAGTTATCGACAATTTTAAAGAATAAATAAAAAAAGTGATCGATAACTCAATACTATTAAGTTAAGGACAGATATATTTTTATGTTTTGTCCTTTTTATCTTAAATAATTTTTAGTAGAAAAACACATCTACAAAAAAGACTTATAATGAATATTTTATTATTCATTATAAGTCCTATGAAATCAATCTATCTTATTTTTCTTCTGGATGATTTAAATCTTCTTTAATTTGTGTTGTTGAGATTTCAGGAGTTCTTGGTAAGTAGATTACTTCAACACCTTCATCTTTTAAATAATCAAATTTGCCTTTCCAATCATCCCCAATAACAAAAGTATCAATATGATATTCTTTAATATCATTAATTTTTTGATCCCAGTTTTCTTCAGGAATAACAAGATCGACAAAACGAACAGATTCTAATAAACCTTTTCTTTGTTCATAAGAAAAGTAACATTTCTTATCTTTTTTCAAACGTGTAAATTCATCTGTAGAAACGGCAACAATTAGATAATCTCCTAAAGCTTTTGCACGTTTTAATAAATTAATATGTCCATAATGTAATAAATCAAATGTACCATAAGTAATAACTCTTTTCATACCTAACCCTCTTTTACTTTTAATAATGCTATTTTCAAAATTAATATCTGCGACAGATTTTGTAAGCTCTGTTTTACGATCACGATTCATTAATGCTTTAACTGCTTCATTTGGACTGACTTTACCTTTAACAATAGCATCTACTGTTGCAGTAATAGGCATTTCTACATCATATCTTTTAGAAAGTTGCATGGCAGCTGGTAAAGCATTTAAACCTTCAACCACCATTCCTACTTCTTTTGTAGCTTCATCGACATTATAACCTTGACCAATTAATGTTCCGCATTTAAAGTTACGACTATGCACACTTGTCGCGGTAACAATCAAATCACCAATTCCAGCAAGACCATGGAATGTTTGTTCAAGACATCCCATTGTTGTTCCTAAACGTGTCATTTCAGAAAGACCACGGGTAATAATGGCTGCACGGGTATTATCGCCATAATTTAAACCATGAGAAATTCCTGCTGCTAAGGCAATGATATTTTTTAAAGCGCCACATAATTCAACCCCACGGACATCCACGTTTGTATAAACACGCATACATGTATCTTGGAATAAATTTTGTACTTTTTCAGCAACTTCTAAATCACCACAAGCTGAAACAATGGTTGATGGCATGTCATTGACAACTTCTTCAGCATGTGTTGGTCCTGATAGTGCGACAATCTTTGCTTGACTTCCTAAAACATCTCTGATGATTTCAGACATGGTATAAAGACTATCACTTTCGACCCCTTTAGCAAGATCAATCAAGATTTGATCTTTAATATAATCCTTTGCTGTTTCCATTGTACTTCTCATAAAAATAGATGGAACAGCAACAACAAGATATTCACTATTACATACTTCCTTAATATCTGTTGTAAATTCCATATCATCAGGAATTTGTAATTCAGGTAATTTTGGATGCGTTCTGTTTTTTTGAATATATTCAATTTCTTGAGGTAGGGCTGACCAAACCATCACTGAATGATGACGATTGCATAATACTCTTGCTACAGCCATTCCCCATGTACCTGCTCCTAAAACACCAACTTTATACATGATAAAACCTCCTATTTCTTGATGTATTTCATTTTTTCATCTTTTATAAAAACCCAATGATCATCATTTGAATCATTTTCACTAAAATGATAATCATCGATCACAATTTCTTTTATTTTTTCAATATCTTCAACACAATGTTCGATTAAATAATTCAACATCCTACCTCTTGCCTTTTTTAAATACACGGCATTTCGTTTAAAAGTATTCCCACTTCTTATGACAAAATCAAGTTGAATCATCTTATGTGATATCATTTTTTCATATTCTTTTGTACTTAAAGAAAGAATAACATCTTCATCTTTTAAGTATGTATTGATTTCATTTTGCCAATAAGTATATAAGTTTAAATCATTTAACTTATGTTTTATTTCTAAACGATGGTAACTTACAGCATCATTATAACGTAAAATACCATAAAGTGGTGAATTAATTAATAGATGCTTTTGTAAATAATCCCATTGTTCTTTTTGATAGTTTTTCAAATCAAGTTGTTTAAAAACAACCCCATCAAATAAGTTCAATGCTGCAAAGTTTTCTTCATTATGGAAATAATCATAAATCAAAGAAGATTGCTTAAAAGATATCTTCATAAAATCATGAATTTGATCAATGTTTAATTCTTTTAATTGTTTTCTTAAATACTCTGCTTTATTAAAAAACAAAGGCCTTTGTTTTTCAATAGGAAAATGTTTTTCTTTTAAACTTTTTGCATCCGCAATTATTATTTTCATAGACTTCACCATATCCATTATATCTTAAAATAAAAAAATATGATATACTACAAAAGGTGATTAAAATGAATACAACAATTATAGATAAAATACTGATCCATATGTTAGATATGGAACATAGTCAAATCCTTTATTCAGATCAATTTATTGATCTTATCGAAGGAACAACAGAATATTATGATAAAAAAATAGAAAAATGTTTAACCAATACAACAATCAAAGAACTTGTGGTTGGAAGTGAACATCATTTACTTCAAGCAGCTAGAAATATGATTATTGATGATGAACAATTTATAGCTGAATCAAAAAAGATTGCTCAAGATTTATTTGCTGTCAGCAAATATGTTGAAGAAATGCCTAATAGTAATTTAATGTTTGTTGAATGCAAAGTTGATGGGGAAAAGATGATTCTTATCATGAAATTAAATTATAAAGTGACACCTATTTCTATTGTAGAAGAAGTTGAAGGGAAACGTGCTATTAAATTTGTCAATAGACAAAGCTTACCACCTAAAACTTCGGCAGTAGAAGAAGCAATCATTATTAATGTTGATAAAAGCACGATTTCTTTAATTGAAAAAAGATTTCAAATTGATGGAAAACCAGGATATTATCTCAATGAACAATATATTAAAGGGGAACCTAAATTAACTGATAAACAAAAAATGAGTATTGTGAATAAAGTCGTTAAAAAAGTCGATAGTGAATATAACGTCTTTGAGGGAGATCCAATAGCTGTGGTTAAAAAGGAAATGATTGATTTAGTGATGGAGCATCTTCCTTTAAAACCAATGGAAATTGCGAAAAAAGTCATGGGTGATGATTATAATGCAAAGGAAGAAGTGGAAACGATTATGAGAGATTTAGGTATTGAAGAAGATGATGAAATTGTTAATGTACCTTTATCTTTAGATCGTATGTCACGTTGTAAACTTGTTTTAGATGATGATCGTATTGTGGAATTAAACGTAGAAGATTATTTAAATCATGAAAATATTGTGACAGAAACAGATATGTCAGGTTATTCAACGATTACTTTAAAGAATATCAAGGATATTAAGATTAAATAAAGACAAGAAGTTTTCTTTATGATAGAATAAACAGGCATATAATGAAAGGAAATAAATAAATGAGTAAAGTAATTAAATTAGGTAACTATAAAGGAATTGAATTCAAAGTAGAAAAAGTACCTGTATCTGATGAAGAAGTTGAACAACAAATTCAAATGATTTTAGCTCAATCAAGCCAAACAGAAGAAAAAGATGGTGATACTGTAGAAAACGGAGATATCGCTACAATTGATTTTGTTGGGTTAAAAGATGATGTGGCTTTTGAAGGTGGAACAGGAAATGATTACGATTTAGAAATTGGTTCAGGATCATTCATTCCAGGATTTGAAGAACAAATGATTGGCATGAAAGTTAATGAAACAAGAGATTTAAACTTAACTTTCCCAGAAAACTATCAAGCAGCAGAATTAGCTGGACAAAATGTTGTTTTCAAAGTAACTGTTAAAAAATTATCAGTGAAAAAAGATGCTGAATTAAATGATGCTTTCGTTGAAGGATTAGGTGTACCTGAAATCAAAACAGTGGAAGGTTTAAAAGCTTATATTAATGAAGGTTTACAACAACAACATGATCAACAATATGAAACTCAAAAAGAAAATACAATTTTTGATGCTTTCATGGCAGATAGTGAAGTTGAATTAGATGATGATGCTATTGATGAAGCTTTAGATAGACAAATGTCTTATATGGCGAATCAAATGATGGCTCAAGGTATTCAATTAGATCAATACTTACAAATGACAGGTATGGATGAAGAAAAATTAAGAGAACAAATGAAACCATCAGCTACTCAACAAGCTAAATTAGAAGCTTTAATTGATGAAATTATTGCGGTTGAAAAGATTGTTGTAACTGAAGAAGTTTTAGATGAACAATTAAATATGGTTGGACAAGCGAATCAAATGACTAAGGAACAAGTATTAGAAAAAATTGATTTAGAAGGATTCAAAAGAGATCTTTCTCGTATGCAAGCAAGTCGTTTAATTGTTAACAACGCAGTTGAAAAATAGTTGAAAATTCCACGATAAAGTGGAATTTTTTAATTATAGTGTACAAAAATAATTTTTTCATTGATATTTCATGTTCTTAAGGTAAAATAGGTTGAGTAATTAAAGTAAAAGGGTTAAAATATTTATTTGTATTAAGGGAGGTTTCATTTTATTATGAAAATCATTGTTTTGGGAGCTGGTAAAGTCGGAAAAACACTTATTAAACATATGTCCAATGAAGATCATGATATTATTGTGGTTGATCAAAATGCGACAAAAGTAGAAGAAGTCGTCAATCAATTTGATGTTATAGGTGTTGTAGGTAATGGTGGTTCATATGATATATTAATGGAAGCAGGGGCTCAAGATGCCAATCTTATCATTTGTGTAACTGCTTCTGATGAATTAAATATTTTAGCGGGATTAATGGCTAAAAAGATGGGAACAAGACATACAATTGCCCGTGTGAGAAATCCAGATTACTCATCACAACGTGATTTTATGAGAAATCAATTAGGTTTTTCAATGATTGTTAATCCAGAATTGGAAGCAGCAAGTGAAATACGTCGTGTATTATCTTTCCCTTCAGCTGTAAAAGTTGATACTTTTTCTAGAGGAAAAGTGGAACTTGCGGAATTCTTTGTAGAAGATCATAGTCGTTTAAATGGGGTTGAATTAAGTCAACTTCATAAAATTACAAAGACAAATATTCTTGTCTGTGCGGTCAGTCATAATGAAGATGTGATCATTCCTGATGGAAATTATGCAATCAAACCAGGTGATCATTTATATATTACAGGAACACATCGAGATCTTTCTCGATTTTGCTTAGATATTGGCGTTATTACTACACGTATTAAAAATGTCATTATTGTTGGTGGTGGTAAGATTGCTTACTATTTATCGAAACAATTATCAACACAAGGAATTAAAGTTAAAATTATTGAAAAAGATAAAAATCGTTGTCAGGTTCTGGCAGAAAAATTGCCTTATGTCACAATTATCTATGGAGATGGTAGTGATGATGAATTATTAAATGAAGAAGGTATTGAAAATACAGATGCTGTTTTAGCACTTACAGGTTTAGATGAAGAAAATATTGTTTTATCTTTATCCGCAAAAAGCCTTTATCATAAAAAGACCATTGCGAAGGTAACACGAATGAATTATGTAGGTCTTTCCGATGTCTTAAAAGTAGACAGTATCGTGGCACCAAAGAAAATAGTTGCTAGTCAAATTATTCGTTATGTGCGTGCTAAAATGAATAAGGATAATGATTCATCGGTTAAAACACTTTATAAAATTGTTGATGGTGAGGTTGAAGCCATTGAATTTAAAGTAACTGAACAATTTAAGTATTTACATAAAACACTTAATGAAATGAAAATCAAGGAACATGTTTTAGTAGCTGCAATTATTCGTGAAAATGAAGTCATTGTCCCAAAAGGAAATACTACAATGGAATTAAATGATTATGTCATTATTGTTTCTCGTGGAGAAATTATGAAATCACTCAATGATATATTAAGAGGTTAATTATGAATAGAAGAATGATTGTATTTGCGATAGGAAAACTTCTATCGATGACAGGATTTCTCCTTTTCATTCCTGTCATAATTTCGTTTATTTATCATGAAAACCAAGGACTTTATTTTGGAATTGTTGGTGCTATTTTACTTCTCTTAGGATTCTTGATTTCACGAAAAACACCAAAAAAGAAAAATATTTATGCTCGTGAGGGATTTGTCATCGTTGCTTTAAGTTGGATCCTTGTTTCTGCTTTTTCAGCAATACCTTATGTTTTATCAGGAGAAATTCCTCGTTATGTGGATGCTTTCTTTGAAATGGTTTCAGGATTTACGACAACGGGTTCATCCATTCTTACAAATATTGAGGGAATGAGCCATACAGGACTTTTTTGGCGAAGCTTTACACACTGGATTGGTGGAATGGGAATTTTAGTATTCGTCATTGCCTTTATTCCCATTGCTTCAGGAAGATCGATGCATATTTTAAAAGCAGAAGTTCCTGGTCCCGTTGTTGGAAAACTTGTTTCTAAAGTACGTGCGACAGCCCGTATTCTTTATGTTATTTATGCGGCCTTAACCGTAATTGAAATAGTCTTGTTACTATTTGGAGGAATGTCTTTATTTGATAGTATCCTCAATGCCTTTGGAACCGCTGGTACTGGTGGTTTTGCAATAAAAAATGCGAGTATTGCTGCTTATCATAGTGCATACTTTGATGTTGTCATTACTATTTTTATGATTCTTTTTGGAATCAACTTCAACTTATTCTATTTTATTTTAATAGGAAAAGTTAAAGATGCTTTACGAAGTGAAGAACTTCATTACTATTTAGGAATCATTGCATTATGTATTATTGTGATTACATGCAATGTTTTACCGATGTATAAAAATGTTTTAGAAGCTTTACGTTATGCTGGCTTTACAGTTGCTTCAACCATTACCACAACAGGATTTGTCGTTGTTGATTATGGTAAATGGCCACTTTTATCACAAATGATTATCCTTGTTTTAACATTCGTTGGGGCAAGTTCAGGTTCTACCGGTGGAGGAATCAAGATTTCAAGAATTGTGATGTATTTTAAAAGTGCTCGTAAAGAACTAAGAAAAGCTCTTCATCCTCATAGTGTACAAACTGTAGGGTTTGAAAATCAACCAATTGATGGCAATGTGATTAGTTCTATTCAAGGATACTTAGTCATTTACTTAATTATCTTTGTGGTGTCATTGCTTATTTTATCTTGTTATAATATTGATTTTACAAGTGCTTTTTCAGCTGTAGCAACATGTTTAAATAATGTTGGTCCAGGAATGAATGTTGTGGGACCGGTTGGAAATTTCTCATCATTATCAGATGTTTCAAAACTTGTTTTATCTTTTGATATGTTAGCTGGTCGATTGGAAATCTTCCCAATGTTATTGTTATTTGCACCATCATCTTGGCGAAAATAAATTATTTTGAAGTAATAAAAGATAACTTTTGTTACTTCTTTTTTTGTGATAGATGTTTATGATATTCGTTGTAATTTTTTTGAAAGAGTTTATAATTGTATACAACGATTGGAGGATGAAATATGTTAGTAGATGGACATATGCATTTAGAAAATGGTCCCCTTACCAAAGAATATGTAATGCAATTTATTAATGAAGCTTATAAACAAGGATTTGATCGTATTCAAATTCTTGATCATACACATCGCTTTAAAGAATTTGAAGTGATCTATCAAGGTGTTAAAGATGCCAGTGATTATCAAAAAGAATGGCTTGCAAATAAGAAAATGAAATTTAAAGATTCTCTTTCAAGTTATGTACGTTTAATTAATGAAGTAAAATCAGAAAAGACTCCTATTGAAGTATTGTTTGGTTTAGAAGTTTGTTATGTTCCTGAGTACAAAGATGAAATCGAAAGAATTTTAGAGCCTTATCAATTTGATTTTTTAGTAGGGGCTATTCATTCTATTGATGGCCTTTTATACGATATGCCTTGGTCTAAAGAAATACTATGGGATAAGTATAATGTTGATGATATTTATCGTCGTTATTATGAACTTATTTTTGATCTTGTAAAAAGTAATTTATTTACGCAATTAGCACACCCGGATACAATAAAAATGTTTGGCTATTACCCAAGTTATGATTTAAAACCAACATATCATGAACTTGCACAATTACTGGTAGAACACCATGTCAAAGGGGAATGCAATACAGGATGTTATTATCGTTATCATCATCCAGATAAGGGCTTATCTAAAGAACTTTTAGATATTTTTAAAGAGCATCATGTCGATATTATTACCGCGAGTGATGCCCATAAACCTGAGGATGTAGGTACTTGTATTAAAGATATTTATAAATTATGTCGATATGATTAGTTGTTCTTGATTGAACAACTTTTTTGCTTTATGATGTTCAAGAAAAAGAAAGGTGTTAAAAATGAAGGTTACAGAATTACTCGATTTAAAATCAATTGATTTAAATCCACAAGTATCTAGTAAAGAAGAGGCTATTGATCATATGGTTGATTTATTAGATCAAAGTGGAAAGTTAAATAATAAAGAAGTTTACAAAGAAAGTGTTTTAAAAAGGGAAGCACAAAGTACCACAGGAATTGGTGATGGTGTTGCTATTCCTCATGGACAAAGTGAAGGAGTTCAAACTGCAGGGCTAGCAGCAATGGTCATTAAAGAAGGACTTGATTTTCAATCATTAGATGGAAAACCAACGTATCTATTCTTTATGATAGGTGCTCCTAAAGATTCAGGGGGTGCGCATTTACAAGCATTAGCACAATTATCAACATTATTAATGGAAGAAGATTTTAGAAATTCTTTAATTAATGCATCTTCTAAAGAAGAATTTTTAAAACTTATTGATGAAAAAGAAAATAAAAAAGAAGAAGTGAAGGATGTTATTCATCCAGATGTTTTGGCAGTAACTGCTTGTCCAACAGGAATTGCCCATACATTTATGGCAGCAAAAGCTTTGCAGCAAGCCGGAGAAAAATTACATATTTCAATTAAAGTTGAAACAAATGGGCAAGAAGGGGTTAAAAATGAATTAACTCAAAATGATATTGATCATTGTAAATGTATTATTGTTGCGGCAGATAAGAAAGTAGAAATGCAACGTTTTGAAGGGAAAAAATTAATTCAAGTTCCTGTTCGTGATGGAATCTCTAAAGCAGAAGAACTTGTTGAAAAAGCAAGTAAAGAAGAAGCTGAAATTTATCATTATCAAGAAGGAAAGACAAAACAAGGAATTGTACGTACTTTCTATAAACATTTAATGAATGGAATTTCTCATGCTTTACCTTTTGCTGTAGCAAGTGGAGTCCTTTATGGAATTCTTTATTTATTACAAGATTATGTTTTAACATATCAAATCTTAACTCTTACAAGTTATGTTCAACAGCTTGCAACTATTATGATCGTTCCTGTTGTTTCTGCTTATATTGCCGATAGTATTGCTGATCGTCCAGGAATGGTTTCAGGATTTATAGGTGGTTTAATTGTTTGTCAAGGAATTTCTGCCTCAGCTATTTCAACGAATACAGTATCCTTACTTGCAAGTATTATTGCTGGATTCCTTGCTGGATATATTTCTTTAATTTTAAGTAAATTGATGTCTTATTTACCAAAATGTTTAAAAGGAATTGAAGCTTCTCTTTTCCATCCAATTTTATCAACAGCACTTGTTGCTTTGATTATGGTTTATATTAATAGTTATCTTTATATAGGACATAGCTATATTATTCAATATGTTTCTTTGATTGAATCACAAATGATTACAAAAATCTTATTTGGTTTTGTTTTAGGAATGATGATGGCGATTGATAATGGTGGACCTATTAATAAAACAGCTTATGTATTTGGTATTGGTATGGTTGTAAGTTATGATTATTATCCAATGGCAGCTATTATGGCAGGAGGGATGATTCCACC
>OGZE01001746.1_pt1 | contig 11697 bp, 8 predicted proteins | sample 1576731 | NCBI WGS metagenome assembly OGZE01 (sample SAMEA3541503, study PRJEB24748) | human gut metagenome | biome: human gut; feature: human-associated habitat; material: faeces | place: China | collected 2012 | reverse complement strand
GGGAACAGAACGATAGAGTTGAATCACAGACTCAGAAAATACAAGCAAAAAGCCATGACCCAATGCTGGCAACCGGTGGATCTGCTGTTGCAGCTGTTAATTTCATCAAGCAGCACGGTGGAAAGAAGATCAAATTTATGGCCATCATCGCAGCACCGGAAGGTCTTAAGAAACTGCAGGAAGCACATCCGGACATTCAGATTTATGTTGGACATTTAGACAGATGTTTAAATGAAAATGCGTATATCTGCCCAGGTCTTGGAGATGCGGGAGATCGTATCTTCGGAACAAAATAGGACGTAAAAAATTAACCCCCGCTGGTTAGCGGGGGTTTTATTATATATTCTTCACTCACGAACCACGCGCTTACGCGCTCCACTGCCCGCTTTCGCGGGCGGTTCGTTCGTTAATGGCTTGAAAAAAACAAATGTCTGCTTCGCAGCCGCTTGTTTTTCCCTGTGCTCATTACATTATAGCATAAAAGGGGATGTCCACGACACCCCCTTTATTTTTATATGTACTACACTTTTATCAAACTTCTGTCATTCTATCAATGTGCAAATACACTTGGAAGCCATAAGCTGATTCCTGGTACGAAGGTGATCAGCAGCAGGGTAATGATCATGCACAGATAGAATGGTAATGTTGCTTTTACAACCTTTTCCATCGGGATCTTTGCAACAGCAGAACCGATGAAAAGTACAGCACCTACAGGAGGTGTCAGAAGTCCGATACCACAGTTAAGGACAACCATGATACCAAACTGGATCGGGTCAATACCAATAGACGTTGCGATCGGCAGAAGGATAGGAGTTGCGATCAGGATGATCGGAGCCATATCCATAATGCAGCCTAATACCAGAAGGATCAGGTTTAATAACAGAGCGATCAGGATTGGGTTATCAGTCAGTCCAACAATAGCCTGAGCTGCCAGATCCGGTACGTGAAGTCTTGTAAGGCAGTAACCGAAGATACTGGAGGTTGCGATCAGGATCAGTACGATAGAAAGAGTATCTACACACTCGCCCAGGACTCTCCAAACACCTTTCCAGTCAAGACCTTTGTAGATAAATACGCTGACGATCAAGCTGTAGATAACTGCAACTGCTGCAGACTCAGTAGCTGTGAACACACCGCCTACAACGCCGAACACTACGATCAGAACGGCTGCTAATGCCCAGAAGGAAACGCTTAACTGCTTTAACAGGTTCTTCATGCTGAACTTGTCGCCCTTTGGATAGTTGCGCTTTACAGAAATAATGTAAGAACCAACCATCAGGGATGCTGCTAAAAGAGCTCCCGGAACATAACCCGCAAGGAATAAGCTTCCTACGGAAATACCACCTGCTGTGGTAGCATAAATAACCATGTTGTGGCTTGGAGGAACCAGAAGTCCCTCACAGGAAGAAGTAATGGTAACTGCTGTAGAGAAATCACCGTCATATCCCTGGTCAACCATCATAGGGATCAGAATAGATCCTAAGGAAGCAGTATCTGCAGATGCAGAACCGGAAATACCACCAAAGAAATAAGATGCAACGATGTTTACCATTGCCATACCGCCTCGCATCCAGCCTACGCAGGCATTTGCCAGAGCGATCAGTTTTTCAGAAATACCACCGGAACCCATCAGGCATCCCATTGTGATAAAGAAAGGTACTGCCATTAAGCTGAAAGAGCTGATACCTTTTACCATCTGCTGACAGATGGTAGTCAGAGGAAGCCCCTGGGCCATCAGACAGAATACAGAAGAAAGAGCTACTGCGTATGCGATCGGGAAACGCAGCATGATCATAAGGAAGAAGCTTCCCAGTAATATAAGAATTGCCATGCTATTTACATCCATACTACTTCTCCTCCTTTACATAAAAGCTTCTGATATGATTGTACAGTGCTTCGATCTCGAAAATGATCATCGCAACACCTGCTAACGGAACCGGCAGATACATCCAGAAACGGGATACTCCAGGCATACTTACATAAGTACCCTTTGAACCGATACCGGAAGCATAAGTCCAGCCTACAGTCAGCATGATGACAGCCAGTACTAAAACAGCTACATCAGCAAGGATATCCAGGGATTTAACCAGCTTCTTTGGCAGATAGCTGTCAAGAGCGGTCATACGGATATGAGCACCGCGGCGGATTGCCAGAGCTGCGGAAAGCACAGCCATATAAGCCATACAGGAAAGAACTACTTCTTCAGACCATGCCGGATCTGGAATAAATGAGATATAACGTCCTGCAACGGACATACTGGTAATAGCGATATCAACTACAAGCAAAAGCTTGCAGATAAATAATACAAATTTATATACCGCATCATACAAAGGACGGATCTTATCGATCTTTTCAAAAATTGAAGGCATTCTTCAGTCCCCTTTCTTAATTAAAAGCGCAGGAGAGACGCGCTCCCCTGCGCCTAATACACCATTTCCCTATTTAACTGGCTGACTCAGATTATTTTGCCATATCAAGGATCTGCTGATACAGTTCTGCGTTATCCTTTGTAGAGGACTCGATAATGTCCTTGCAAGCTTCCTGCCATGGAGTCTTATCTTCTACTTCTACAACGTTTACGCCATTTGCCTTTAACTCATCCAGAACTTTGTTCTCTGCTTCTTCAGAGATCTTACGGTTGAATTCAGATGCATACTTTCCAGCTTCGGTCAGAACATCCTGCTGCTCTGGAGTTAATTTATCCCAAGCGTCATCTGTGATGATAACCTGGATAGCACCTAAGGTATGTCCATCAAGGATCAGGTTAGGAGCAACTTCTGGGAATGCGTTGGACTGATAGTTTGCGATTGGCTGCTCAGCACCGTCAACAACGCCGGTCTGCAGTGCGGAGTACAGTTCGTTGAAGGAAACAACAGTTGCGTTTGCGCCAAGTCCAGCTACCATACCGTTCATGATCGGGTCGTTAGAAACACGAAGCTTCATTCCCTTTAAGTCTTCCAGACCATTTACTGGCTTAACAGTGAAGAAATGACGGAAACCTTCTTCTCCGTAGAACAGACCTCTTACGCCCAGTCCGTTGTCATGCGGTTCCATTAAGAACTCTGGAGCCAGTTCGCTATCTGCAAATTTCCAGAAATGTTCACGGTTTACAAATGTATAAGGTACAGACAGAAGTACGGACTTCTCTGCGCCGTAGCTTGTCAGAGCGAATGCGGAGATACGGGACATATCAATAGTTCCGCCACCACCAAGCATGGTATCCAGAACGTCGTTCTCAGAACCAAGAACACCACTTGCCTGCAGGTCTACAGTGATAGATCCGCCGGACAGCTCTTCTACTTTCTCTTTGAATGCTGTATCAGTCTGTCCAACGATAGTATCCAGTGGATTAACCTCTGCCATTACCAGAGTAACTGCAGGTCCTACAGGCTCCCCAGCTGCTGCAGACTCTCCTTTGGATTCCTCTTTTGCTTCTGCTGCTGTGGTCGCTTCCTCCTTAGCTGCCTCAGTAGCTGCTGCTGTAGTAGTTGTTTCTGGGGATTTTAATCCGCATCCTGCCAGTGATCCGGCTACCATAGCTGTGCAAAGTGCTGCGCTTAACCATCTTTTTTTCATTTTGTTTACCCTCCTGTTAATACGTTTTTCACATATTGTTTATGTTTTTTTACGCTTTCTTTATGCTGATTTCATTATAAGGGTAAAATCTTGTTCTGACCATGGTAAATTTTTGATAATCCTAGTATGATTTTGACCTATACCGTAATTTTTTGTTATAATTCAGCCATGCGCTGGCTTGGAGATTATTTTTCCCGGAACACAGTATTTCGATACTCTGAAGGACTCTGCCCTGTGATCCTTCTAAACACTTTTGTAAAATAATTAGAGTCTTCGTATCCTACTGACTTTCCTATATCCTTAATATTGACGGTAGGTTCTTCTAACATTTTTTTCGCCATGGAAACACGGTATTCTGTAAGATACGCTGTAAAATTCTGTCCAAAACTCTGCTTGAAAAGCCGGCAGAAATAAGGCTCTGAATAATTCATCTTGTCAGCCAGATCCTGTACAGAAAGATCATACATGTAATTTTCACGGATATAGTCCCGTATGATCTCTGTTACTTTATTCATGCGCAGATTTTCACCTGCATCATCTTCTGCCAGTTCTTCCGGATCGTCCCGTTTTTCTTCCTCGGATACCTCTTCTGTCTTTTCTTTCTGAAAATCTTTTTCTTCTCCCGCCATTCGCATGGCTTCTTCCAGTACCAGCATCAATTCTTTTTCATCCCAGGGTTTTAAAAGATAATCTAACGCCCTGACTGTGATTGCCTTCTTGGCATAGGCAAATTCATCAAAAGCTGTAAGAAAGATAATACAGCATTTTTTATCCTTCTCCCTTATCCGCTCTGCTGCCTGGATTCCGTTGATACCTGGCATTTCAATATCCAGTATGGCGATCTGGATCTTTTCTTTTTCATATATTTCCAGTGCTTCTCTTCCGTTTTCTGCCTGGAAGATCTCACACTGCCCCTTCAGGTTCTGGCTTAATGTTTTAAAAAGAACCTTTCTCTCGATCATTTCATCATCTGCGATCAGCAGTCGGTACATATACTTCTTCCCCCTGTTTTTCTTCTCCCTGCGGTATCATCAATTGTATCACTGTTCCTTTTCCTTCCCGGCTGTAGATCCGCAGATCTCCCTTTTGGTACATCATATGGACACGCTTATAAATATTTCCAAGCCCGATCCCAATCTTTGCCGTGCGGTGTTCTTTCATTGCTGCAGCAACTTCTTCGCACCGCTCCTGACTCATACCAAGGCCGGTATCTGCCACTGAAAGGATCAGCATACGGTCCTTTTTCCAGATCCGGATATGGAGGATACCTCCCGTTTCTTTTTTAGAAAGACCATGAACCACCACATTTTCTACAAGAGGCTGCAGGGACAGGGACGGAATGATCACGTCTGCCGCATCCGTCTCCAGGCTCAGACGGTATTTGATCCTGCTTCCAAAACGCATTTTCTGAAGATACATATAGTCATTTACGATCTTTAACTCCCGGTCTAATGTTACAGTCTGCTCCCTTGTTTTCAGGTTATAGCGGAACAGATTTCCCAGACTTAAGATCATCTTTTCCGTATCCACAGCATCTTCCAGTTTTGCGGTACATGCGATCATATTCAGGGTATTAAAGAGAAAATGGGGATTGATCTGGCTTTTTAACAGTTCCAGCCTTGCGCTTCCTAACTGTTTTTCCATTTCACTGCGCTCTAATTCCTCTTTGTGGAGCAGCTCCTGCATTTTGTTATTTTCTTTCATGGTGGCAATATAGCCCTTGGTACTGTGTTTCATTACATTGAAAGCTGTGACCAATTCTCCCATTTCATCTTTATTTTCTATGATCAGGTCCGGCTCATCAAAGTCATTGGCAGCTATCTTTCTGGTACTTGCAGCCAAAGATACAATGGGTTTTGCAACGGAATTTGAAAGAATTTTTGTCAGCCAGATCGCTATGATCATAAGTGCGATGGAAATGGCCACAATAATATACGGAATATTAGAAAACATTGCTGCTTCTTTCTGATACTCTTCTGTTCCTTCTGCCATGGTTATCTGCACCAGACGGCCGGTATATCCCTGGAGGTACTCCTGCATTTTGTATACGTAATACAGTTCGTCTACAAATTCACTGCCTGTTTTATTTCCTTCCGCTACGTCATCACGATAAACTTTGTAACCTTCATAGGCATTTCTTATGTTCCATGTCCTGGCACTGCGCTCTTTTCCAATCCTTCTGTACTCAGAAGGCAGTGACCACAGGCAACGTTCTGTTCTTACACATGCCACCCTGTAAGTATCCCGGCTTTCCTGGTCTGCATTTCGCACATAATGCTCAAAAGCTCTGATTTCCTGATCCAGTGCCTCCTGAAAGTCATTGCAGCGGGAGTTGTCATTCAAAATTCCTCCAAAGCTTCCCAGGGATACGTTGGTGATCCACACATTAAAAGAAGCGGAAAGAGCCATGATCAAAATGACCATGGCTGCAAAAATTCCTATTTTTCTTTTTATGGAGATCGTCATCCATAGCTTTCTCAGAGAAGGACGCATGATAACCTCCTGTTGTAATTCTTATGTCAGTTTCTTTATGTCTTTTGTAGCTTTTTAGCGTTTTTTATTACGGCCTCTTTTTTTGGCTGCTCTGAGTGCTGCTTTTTTTGCTGCAGCTGAGGTTGGAGCCGGGGCTGCGGGTGCTGGAGATGGAGCTGGCTCTGGTTTTGTAACTGCTGAAGCAGGAGTTGTTACTGGCTCTGCAATCGGATCTGCAGGTGCTAAAACTGGTACTGGTTCAGGCTTTGCTGTTTCCAGTTTCTTTGGTTCTTCTTTTGCAGTTGCCAGCTTTTTCGGCTCTTCTTTTTTCTCCGTAGTCAGCTTCTTCGGCTCTGCCTTCTTTGTGGTCAGTCTCTTCGGGCTTTCCTTCTTTGTGGTCAGTCTCTTCGGGCTTTCCTTCTTCTCCTCTGGTGTACAGGAGAATACCATAAAGCTCATTGGCGGGATATGGATCTCAATGGAGTTCTCTCTTTCATCCCATTCTATCTTCTTGGATGCTTTCACACGGCTGTTGGTACGGCCTTCGCCGCCAAATTCTTTTGCATCACTGTTGAAGATCTCTTTATATTTTCCTGCAAATGGTACGCCCAGGCGGAATTTCTCATGATCCATATTATCAAAGTTACATACACAGAGCAGAGTTTCTTCTTTGCCTCTGCGCAGGAATATGATCATGCTTTCCTCATGGTAGCTGCAGTTGATCCACTCAAAGCCTTCCGTATCAAAGTCCTGCTCATACAGTGCCGGATGGGCCTGATACAGCTTGTTTAACTCACGGACGTAGGTCTGCATGTTCTTATGCAGCGGATATTTTAACAGATCCCATTCCAGGGACGCATTTTCGTTCCACTCATCGATCTGGCCATAGTCCTGTCCCATAAATAACAGCTTCTTGCCTGGATGGGACATCATAAAGCCATAGGCAGCCCGCAGGTTTTCAGCCTTTGCCTCTAAAGTCTCTCCCGGCATCTTACCCATCATAGAGCCTTTTCCGTGAACGACTTCGTCATGGGAGAATACCAGGACAAAGTTTTCACTGTAGGCATAAAGCATGGAAAACGTCAACTCGCCATAGTTATTTTTACGGAAATATGGATCACAGCGCATGTAGTTGGTGAAATCGTTCATCCAGCCCATATTCCACTTATAATCAAAACCAAGTCCGCCGTCTTTTGGATCACCGGTGATCATTGGCCATGCAGTAGACTCCTCTGCGATCAGCACCGCACCGTTCTTTCTGCCCTTGAATACAGTATTTAAGTGCTTTAAGAACTCTACAGCTTCCAGATTTTCATTTCCGCCGTAGATATTTGCCACCCATTCACCGTCATTTTTACCGTAATCCAGATACAGCATGGAAGCCACCGCGTCCATACGGATGCCGTCTGCGTGGTACTTCTCAGCCCAGAACAGTGCGTTGGCAATGAGGAAGTTAGATACTCCCGGACGGCCGTAGTTATAGATCAGTGTACCCCAGTGCGGATGAGCGCCCTTTCTTGGGTCTGCATGTTCATAGACGCAGGTTCCGTCAAAGCATGCCATTCCGAAAGCATCTCTCGGGAAATGGGCCGGTACCCAGTCTAAGATCACACCAATGCCCTGTTCATGCATATAGTCCATGAAGTACATGAAATCATCCGGTGTTCCATAGCGGCTGGTAGGAGCATAATAACCAGTTACCTGATATCCCCAGGAAGCATCTAAAGGATGTTCCATGATCGGCAGCAGTTCTACATGGGTATAGCCCATATCTTTTACATACTCAGCCAGCTTTACAGCCAGTTCCCTGTAATTGTAGAACTCGGAGCCAATGATATCTTCCCCGTTTTCGTCCTTGGCAATCTCTTTTCGCATCCAGGAACCTAAATGGACTTCATAAATATTGAAAGGCTTGTCCTTTGTATCAGAAGCAGCCCGCTTGTCCATCCATTTTTTATCTTTCCACTGGTAATTGTTGATATCCCATACAATGGAAGCATTATTTGGACGCAGCTCTGCATAATTTCCATATGGGTCTGCCTTCATCATAGGCAGTCCAGCTCTGGTCTTGATCTCATATTTATAAAGGCATCCTGCTTTCAGGCCCGGAATGAACAGCTCAAATACGCTGGCATCTCCTTCGCCTACTTTGCGCATCTGGTGGCGTCTGCCGTCCCATAAGTTAAAGTCACCTACTACACTGACACGCATGGCACATGGAGCCCATACTGCAAAATAAACGCCTTCTACTCCGTCAATGGTCATTGGATGAGCACCCATTTTCTCATAAATGTCGTAGTAGATACCTGCACCGAATTTCTTTAATTCATCTTCTGTAAACTGTGGTCCGAAAGAATAGGGATCGTGGATCTCTTCTTCGGTTCCATTATCATAAGTGACAAGTAAGGTATAATCTGTCACTGTTTTTCTTGGGATCAGTACAGCATAAAATCCTGCTTCATCTGCCAACTCCATAGGGTATTTTTTCCCATTTCCTGTAAGCTTTACAGTGATCGCTGTTGCGGTAGGTATAAATGCCTGTATCAATAAGCCTTCTTCTGTTGCATGTGGTCCTAACATTCTGTGAGGATCGGCTGACTCTGAATAGGTCAGTTCCTCAATCCCCGCCCAGTCCATAATATCATATAATTTCTGTTCCATCTGCGTGCCCCCTTTTAGCAAAAACAATGTTGTTTCTATTATAGCTGTTTCGCCCGTTCTGAAATATTCTGTCTGAAATTGATCACATCATGCTCATATTCTTCATCCATAAGAGGTGATGAGATCATAAAATCTGCACTTGCCTTATTGTTTGCAATGGGAATATCGTAAACCTGTGCAATACGCAGCAGTGCCTTTACATCCGGATCATGAGGCTGTGCTGTCAATGGGTCGGAGAAGAAGATCACGAAATCGATCTGTCCTTCTACGATCTTGGCGCCGATCTGCTGGTCGCCTCCCAATGGGCCGCTGTTATATCCCTTTACCGGAAGTCCGGTATAATCGGTGATCATTCTTGCAGTTGTTCCGGTTCCGCATAAGAAATGTTTCTCCAGAATGGATTTATGTTCCTTGCACCATTCCATTAATTCATGCTTTTTCTGATCATGGGCGATCAGGGCGATATTTTTCTGCTTCTTGATAGTCATTGGGACAAATTCCATTGTATGCATACCTCCTTATGTTGCCTGTCTCTTGTGTTGCTGTCCTAAATATATAGTATACAATTGCTCATTTATGATGATGCCGCCGTCAGGCAGCATACATGTTTATTCAACTACCGGATTGGTAAGTGTGCCGATCCCTTCAATGGTACATTCTACTACATCTCCAGGTTTTAAGAATTTTGGCGGTGTAAAGCCCATTCCTGCGCCTGCCGGTGTGCCGGTGGCAATGATGGTTCCAGGTTTTAATGTCATGCCTTTTGAAAGCTCACTGACGATGTGGTCAATACCAAAGATCAGCAGTTCTGTGTTGCTGTCCTGTCTCAGTTCCCCGTTGACACGGGACTGGATAGAAAGCTTTGGCGGATATGGGATATCTTCCACTGTGGTGATACATGGTCCCATTGGGAAAAATCCGTCTAAACTCTTTCCAAAATACCACTGGTTATGCTGGGTCTGAAGGGTTCTGGCACTGACGTCATTGATAATGGTGTAACCAAAAATGTAATTTTTTACCTCTTCTTCCGGTACATTTTTTGCTTCTTTTCCAATGATTACTGCCAGTTCTACCTCATAGTCTAAATCTGTTACAATGTCTGAATGGCTTTCAATGCCTTCACCGTTTGCCACTGCCTCGTTTACACGTTTGGAGAAGTAAACGGCATAGGGACGTTCGCCTCCAAATGCCTCTTTCTTGTAGCGGGCAGACTCCTCTGCGTGAGCCATATAGTTGATACCCAGGCAGATCACATCCTGTTTCGGATTTGGGATCGGCGCCAGAAACTTTACTTCTTCAATAGGTGCCGCTCCTCTGATCTTATAAGGGTCCTGACCGGACACATATTCAAGCAGCTGTTTTTCTGACTCGCTGATCCCCTCGATCAGTTCCTGCATGGTCTTATAATCCATATCCAGGGAGCGAAGAGGATAGACCCATTTTCCGTCTCTGCTGATCACGCCCAGACCGCCTTTATGTTCCACTTCATATGTAACAAGCCTCATAACAGCCTCCTTATTTCATTTAGCAATTTCTTAATGCTTACTTTATCACATTTTTCGGATATTTTCCACCTTGCCACAAATGTTTTACATAATCTTAGAAAATTTAGCGAACAATTCAGACGTCATTTAAGCGGTTCCTGCGCTCATCATTTTGTAGATCTGAATAACTGCCGTTGGTGCCAGCGCACCTAAAACCACTGCCAGTAACTGTGAGCCCGTCAGATCCCCTGCGGCAAATACATCCTGAAGCTTAGGCACAAAAAGCACTGCACACATAAGGACTACACCTACAAACAATGCCATAACACACCAGAGATTGCTTCCTATTCCCAATGAAAGCAGGCTTTTTCTTCCCCTGCAGTTAAAACCATGGAACAGTCTTGCCAGAGTCAGAGTGGAAAATGCCATAGTACTGGCAATGGCTTCCCCGCCCTGGGAATATCCCATTTCCCATGCCCACATGGTTGCTGCACCAATAAGAAAACCCTGGAATAAGATCTTCCCTGCAAATGGAAAAGAAAGGATCCCTTCTTTTGGGTCTCTGGGAGGCTGGTTTAAAAGATCCCGGTCTGCCGGTTCCATACCTATGGCAATGGCAGGAAGGGAGTCTGTCAGCAGGTTGATAAACAGCAGATGCACCGGCGCAAAAGGCAATGGAAGCGCCTTGATAGATGTATACAGTACACAAAGGATCCCTGCCATATTTCCGGACAACAAAAACTGGATGGAATTTTTAATATTCCGATATACATTTCTTCCATTTGCCACTGCCTTGATAATCGTAGCAAAATTGTCATCTGTTAAGATCATGGCAGCGGCATCCCTTGAAACTTCTGTGCCTGCTTTTCCCATAGCGATCCCTATGTCCGCCTTTTTTAAGGCAGGAGCGTCATTTACCCCGTCTCCTGTCATAGCTGTAATGTGCCCTTTTTTCTGCCATGCTTCCACAATGCGGATCTTATGTTCCGGAGACACCCTGGCATATACGGAGATCTTTTCCAGTCTTTCCTGCAGCTGCTGATCGCTCATCTGATCCAGATCTGCTCCTGTAACAGCCAGATCACCAGCTGTAAAAATACCAATCTCCGAGGCGATCGCTGCCGCAGTCTCTTTATGATCCCCGGTGATCATGACCGTGCGGATCCCTGCTTTTTTAGCATCTGCCACTGCCATTTTAGACTCCGGCCTTGGTGGATCTGTCATAGCAGCCAGACCCAGAAAGATCATATTTTCCGCCTTTGCATCCCTGATTTCTTCCTCTTTTAATGGTTTACATGCCAGTGCCAGAACCCGCATTCCCTTTTTGGACCATAGACCGTTCTGGCGAAGGATCCGCTCTTTATCAGAAAAGGAAAAGGGACGTCCCCAGGAAGCAGTCTCTTCTTCCTGAAAAGAGGGATTGACTGCCAGACTGCATTTAGACAGCAAAACGTCTACCGCCCCTTTTACAAAAAGGATCTTTTCTCCCCCTTTGCTGCATATG
>OGZE01001745.1_pt1 | contig 11697 bp, 10 predicted proteins | sample 1576731 | NCBI WGS metagenome assembly OGZE01 (sample SAMEA3541503, study PRJEB24748) | human gut metagenome | biome: human gut; feature: human-associated habitat; material: faeces | place: China | collected 2012 | reverse complement strand
GGCGGGTGCCGCTGTCCGGAGTCAGATAGCCGGTCAACAGGCGCAGCAGAGTGGATTTCCCGGCGCCGTTCGGCCCGATAAGCGCCGTCATCTCGCCGCCGCGCAGCGCGACGGAGACGTTGTCGATAATCTGTCGTTTACCAAGGTGAAGTGACAGCCCCTGGGCGCAGTATTCATTAACCATGTCTGGAGTTCTCCCGACGAAAGACCAGCCACAGAAACCAGGGGGCGCCCAGCAGGCTGGTGAGCAGACCGACCGGTATCTCCGCCGGCGCCGCCACGGTGCGGGCCAGGGTGTCGGCCAGCAGAAGCAGGATCGCGCCGGCCAGCAGCGAGCCGGGGATCAGTCCGCGATGGTCCGGTCCCAGCCACAGGCGCATCAGGTGCGGCACCACCAGGCCGATAAAGCCGATGACTCCGCTGATGGCCACCGCGACGGCCACCAGCACCGCGCTGCACAGCAGCAGCCAGCGCTGCAGCGCCTGCACGTTGACCCCGAGATAGTGCGCCTCTTCATCGCCAAGCTGCAGCAGATTGAGGCGGGACGCCATCCACCACACCGCCAGCGCCGCAGGGATAATCAAGGTCGCGGCCACCAGCAGCGTCGGCCATTCGGCCTGGCCCAGACTGCCCATTCCCCACAGCGACAGCTGGCGCAGCTGGGCGTCATTGCTCAGCCAGGACAGGACGCCGACCAGCGCGCCGCACAGCGCGTTGATGGCGATCCCCACCAGCAGCAGGCGCGACAGCGAACCCTCCTCCGCCCGACTGAGGATGAAAATCACCACCATCACCGCCAGGCTGCCAATAAACGCCGCCAGCATCGGCATATACAGAGCGATCAGCCCCGCAGCGGAGAACGGGAGCACCAGCCAGCTGGCCACCGCCAGCGCGGCGCCGCTGCTGATGCCCAGAAGGCCCGGGTCGGCAAGCGGGTTGCGAAACAGCCCCTGCATCACGCAGCCGGAGAGGGCCAGCGCCGCGCCCACCAGCAGGGCCAGCAGCACCCGCGGCAGACGGATGGTCAGCCAGATATGGCGCAGCATGTCATCCCCGGAAGGCAGCAGGTTGACCAGCGGCAAGCGCATGGCGCCGAGGGTGGTGGCAAACAACGTCAGGGAGACCAGCAGCAGCGTCATCAGCAGCAAACGGCGAGCGAGGGCAGGGCGCATCAGGGCAACTGCTCCGCTTTGTTTCGCAGCGCGATTATCGCCTGCGGTGTGCGCGGCCCGAAGCCCAGCAGGGCCATATCGTCGATCGTCAGCAGCTGTTTATGACGCCCCGCCGGGGTCTGCGCCAGGCCGGGCAGTTTCCACAGCCCGGCTTCGCCGCCCATCCCTTTGAGACCATCGGCGGAGATCACCACCAGATCCGCCTGGCTGGCGGCGACCCCTTCCTGCGACATGGCGCGATAGTGGTCGAAGCCCTGCATCGCGTTCTGCAATCCGGCGGCGCGAATGGCGCTATCGGCCGCGGTATACTGTCCGGCCACCAGGGTATTCATTCCGCCGTGGCTGAGAATAAACAGCACCCGCTTAGCAACCGGCTGCGTTGGAATGGCGGCGATCTGCTGCTGAAGCTGCTGGCGCAGCGCGTCGCCTGCCGCCGTTTTGCCTAACGCTTCGGCAATGACAGCAACTTTGTTATCGATCGCGGACAGACTTTCGCCGCCCGGCACGTTAACCACCTTCACCCCGCTCGCCTGCACTTTGTGTAAGACCAGCGAGGGCTGCGCCTGGGCGCTCGCTAACACCAGCTGCGGGCGTAACGCGAGGATCCCCTCGGCGTTCAGCTGTCGCAGGTAGCCGACGTCCGGCAACTTTTGCGCCGCCGGGGGCCAGCTGCTGGTGCTGTCCCGCGCCACCAGGCTCTCCTCCGCGTGAAGGGCATAAACGATCTCAGTGACATCTCCGCCGAGGGTGACGAGTCGCTCAACGGCGGCGTGACTCAGCAGCGGGAAAGCGATCAAGAGCAGTAACCAGCGCATCATGCGGGCAGCCCTTCACGGGTCAGACGATCTGCCTGCTGGCGCCATTGCGCCTGCTCGGGGTGCCCCTCGCTGCGCTGGCCGTAGAGCTGGGCAATCTGGGTGCCGTCTTTAGCGAACAGTTCGACGCTGGTGACGTGTCCGTCCGAAGTCGGCTTGCGGGTCACCCACACTTCATCGACGCTCTCTTCGCGCAGATGCAGGGTAAAAGTAGTATTGAAGATATTCAGCCAGCCGCGCATGGGGGCCAGCTTTTCCAGGGCGCCGGTAAAGATCTGCACGCAGCCGCGATTGCCGACGAAAATCATGATTTCATTGCCCTCCTGGCGCACCGTCTCCAGCAGCGACGGCAGCGCATGGCGATCCACGCGGCAGGCGAGGTCGTCGCTCACCAGACGGAAGGCCTGCTGGCGGGAAAGCTGATATTTACGCAGTAGACCGAAGAAGTGGTGAACGTCGGTCATCGCGCGCCAGTCGTTCTCCAGGGCGGCGCCGTCGGCGGTATCGGCATATTTCACCGGCTCCAGCGGGCGCAGGGTCAGCGGTGCCGGCGCCGCCACCCGATATTCCGCGATCAGGGTCTTCCAGGCCGCCATGTCGGTCTGCGTGGTCGCATAGACTTTCAGCAGGGCGTCGCCGTGGTGGTCGAAAAACTGGATGCTCTGACGGCCATTATCGTTCAGATGGAAGGCGCTGGCCCACTGGCTGAGGAACAGACGCAGGTCGAGCGCGCGCGGGTTCAGCACCAGCCCGGCGTGGCCGCTGAGGTGCTGGTGCGTGAACTGGCCCACCTGCTCATGCACGGCATACTCGTTGCGGCAGATGCATTTGGTTTCGCCGACGCGCTCCAGGGCGGCAATCAGCGCCCGGGCGTCATCGCTCAGGCGCACGGCATCATGGCCGAGGCGGGCGGCGGTCAGCTCGGCTTCGCTGATCCCCATTTCCGCGGCGATATCGCGGGCATATTTCGCGGTACTGGCCGCTTTGGTGGCCTGGTAGCGCTGCCACAGGTCAGGGTGTGCATTTGGCATAATCATATCCTTCTCGACGATGAATATCCCCGGCCGGCGGGCCGGGGGCAGGTGCGTTATTATTCGGGCAATCAGAAGTCGACGTTGACGCCCAGCTGCCAGGTGCGGCCCGGCATCACCGCCAGCGCTTTATCGTTGGCGTCCTGGTTGGTGCCGGTCTCGATATTGCGGCTGCTCAGGTAATCCCAGTATTTACGATCGGTGAGGTTGTAGACCCCGCCATTGAGGCGCACGTTTTTCGCCACCTGCCAGTACGCGGTCCAGTCCAGCATGCCGTAGCCCGGCACGCGCATATAGTCGCTGCTGGCATCGGTGATGGCGGATCCGCTGTTGCTGTAGCTTTCGCGGTTGGTGGCGGTCGCCTGTTTCCCTTTGACAAAGGTCGCCGTCAGGGCGGTGCCGTAGCGTTTCGCCGGATCGTCCCACGCCACGCCGACGATGGCTTTCATCGGCGCCACGCTGTCGAGGTCGACGTATTTATCGCCGCTGTAGCTGGATTTCGATTTCCCTTCGCTATAGCCGAGGGCGAGGGTGGCGCTCAGGCCGTCCACCTGCTCAAACCAGGTGCCAAAGTTAAATTTAGTGCTAATCTCACCGCCGTAGATATAGGCTTTATCGCGGTTTTCCGCCTGATAAATGGTGTAGATGTTCGACGGCACATTCGTGAACTGGCCCGGATTGTTGGCGCGGGTATAGCGGGTATAGGCGATAAAGTTCTTATAGCTGTTGTAGAACAGCGCCGTGCGCAGGGTGATGCCTTCGGTAACTTCCCCTTTCAGCCCCCACTCGAGATTATCGCTGGTTTCCGTCTTCAGATCGGTATTGCCGATCAGGGCATACTGCTGGCTGCCGGCGTAGCTGGAGCCGAGGTTCCAGGAGCCATACAGCTGGCTGGCGTTGGGGAACTGCGCCCCGCGCTGGTACTGCAGGTAGGTCATCAGGCGCGGGGTGAGGTCGTACTGGAAGGTCAACGACGGCAGAACCTGGGTATCGCTGTTTTTGCCGTACAGATTCGCCACCGACGATTCGCTCAGCACGCTGCTGTTGGCGGCGAGATCGGACAGATTTTCCGGCTTAGTCGATTGATGCACCACGCGCACGCCGGGAATAACGGCGAAGTTGTGGCTGTCGAGATCGAAGTTGATCTTATCCTGGACAAAGCCGCCGAGGGTGTAGCTGCGGCTGTCTGCCTCCGGCTGCATGATCTCGCTGTAAACGCTGGGGATCGGCGACTGGCTGAACGGCCGCTGGGTTTTGCTGGTGCTGGCGTTGAAACCGGCGCTTAGATCGTGGCGGCCCAGGGTTTTCGCCAGCGCAGTCTGCAGGCCCCAGGTGTCGGTATCGTAGTTAGAGTTCACCGTCTGCATTCTGCGGGTGACGCTGTCCGGCATATAAGTCCAGTCATGGGCTTCGGTATGCTGGTAGTAGATTTTTGTGGAGACGCTGTCGAGGTAGTCGTTCATCGGCGTCCAGTCATCCTTCAGGCTCAGGCCCCAGCGCCGGGTCTGGCTGGTCTGGTTGGCGGTGCCGATGGTGCTGTTGCCGCTGGAGTCCCAGGTATCGTAGTGGGTGTGGTTGGTTTTATGGTAATAGTCGAAGGTGCTGGTCAGCTTGTGCTCATCGTTAGGCTGCCAGATCCCGGAGGCCAGAAAAGCATCGGAGTGCCAGTTCGCCGGGTAGGCGTCGACGGTGCCGCTGTTGTTTTCGGTTTCCTGGCCGTCACGGCGGCTATAGACCAAAATCCCGCGCAGGAACTCATCGCCGCCGGCGACGGTCACCCCGTTGTGCCAGCTGCGATCCGCAGAGTCGTAACCGCTGCGGTAGCCGAAGGCGCTGGTCTTGCCCGGGCGCAGGTAATCATCCGCTGATTTCGGGCGGAAGGAGACATTCCCCCCGATAGCGCTGTTGGCCGTTTCCGTCGAGGTGGCGCCGGACTGGATATCCACGCTGCCGTACATATACGGGTCGATATAATCGCGGCCGATGCCGAAGGTGTTGAGCCCGGCGCGGCCGACGTAGCCGCGGCCAGTGGCGTTGGGTTGCGCGATACCGTCCACGTCGATACCGACGCGGTTGCTCTCCATACCGCGAATGTTGTAGCCGGTGTAACCTCCGCGGTCGAATCCGCTTTTACCGTTGCCGGAGCCGCCGCTGGCCCCGGTGGCGCTAATGAGCGGCTCATAGCGCATGATCGAGCCAAAATCGTTAGCGCCTTTATTCTCCAGCTCCCGGGCGCTGATGCTGTGTTCGCTACCGGCTTTCTGCACCGGCGCGGGGGCGGTGACGGTCATTTGTTCCGAGGTGTCATCCACCGCCTCGCCGCTAACGGCGGAAGTATCTGCTGCGATGGCAGAAGTCTGATAAATTGCTGCAAACAAAGAGGTCACCAGCAGGCGTTTTTTACACCATGCTGCTGACGGAGTCGATTTGTACATAGTCGCCACGCCTTGATCGTTATTAGTATCGGCTCACGCGTTACTTCCAGAGTTGCAGGTTGCTCCGTCTTTTCCGTTGCGGATAGGGTCTTACTCCATTTGTTTATTGCGAATGGTAATGATAGGTATTATCGTTTGCAACAAAATAATCATGTGTTCTTCATTTAAACTGCACTTTGTTTACAATTTGCCCTTTCAGACTTAGCGAGACGACGATGAACTCAAAAGCGGCCATCACCATCACCTACTGTTCCCAGTGCAACTGGATGCTGCGCGCCAGCTGGATGGCGCAGGAGCTGTTACATACCTTCAGCACCGACATCGCCTCGGTGACGCTGGTGCCGGGGACCGGCGGGATCTTCACGATCAATGTCGACGGTCAGCAGATCTGGGAGCGCAAGCAGGATGGCGGTTTTCCGGATGCGGCCGAGCTGAAACGCCGGGTGCGCGATGTCTGCTTCCCGGAGAAGCCGCTGGGCCATGTGGATAAAGGTGACCAGAAGGGGTGACAACCCCCTCCGGACGACAAGCGCCCGGAGGATAAACCGTTAGCGGGCTAACTGCACGTCAACCAGCACGCTTTGTCGGCGGGTGCGTATGAGGGATACCGCTTCTTCCAGCACGCCGGGGAGATCTTCGGCCCGGGAAACTGACAGGGCCGCCGCGCGGCTGGAGGCGGCGATCGCGGCGAAATCCGGCGAGGTGGTAAAGGCGGTGGCCGGAATGGTTTCCGCGCGGGCCGCGTAGCCGTCCGGGTAGAGCGCTTTGGTGCCGCCCGCGACCGCGCCCCATCCGCCGTTATTTCCGACCACGACGAGGACAGGAAGCTTCATTACCTCCGCAATATGGTGGCAGACCGCAGGGTTGGCGAACAGGTACGACCCGTCGCCGACGGCGGCAATAATCAGCTCTTCCCGGCGCGCAAGCTGCAGCCCCAGCGCGATGGGCAGGGCTTCGCCCAGGCCGCCGGCCAGCGCTTCCTGGTAATAGCTCTCGGCATGGGTCAGTCCGGCAAACTGCGGCAGCGTGGTCAGTTCAGAAACGATCCGGCCGCGGTGTTGATTAGCCAGATGGCCGAGGCAGTAGCTGAGCCAGGGTTTGGTAATGGCCCCGGTCTGGCTGGCATGGAGAAGCGCGTCGCGCTGGTTTTTCTGTTGCTGGATGCGGCTCTGCGTATATGCCGCCCGCTCCGCCACATGCTGCTGGCGGGCGGCCTGCAGCGGGCGCAGCGCCTCTTCCAGCAGGCTGAAGACTTCATCGGTCTCGCCCGCCAGGTTGATGTCCGCGCGATAGCCGCGCACCGGGTAGCGGGAGAAGAGCGGATCGGGGCCCATCTGGATCACGGTGCAGTCCTGGCGACAGTCGCCCTCGGCGATCATCCATGGCGCCTGCGAGTCGACCACCAGAATCACATCGGCGTCAGCGAGCCAGACGCTGGGATCAGCCCCGGCGAGCAGGGGATTATCGGCGCTCAGGGTAACCTCGGTGCCCCAGTATTCCACCAGAGGGATCGCCCATTCGCGCACCAGACTATCGAGGCGCGCAAAGCCTTCCGCCGTTCGGGCGCCGCGCTGGGCGAAGATGACCGGGTGTCTGGCGCAGGCGATTGCCTCGGCTGCGCGGGCGATATCTTCCCGGACTGGCGCATAGCGGACCGGCTGCTGCGAAGGGCCAGCCTGCAGCGCGGTCTCATCGACGGCAAAGGTTTCGCACAGTGGCTCACGCGGTAAGCTCAGGTAGACCGGCCCTTTCGGCAGGGAGCTGGCGATCGCCCAGGCCCGGTCAACATGCTCGCCGATCTGATCGGCCAGCCGCAGTTCAAAATCCCACTTCACGGATTCGCTGATCAGCGCCGCCTGGTCGCGCATCTCCTGGCCGTAGCCAATCGGCGTATTACGGCAGCCGAAGTGGGAATGTTCGCTAATCGGCGTGCGGCCGCCAAAAATCAGCACCGGAATATTGCTGTTCGCCAGATTGATGACGCCGCAGGCGGCGTTGGCTAGCCCGACGTTGGTGTGAACCATCACCGCCTGCACCTTGCCGGTGCCGAGGTAATAGCCATGGGCCATGCCGATGGCGGCGTTTTCATGCGGGCAGATCACTAACTCCGGTACCTTTTGCCCGGTCGCCCGGGCCTTTGCCCAGGCTTCAATGACTGGAGGATAATCGGTGCCCGAGTTGATAAAAATATACGCCACGTCCAGCGCCTGTAGCCGATGCAGTAAAAGTTCAGCAGCCGATAATGTGATAGAGGCCATATTCTCTCCGTATTCACGCGGTGTAATCGCGGTAATTAAAAGGTTAAGAAAATAAATCCGCCCATCGTAATGATGGAGGCAATAATACTCAGCGCCATCGTCGAGGCCATTTCCTGCTCGCCGGTTTTATACTGCATAGCAATAATTATCGCGATGGAGCCTACCGGGATAGCCATCGTCAATACGACTTCCTTTATTTGCTCCATGCTGAAGCCCATTTTTAATAAAATGAGATAGCAGGCGCCGGGGACCAGAATATTGCGGGCGATAACGGTGATAATGGTAGCGGTGGTGATAACGATGCTGCGCGTATAGAGCACGATCCCGGCGGCAAACAGCGCCAGCCCGCCAGAGGCTTTGCCCAGCAGACCCAGCGACATCGAGATAGTCTGCGGAATATGGATATCCGCCAGCACGATGATCAGGGCGATCACCGGCGACCAGACCACGGGTTGTTTAATGGCGTTCACCACCCGTGCGCCAAAGGAAATATGCTGGCTCTTATCGCCGGTGGCGACCGACATCAGTATCATCACCAGCGGCAGCTGGAAGACGTTTTGCGTGATGCTGGACACGGTGATCAGCGACGCGCTGACGGTGCCAAATAAAAAGGCCAGCACTGAGGTGCCGATAAACGGGACTGCCGGCGAGCCGATGGCCAGCGCCTGCAGCGTACTGAGGGCGAGGTCGCGTCGAAACAGATAGCGGGCGACCAGTAAGGGAATGACGAAGCTGAGAATCAGCGCCAGGATGATAGCCACGGCGACCGGGCCCATGGTCATGACGATGTGTCGCGGCGTCATCACCATATTGCTGAAAATACTTAGCGGCAATGCGTAGAGCATCACAATTTTATTGATGTCTCCTGCCTGCTGCCAGTTAAAGTCTTTTCGTTTACCGCTAATATAGCCGATGATGACGGTAATGATGACCGGTAATATAGCGCCTGAAATTAATAGAATATTTTTCTGTGTCATGGTGATATATTCTCATTATAAATTATCTTCGGATCAGAAATGTGTTTTGCCGTGGGTGGTGAGATAAATAAATCCTTTTGAAGTATGCGTTCCGGTGATTTTTGAGCGTATTGATAGCGATATTTATTCGCTAAAAAAGGGCGCAGGGGAAATGCAAAAACCGTTTATTCAATGAGTAAATATCATGCCAATGAAATTTAAGCAGATTCAGGCATTTATTACCGTCGCCCGCGAAGGCAATATGACCCTGGCCGCAGAGAAAATGGGGATCACCCAGTCGGGACTGAGCCGACTGCTATTGAGCCTGGAAGCGGACCTGAGCGCATCCTTATTCGAACGACATAAGCACGGCATGGCGTTGAGCGAATATGGCAGCGCCTTTTTACCCTACGCGCTGACGATGCTGAATACCGAACAAAAGGCGCGCGAGGAAATTGAGCTCATCCGCGGCGCCGGGAAAGGCATTCTGCGGATTGGCTGCGTTTCCAGTCTGCTGACCAGCCATTTCATCGATAAGCTGGCGGCTTTCCATCAGCGCCATCCCCAGATCCATCTGCGGATCGTCGACCGCATTGACTCCGAGCTGTATAAGCTGTTGCTGATGCACGACATCGATATCGCCCTCTGCGGTCCCTTACCGCATGATGAGAAAATCGTGGTGCGGGGCAAAATTAACTGGCAGGACCGGATCTGCATCGTCGCCAGGCAGCACCACCCGCTGCATCAGGCGGCGGACGTCACCCTGGAGGCGATGCTGGACTATCCGTGGATCATGCCGCCGCCGTCTAGTACGCCAATGAACATCCTGGCGGATATCTTTCGCGCCCGGCAGTTGCCCTGTCCGCAACCGGTTATTGAGTGCGCCTCATCCTCGGCCATTAAGGCCTTTCTGTGCGAGAGCGATCTGTTAACGTCGATGCCGGCCCCGGTTTACCGACACGAAGAAGCGCTTGGCCTGCTGCGCCCGTTTGAGCTCGAGGGCAGCGTTTTTATCCGGGATTTCTATGCCTACAGCCATTTCGGGGTTCTGTCCGGGGCAGCCCTGCAGTTGATTCAGCATCTGAAGCAGTGAGTCTGGTCGGGTATGGACATTAAGGTGTATGATAAATACATCTTAAGAGCAGACGAAAGGCGGGGAGATGGGGAAGCGTATCGAACGGGAAAAAATGACGATTCAGCGGATGATTGCCCTCTACCAGCGGCGCAGTCCCGAGGCGCAGGCCGATGATGCGCACTATCAGGCGCTGAACGCCTACGCTGACAAGCGCCTTGATAAGTGCGTGTTTGGCGAGAATAAACCGGCCTGCAAGCAGTGTCCGGTGCACTGCTACCAGCCGGCGAAGCGCGAGGAGATGAAGCAGATTATGCGCTGGGCCGGGCCGCGGATGCTCTGGCGCCACCCGATCCTCACTATTCGCCATCTGCTGGACGACAGGCGCCCGGTGCCGCCGCTGCCGGAAAAATATCGACCGAAAAAATAGCGGCTTTCCCTGGTCAGCGCTGCGCAGCCGGGCAACAAGTCGTGCTCTTGTAGCCCCGGCAAGGCGTTAGCCGCCACCGGGGATAATTGCTGAAGTTTTCTGTTTCTGACTATCGCGGATCGTGCTTGCGACAAAGGCGACCACAAACAGCGCGGTAAACAGCACCACGATAGTCGGCGCTGGCGCGCTGTCGAGATAAAACGCCAGCCACACCCCTCCCGCCGAGCAGCCGATGGCCACCGCTACCGCCAGCAGCAGGGCGTGGATAAAGCGTCTCACCAGCAGAAGCGCGATCGCCCCGGGGGCAATCAGCAGCGAAATCGACAGAATAATCCCCACCGACTGCAGCGTCGCGACGATGGTCAGGGCGATCATGCACAGCAGGCCGTAGTGCAGCAGTCCGCCGCGCAGGCCGCTGGCTTTGGCCTGCGTCGGGTCAAAGGCGTGCAGCAAAAAATCCCGCCATTTTACGCTAATAACAAGTGTAACCAGCCCGGCAATAATCATCGTCTGGATTATATCGCCGATGGTTACCCCGAGCATGTCGCCGAAAAGAATATGATCAAGATGTACGTCTGGTTTGACTGCAATATACAAGATCAGACCTGCGGCAAACATGCCAGAAAAAACAATCCCCATCACTGTATCTTGCTTGATTCGGCTGTTGTCTTTCAGGTATCCCGTCGCCACCGCACAGAATACTCCGGCGACGAATGCCCCTGTAGCCAGAGGTAACCCCAGAATCCAGGCAAGCACGATGCCAGGAAAAACCGCATGACTCATCGCGTCACCCATCAGTGCCCAACTTTTCAGGACCAGAAAGACCGACAGCAGCGCACAGGGTATGGAAACTACCAGTGAAATCAGCAGTGCGTGACTCATAAAGGTGAACTGCAGTGGCTCCAGTAATAATGCCATCATGAGCGATCCTCCAGCGCTTTATGCGCACGCCGACGATTTGCCAAAAGCCCATGGGTGGGCGCAAAGACAAATGCTAAAAGAAACAGCAGTGTCTGCGCCACCACGATGATTCCACCTGTCGCGCCGTCCAGAAAGTAACTGACCCACGCGCCGAGGAAACTGGTCACACTGCCAATAGTTACAGCAATCATGAGCAGGCGGGGAAAACGATCGGTTAACAACCATGCTGTTGCACCGGGAGTCACCACCAGACAGATCACCAGAAAGGCACCAACCGTTTGCAGCGCCGCAACGGTCGAAACCGACAGCAGGGTGAAGAAGAGGATTTTTAATCTGCCCGGATGCAATCCAATAGCACGGGCGTGATTCTCGTCGAAAAAGGTCACCATAAGATCTTTCCATTTGAAAAAAAGCACGATGATCGAGAGAATGCCAATGATAGTGAGTTGCAGGATATCCGCCGGATCGATTGCCAGAATATTGCCCAGGACGATGGTCTGAATGTTCACGGATGTCGGGTTCAATGACACCATAAACAGCCCCAGGCCAAAATGAATGAAACCTGGTATCCGGCAGACTTCGCCAAAAATACCCTCGATATTGTCAA
>OGZE01001743.1_pt1 | contig 11700 bp, 4 predicted proteins | sample 1576731 | NCBI WGS metagenome assembly OGZE01 (sample SAMEA3541503, study PRJEB24748) | human gut metagenome | biome: human gut; feature: human-associated habitat; material: faeces | place: China | collected 2012 | reverse complement strand
AACAGCACTACAGCGCCGAAGACATCGGCATATTGCTGCAAATAGTGCAGGCAACCAAACAAACTGTGCGGCAGCAAGGCGTTGCCCCGCAAGTTACAAGCAAGGCAAAAACCAATGCTAAAAACAAAAACAAGGGAAGCGAAAGGGAGATGGAAGATGAGTAAAAGGGATATGCGGGCCAGGCGTTTGCTGGCAGCAGTATTATTAACTATGAGCGTACAGGTATGGTATGCACAGCCTCTGTGGGCAGCCCAACCTGCTGCAACAACTACCGCTACAGAAACCACGGCAGCAGGTAACTCTGCCGATACAACTGCTAAAACTGCAAATACAGAAACTGATAAAACTGACAATACAGAAGCAACCACCAAACCGGTAGCTGACGCTACGCCTATTGGCTACAGCAGCCGCAGCGCCAGTCCCATGGCCGCCAGTGATGGCGACATCAGCACGTTTGGGTCAGAAAGTAGTAATATGACAAGCTATGGCCTGGATGCGAGGGCTACTGGTAATGGTGCCAGTGCTTTTGGTAATAATGCGCAGGCTACTGGTAATTATGCCAGTGTTTTTGGTGCTGGGGCGGCGGTGGCAATAGCAAGCAATAGCAGTGCTTTTGGATTTAATGCGCGTGCTGAGAAGGAGTTTGCCAGTGCTTTTGGTACTGGGTCGAGGGCTTTGGGTATTAATTCCAGTGCTTTTGGTGGACAAGCAAATGCTAGTGGTCAAGATAACACTGCTATTGGCTGGAAGGCGTATGCCTCCAGCACAAGCTCCGTGGCTTTAGGCGTTAATGCAAGAGCGGGAAATGAAAGCAGTGTGGCCATAGGCGCTAATTCTTATACCAATGCTTCTAATCAGGTCGCCTTTGGTAATATGAGCAACAAAACTACTTACCGCAACCTGGCTGGTATCAACAATATCGCTATGACAGGGGCTTTGACGGCGGACAGAGGTACTATTAGAGGTGATTTATCGGTGGGCAGTATTTCTACCGGCGGCAGCAGTCATATCTCCGGCGTTGATTTAAGCGGTGGCGCGTTGACAGGCGTTGTCAGCATCGACGGTGTTACCGTTGCTGGTAGCAGTGCTGCCACAGGGTTGACCATAAGCAGTGCCGGTGATAAGGTTACTATCGGCGGCAGCACTAACGCTTTAAGCAGTACAGGTTTTAGCGTAAACAACGCAGGTGCGTTAACGGCAGCCAGCGGCACTATCGGCGGCGTAGGGTTAAGCAGTGGAGTTTTGACAGGTGTCACTAAAATCAACGGCGCAGATTTGAAAGTAGGTATTGACGCTACATCAGGCGCTGGTGCTAAAAGCATGGCTTTCGGTATAGGTGCAACCTATACTAGTACATCGGGTTCAACCTCGGTAGACGCAAAACAGGCAACAGCTTTTGGTTATGGCGCTCAAGCAACAAAGACGTCCAGCACTGCTTTTGGTGCTGATGCTCACGCGACAGGCGGTGTCTCTACGGCTTTTGGCTCTGGGGCAGAAGCGTCAGGTGATTACGGTGTTGCTGTTGGTGGTATGAGCCAAGCATCAGGTATTTATAGTGCAGCTATGGGTAGTAGTTCCCGTGCTGTAAATGAGTTCAGTGTAGCAATAGGTTCTAAAAGTGTAACAACTGAAACTTATCAGGTTAGCTTTGGCCATAAAATTGGTGATCTTAGGACGGATACTGCTACATATAACGATAATCTGTTCCGCAGTCTGGTAAATGTTAAAGACATAGAGCTTAATGACACGGGTGCTATTATAGGATTAAAAAGCATCAACGGCGTTACCGTTGCGGGTAGCAGTGCTGCCACAGGCTTGACCATAGGCAGTACCGATAGTAAGGTTACTATCGGAAGCAGCACCAACGCTTTAAGCAGTATAGGCTTTAGCGTAAACAACGCAGGTGCGCTAACGGCAGCCAGCGGTACAGTCGGAAATATTAGTTTAAGCAGTGGCGCTATCACAGGCGTTAACAGCATCAACGGCGCGGACTTGATAGTAGGGGACGGGAATATCATTGACAATAGTGATGGTAGCATGGCCTTTGGTAAGGGGGCAGTTTTTATTGATCCATCGGTTAGTCGTCCTGCTTACGCTGGTGCCAGTGCTTTTGGCTATATGGTGCAGGCTTTTGGTGATGATGCCAGTGCCTTTGGCTATTTGGCGAAGGCTACTGGACAGGGTGGCAGTGTTTTTGGTTCTGAGGCGCAGGCTACTAGTAATGGTGCCAGTGCTTTTGGTGGATGGGCAAAGGCTACTGCTGAGGGTACCAGTGCTTTTGGTTCTGAGGCGCAGGCTGCTGGTGTGAACAGCCTTGCTGTTGGCGCCCAGGCAGTTGTCGGAGCATCGCATACTGGTAGCATGGCCATTGGCAATATGTCTTCTACCACTGCGGCTAATCAGGTCAGCTTTGGCCATAAAGTTGGTGATCAGGGTACTTATACCAATATATATACCGATAACCTGTTCCGCAGCTTGGTGAATGTTAAAGACATCGAGCTGAATGACACTGGCGCGATTACAGGGTTAAAAAACCTCAACGGTGTAACCGTTGATGGTAGCAGTGCTGCCACAGGTTTGACCATAGGCAGTAATGCCGCTAGTAAGGTTACTATCGGCAGTAGCACCAACGCTTTAAGCAGTACAGGTTTTAGCGTAAACAACGCAGGTGCGCTAACGGCAGCCAGTGTTTCTGCCAGCGATGGACTTACCATAGATGCTAACAATGCTTTTACGACCAACAGCCTCAAGGTAGGCGGGCAAACAGTTAGCGGCGATAACTTGGAGGCTGTAGCTAAATTGTCATATAACACTACGGACGGCGTAAAGATAAATGGCAATGTCACTACAGCGGGAACTATCAACGGCGTGGGGATCGGCACTAAAGGCGGCACAGCTACCGATAAAGATAATGTTGTACTGAATACTATAGACATCACTAAAATGAACAGTGATGTCGGCGATGTGAATGTTAAAACCACTAATATCAGCTATGCGCCGGCTACTGGCACTACCGTTGACGGAGTTGTAATAAAAAGCGGCGTTGTAAGCGGCGTTAGCACTATCAACGGCATCGGCATCGACGCCAGCCGCAACCTGACCAATGTTGGAACTATCAACGGGATTGACCTGGCCAGCCTTGGCGGCAGTGTTGACTTCGGCAATATTACAACTACTATCGCTACTAAAGCCAGTGCTGCCGTCGGTGCGGCAACAACCTTCAGTGTCGATAACGCAACAGGCAATATTACCACGGTCGGAACTATCAACGGGGTGGATATAGGTACTAAAGGCGGCGCTGCTGCCGATAAAGATAATGTTGTACTGACCCAGGGGGTAAATACTATAGACATCACTAAAATGAACAGTGATGTCAATGGGTTGAATACAGCAACCACTAACATCAGCTATGATACTGGGACTGGTACTACTGTTGACGGCGTTGTAATAAAAAGTGGTGCTGTAAGCGGTGTTAGCAGTATCGCAATGAATGGCAAAATCACAGGCGTTACTGCCGGGACGGCTGACACTGATGCCGTTAATGTAGGTCAAATGAATACAGCGCTGACAGGCAAAGCCGACGCAAGTACATTGGCTAGTTATGCTACAACAGCGGTTATGGATACGAAGCTTGCAGCTAAAGCCGATGCCAACGCCACAGGCTTGAGCACCGAGAACAAAACTGCGTGGAAGGGTGCTTTGGGCGTAGATACTTTGGCCAGTGATGTTGCGGGAAAAGCATCGCAAACCGATTTTACTGCATTGAATAATATTGTAACAGCCACCGATACAGGCTTAGTGGCTAAAACAGCCGCTTTGGAAACAGCTACCACAGGTATGACCTACGTCGGCACAGTTGGTTCGGAAATGACCACCTTTGCAGGCGGCGTGACCGCTAACAGCTTTACGGTCAAGGTTGGCGCTACCAACTACGGCATGGCTGCAGATGGTACTTTGACCGCAAAAAGCATTATGGAAGGTGGCACGGCGTTGTCGGATACCTACGCAGCAAAGTCGGCACTTGATGCTAAAGCCGATGTAAGTGTGCTTGCCAACTATGCAACGACAACTGCAATGAATACAGCGTTGGGTGACTATGCTAAAACAGACGCTATGACAAGCGCTATTGGTACAGCTAAGACCGAATTGACAAAAGCGTTTGGTGACGCTGATACGAAAATAAGGACTGACTTTACCGCGGCCGATACATCGTTGAAAAACGAGTTGAATATTGAAATTGGCAAAAATACGACTGCGGTTGGTAAGTTAGAAACAGCTACTACAGGCATGACCTACGTCGGCACAGTTGGCTCGGAAATGACTACTTTTGCTGGCGGTGTGACTGCGGGCAGCTTTACGGTTGGCGCTACCGGTTTCGGCTTTAGTGCCACTGGCGATATGACGGCTAAGACCGTGAACGGCATCAGCATCAGCGGCAGTGACACGGCGGCTGTAGTAGGAACAGTAAATATCAATGAATTGAAAGCTGCTGTGGAGACTATTAAGCATGACGGCGTTGGCACGACGGACACGGCAGGCATCAAACGCACAGGTGATGGTAGTGCTAATCTGTATACTACCATTATCGAAGGCACGCTGAAGGTTGGCACTGACGGCACTATTGCCAACAAGGACGGCAGCTTTGCAGTTAACAGTGCAGGTGATGTGACTGCGGCTAAAATCAACGGTGTGACTGTTGCTGATAGCGGTATTAGCGGCACGGATACTTTTAACGGCATTACTGTTAAAAAGGTTGGCGCAGGAAGTAACGAGATCGAAGTTGGCGGCGTAAATGTGAGTGCTTTAAAAACCACAGTCGGCGATGCTGATAATGGTTTGGTAAAAGATACTGCCGATTTAAAGAGTGCGGTTAATGACACTACTAACGGTCTGGCGGCTACTTATGCTAAGGCTGGTGAAAATGCAACTGCTATTGGCACTTTACAAAGCACAGTTGGCAATGAAAGCAGCGGTCTTGTGAAAACTGTGGCTGATATGGACGCAGCTTACCAAACAGCTGATAGTGCTTTAGCTGACAGAGCAACTGCTTTGGAAACAGCAACCACAGGTATGACCTACGTTGGTACAACTGGTGCGGAAATGACCACCTTTGCTGGCGGCGTGACTGCTAACAGCTTTACGGTAAATGTTGCTGGCACCAATTACGGCATGGCGGCAGACGGCACTTTGAGTGCGGTAAGCATTAGCGAAAATGGTAAGGCTTTGTCGGCAACTTATGCAGCAAAAGCGGATACTTTGGCAGGTTATGGCATTGCCGACGCTTATACGCAGAGTCAAGTGGATCAAAAAATCAGTGACGCTACCGATGGTATCGCTTCTGATGCCAAGGTAAAAGAGATTGAAGAAACTATCGCAGGTGTCAAACGTACTGGCGATGGCAGTGGTGCTGATCCATATACCACTACTATCGAAGAAAGTACGGCAATCACAACTGCCGGTGTAACTGTGACCGGTACAGTAACAGCAACAACCTTTACTGATGGCACGGCAACTTTGACTGGCGGCAAGCTGACAGGCTTGGACAGCGGCGATATTGCCAAAGACGATACTGCTGCTGTAACCGGCGGTGCAGTGCATACGGCACTGGAAGCGGCCAATGCTAAATTGGCGCAGGCTTACGCAGATGCGGATGCTAAGATAGAAGAGGCATATAAGAACGCTGATACAGAAATAAGCGCACGAGCTACTGCTTTGGAACAAGCTACAACAGCTATGACCTATGACGTTGACAAAACAACTACTACCTTTACAGGCAGTATTGTAGTTGGCGATGTTGGTAACAACACCCATACGCAGATAACTGACAATGCGATCATTTTTGGCGAGGGGGCCGAGCATCAGGTTACTATTGATGCGAGTGGCATCCATGTTGGGCAAAAAACTGCCAGCGGAGCAGCGATGTTTGCTGACGCTGCAAACGGCACCCATATCGATAACAGCGGTATTAAAACAAGTGCGGTGGAAGCAACCTCCTTTAACGGCTTAGCGCTGGCAAAAACTGATGGCGATGTTACGCTGGACGGTATCAATCTGACTGCGATGCAGACTAATTTGACTGGCATTAGCTATGCTGGCGGCACAACTACCATTGGCAATGTAACGGTAAAGGCAGATGAGTTGAATGGCTTGGGCAAGCTGAACGGTGCTGTTATCGGTATCGACAGCAAAAATAATGGCATCACTATCGACGGCGTGAGCCTGAAAGCCTTGCAGGAACAAGTTGATGGTATTGACGGCACAGGCGGCGGTGGCAGCGAGTATGATGATACCAATGTAAAAGGCATCAAACGTACTGGTGTTGACGCTGGTGGCAAGGGCACTACTACTATCGAAGATGCTACCAGCTTTGATAATACTGGTATGAAAACCAGCAATCTGGAAGCGGCAACTGCCAAAATCGGCACTGTTGATTTTGGGGCAACCGGCGCTATGACTAATGTAGCCAGCATCAACGGCGTAAGCTTTGCCGGTGGCAAGGTTGGCGGCGTTGAATTGAGCGGCGGCAAGGTGAATGGCGTTGACGTTGGCGCGCTGAAAAACAGTGTTGACAGTTTAGGCAGCCGTGTGACGAAAATAGAGAACAACGGTGGCGGCAGCGGCGGTGATACCCCCGGTACCGGTGGCGCTAATACGGATGGTATCACCCGTCCCGGTGGCGATAAAACCAATATCGAGGGCAGCACTACCATCGACGGCAGCGGGCTGACGACTAATAATATCAACAGTGACAGCATTACGGTGGCCGGTGGCACAGAGAACCAGACGGTGATCAATAAAGACGGCATCGTAGTAGCCGAGGGCGAAACCAATCAGGTAACTATCAATAAAGACGGTATCCACGTAGGCGAAAACAGTTCGGTAATGAACGATGTGGACGGCTTTATCAGTGACAAGGGTCTGTATATAGGCGTTGAAAACAGCGACAAACCTGAGACTGCCAAGTTTAGCATCGATAAGAGCAGCGGCGCTATGACCAGCAAGGTTGGCGATTACAGCTTTAGTAATGGCAGTGGCGGCGCTAAATTTACTGATAAAAACAGCAGTAGTTATGGTACTAACAACGAATATAGTGATACGACTATCAAGGGAAATTCGCTGACGACAGGCCAGATAAAAACTGACGAGCTGTGGGTTGACGGTAACAAAGTTACGATAAAAGGCGGGGACGTAGAAGATGGCAAGCATATAAATAATGAGTTGAAGGAACAAGACGGCAAGTATGAATATAATAACACGTTCCATACCAGTGTTTTAGATGGCACGACCCAGTCGTCTACCAGGAATGAAATGGATTCGACTGACCCTAAACTTGCTAAACCGACAGGCAACAGCGAAAGCGCCAGCTTGAATACTAAGTATGATGGTATTACCCAAGAAGTGAACAAGGTGACCAATGAGGGTAAAAATACCGAGACTACCAATGTTACTACCACCGCTGGCGGTATGAACCTTACCCATACTACTACCAAAACAGATGATGAGGGTAGTACGACCAGCACGATTGGCAAAACTGAAATGACCGGCGACAGCATTACGGTTGGTAAAGTTACTGTTGACGCTGATGGTAAGGAAACCAGCCATGGCAGCACTACTATTGGCAGCGGCGAAGTTACCTTAAACCGTGAGGACGGCAGCAGCATCCGTGTAGGCGACGCTATTGAAGGTTTGCAAAGCGACGTGCAGGAAATGGGCAGCCGCATCAATGAGATGGGTACCGAGATCAAAGAAGTGGGCGCACTTAGTGCGGCACTGGCAGGCTTGCACCCGCAGCCGCAGAACGCTAACACTAAGGCCGATTTTGCGATGGCAATGGGTAGCTACGAGGGCAAACAGGCTTTGGCTGTGGGCGCCTTCTACAAGCCCGATAAACGGACGATGCTGAGTTTGGGTGCATCTACCACCAGCAGTAAGCATATGATGAATATGGGCATCAGCATCGCCCTTGACCGGATGCCGGAGGCAGAACGCAAAGCACAGGAGCAGGCAGCAGCGGCAGGTGCCGATAACGAAACCTTGAACAAGGTTTTGGAACGTTTGGCTAGCCTGGAGCAGGATAACCAGCGTTTGGCTAAAAATTATGATGCTATCAAAAACGATTACGAGGATTTGAAAGCGAAGTATGACGAGAAAGATGCGGCTGAAAAGGCTGTAGACGAAGCTGCTGCCAAAGCTGAAGCAGAGACAGCAGAATAAAGCAGCTTGTACAGCTGGCGTAATGGTGTATTAACAAAAATAACAGCCGCTGCCCTTGTGGCAGCGGCTGATTACAGAAAAAGTAAAGGGGTAAAGATTGATGAAAAAGTTTGCAGCATTGGTAACAACGGTTTTGGTGATGGCAGTTAGCGGAATGTGCTTTGCAGCCGGTGACGGCACTGATTTGAACAAACAGCAAAGGGCAGTAGACAAGTTTGTGGCAGTACTGAATGCAGCCGATACTACAGGCTTTGCCCAGCTTAGCGGTGATTTTGCGCCGGACTTGCAGCAAAAGGTGGATGCGGCGGCTTTCGGCGCACTGCAAAAACAGGTAAAAGAGCGTTTTGGCAGCCAAAAAGAAATGAAATTTGTGGCTTACGAACGTTTTGACCAGGGCGACCGCCTTACTTATTTGGGCAGCTACAGCAGAGAGAAAATGGTGCGCATCATTTATGGTTTTGATAAAAACAATAAAATGATCGAGTTTGTGTTTGCCCCGCTGGAAGCACAGCAGGAACAAAAATAAGAAGTGAAAAACAAAACAAGCCCGGCCGCTGTTGCGGCTGGGCTTGTTTTGTTTAGTTATAAAATTTTAGTCTTGTCCGGGTACTTTAAGCACGGCGCCGGTAGCTGCGGAAGAGACCAGGGCAGCATAACGTGCCAGGTAGCCGCTGGTTACTTTGGGCGGCGGGCAGACCCAGGCCGCAAGGCGTTTTGCCAGTTCGTCGTCGGATACTTTGACGTTTAGGGTACGGTTGGGGATGTCGATCTCGATGATGTCGCCGTTTTGGACGAGGGCGATGCTGCCGCCTTCACGGGCTTCGGGCGAGATGTGGCCGATGCAGGCGCCACGGGTCGCGCCCGAGAAGCGTCCGTCGGTGAGCAGGGCAACGTCTTTATCAAGCCCCATGCCTGCCAGTACGGAGGTGGGGTTGAGCATTTCGCGCATACCGGGGCCGCCTTTGGGGCCTTCGTAGCGGATGACGACGACGTCGCCTTTGACGATCTCTTTGCCGCAGATGGCTGCGATGGCTTCGTCTTCGGAGTCGTATACTTTGGCCGGGCCGGAATGTACGAGCATTTCTTCAGCGACGGCGCTTTCTTTAACTACGCTGCAATCGGGGGCTATATTGCCTTTGAGTACGGCGATGCCGCCTGTTTTGCGGTAGGGGTTTTCGACTGTGTGGATAACGTCGGGGCGGGTGATGGCTGCGCCTTCAAAATTGGCGCCGATGCTTTGTCCGGTAACGGTTTTAGCATCTTTATGCAGCAGGCCCAGCTTGCTTAGTTCGTTCATGACGGCGTTGATGCCGCCTGCTTCGTTAAGGTCGATGATGTGATGGCTGCCGCCGGGGCTGAGTTTGGTAAGGTAGGGCGTTTTTTTGCTGATGGTATCAAAAAGATCCAGCGGCAAAGGATGGCCTGCTTCGTGAGCGATGGCGGGCAAATGTAGTGCTGTATTGGACGAGCCGCCGATGGCCATATCGACGGTGATGGCGTTTTCAAAAGCATCCATTGTCATGATATCGCGGGGGCACAGGTTTTGTGCTACCAGGTCCATGATTTTAGCGCCTGCGCGTTTAGCAAGGGCGATGCGTGCGCCCTGGTAAGCGGCGGGGATGGTGCCGTTGCCGGGCAGTCCCATGCCCAGCACTTCGGTGAGGCAGTTCATGGTATTGGCCGTAAAAAGGCCCGAACAGCTGCCGCAGCCGGGGCAGGCGGCGTGCTCGATGGTGCTTAGTTCTTCCTGGTCGATTTTGCCTGCTTCAAAGCGGCCTGCCGCTTCAAAAACAGTGGAGACGCTGATGTCGGTGCCGTTTAAACGGCCGGGCAGCATGGGGCCGCCGCTGACGACGATAGCGGGTATATTAAGGCGTGCGGCTGCCATCAGCATGCCGGGCACGATTTTATCGCAGTTGGGGATGAGGACGAGGCCGTCGAAGGCATGGCCGTTGGCTACTGCTTCGATGCTGTCGGCTACCAGCTCGCGGCTGGCAAGGGGGTATTTCATGCCGTTGTGGCCCATGGCGATGCCGTCGCAGATGCCGATGGCGGGGAATTCGATAGGGGTGCCGCCTGCTGCCAAAATACCGTGTTTGACGGCTTTGGCGATCTGGTCGAGGTGCATATGGCCGGGGATGATCTCGTTTTGAGCGTTAACGACGCCGATGAGCGGTTTTTTTAGGTCTTCTTCGGTATAGCCCATCGCATAAAATAAAGAGCGGTGAGCTGCCCGGGTCGAGCCGAGCTTTACTTCTTCACTACGCATAATCTGATAACCTCTTTCCCTTAGTTCTGTCTTTGATCTGTCTATCTATCCACTATCGGGATATTAAAAAAATTTTACGGTATTTTACGAAAAATGTCAATTAAACAGATAATTGTGTAAGCTATTAGTTCACTGTTTTTTTACAGGATAGGGGCCTTTTTGAGTAGCCAAGGGACAGTGGTGTATTATATAATGATAGTAGGTTTGAATAAATAAAATTTTTATGTTAAGAGGTGTGATATATGAAAACAAAATTTACTGAGCTTTTAGGGATCAAGTATCCTGTTATCCAGGGCGGTATGGCATGGACTTCGGACGCTAATTTGGCGGCTGCCGTGTCGAATGCGGGCGGGGCAGGTATTATTGCTACCGGCGGGCGCACGGTCGAGTGGACCAGAGATGAGATCCGCAAGGCTAAAGAGATGACTGTTAAGCCTTTTGGCGTCAATATCATGCTGATGGCTCCTAATATTGACGAGATCATCGATGTTGTTTGCGCAGAGAAGGTTGCTTTTGTAACTTTGGGCGCAGGTAACCCGGTGCCGCATATCGAAAGGTTCCATGCCGCAGGCATTAAGGTGATACCGGTAGTGCCCAGCGTTAAGCTGGCCAAACGTGTTGAGGAGGCCGGGGTAGACGCTATGGTCATCGAGGGTATGGAGGGCGGCGGCCACATCGGCCAGCAAACCACCATGGCTTTAATGACGAACGTGCTGCCTTTGGTGACTAAGGTGCCGGTGTTGGTTGCCGGTGGTATTTCGGACGGACGCGGCATTGCTGCTGCGCTTTTGATGGGGGCTGACGGCGTGCAGATGGGCTCGCGCTTTATCTTGACTGATGAGTGTTCGACGCATCCTAAGGCTAAGGAAGCTATTATTAAGGCTACCGATACTGATTCGGCTGTAACGGGCTTTTCGCGTAATAATGCTGTGCGCTGCCTGAAAAACGATTTTACTAAAGAGTATTTGGTAAAAGAGTGCAGCGGCGCTCCGCAGCAGGAGCTGAATGATTTTGCTACTGGCACTAACCGTATGGCGGCTGTGGAAGGCGATATCGTGCATGGAGCTGTTTTGGTAGGGCAAAGCCTGAATGTTTTGAATGATATCCTGCCTTGCGCAGAGGTTATGGAAAGACTGATCGCTGAGGCGAGAGCAACTTTAGCTAACGCTAAAAATATTGTTTTATAAGCATAGCCTGTAATTTAAAAACGCAGCCGG
>OGZE01001741.1_pt1 | contig 11710 bp, 10 predicted proteins | sample 1576731 | NCBI WGS metagenome assembly OGZE01 (sample SAMEA3541503, study PRJEB24748) | human gut metagenome | biome: human gut; feature: human-associated habitat; material: faeces | place: China | collected 2012 | reverse complement strand
GACACCATACTCTTTCTTGAATACCCGACTAAAATAGAGTGGGTTATCATACCCTACGATCTCTGCAATTTCTCCAATATTGTATTCGGTGTTCTCCAATAAGCTTTGTGCATTTACCATCCGAAGGGACAGGATGTATTGTGCAGGGCTTATTTTCATGTACTGCTTAAAATTACGGATAAACCAGTTCGTACTGATATGCAGCGATTCTGCGTAATCGTCCACACTGACCTTTGTATTATAATTCTCGTTAAAGTAGTCAACGGCGGCTTCGATTTCTTCGGGGATGCTTGTAGTTGTTTTCTCGCTTTCCTGCTGTTGCCTGCTTACTAAAAGCAGAATGATGTTGAAGAGAGAAGCAATATAGTCTTCATAGCCATAAAATTATAAAAGGTAAATGAGGAAATACTATGGCTGCATTTGATTTTGCAAAAGTAAAAGACCCCACCTTTTTCAAGGAAAACGTGCTGAATACTCATGCAAGTTTTCGTACTTACGCTTCCCGCGAAGAATATCTGGCAGGAGAATCTTCGCTTGCGCTGAAGCTGGACGGTATCTGGAAATTCGCCTACGCAAAGAACTACGCCAGTGCGATTCCCGGTTTTGAGAAGCTGGAGTACGACTGCACTGCATGGGATGACATTCATGTTCCGGCACACATCCAGATGGAAGGCTACGACATCCCCCAGTATGCCAACATCCAGTATCCGTGGGATGGCCGTGAGGATGTCAAGCTGGGTGAGATTCCCCAGCGTTTCAATCCGGTGGCAAGCTATGTAAAATACTTCGAGCTGCCGGAATCCATACAGCAAACACAACGGGCGGCTCTGGTAACAGAGCTGCCCGTTGTGTTCGTTTATGAAAAGGAGAGCTTAGATCTCATACCACTTGATCTCGTTGGCATCCAGATGCAGAGCAAAGCTGTTGCCATCAGTCGTATAAACTGTGGTATCCTGCGGCTCGTAAGTGTTGTTCACAACGCAATACTTGCCATTTTTGACATAAGCATGGACTTCCACATTGTAGTTGGAACTGAACCAAGTGTGCAGTTCACCCTCGCTGTGGGCACTCCACAAGATGGCTCGATAAAGGGTGCGGCTGTTGGCAAAACTATACGGTACACCGCTGATGTATACGGCACGTCCCTTGCCGAAATCATGCGCCGCCATCTGCACTTCCTTATTCCGCTGCACCAGCACTTCCGTGCCTTCCAGGGCATAAATGTTCTTCTTTCCCTCACCGAAGTCGATGGGTTTGTCAGCATCCTGCAAGATGAAATGATTCGGATGCTCTTCCCAGTTGTACTTGTCGTAGTTCAGAGTGAAGCCGTTTTCTTCCTCCACACCCAAAACACTGGCCATCTGGAGGATATGGCCCTGATATGGATGACCGGACGGTTCTCCAACACCGATGAAGCCGCCACCGTTCCAGACGAACCGGCGAATGGCGGAGGAGATCTCCGGGTCTTCCCACCAGATACCGCCAGTGTGGGCGGTGTCGGCATCGCCTACATTGATGATGACATCCACCGTTTCCAGCAGCTTCGGATCGTTCTTGATATCCTCAAAGCTGATAAACTTCACATCAAACGGTGCGCCAGAAAGCATTTCAATCACGCCCGAATAGCTGTAATTCTGCTTGTAGTAGAGGGCATGATGCACCATGTGACAGCCCCATGCCCGCATTTTACCCCAGCAGTTCAGCACAGCCACCCGTTTGACGCAGTAAGGCGTAGTGCCCTTGATATTTTCATACAGTTCGCGGAACTCCTCACAGACGCTCTCTACATAATCCACGAACTCCGGGAACTGCAAGGCCAGTTTCAGATAGCCGCCATAGCCGATGCGGTCAATGGGCTTGCGCAGGATAGCGCGGCGGGCTGTAACCCAGTTCTCCTTGGCTTCCCGCACCGGGTCGCCGCCCTCATGGAAGGTGTCCGGGAAGAACCGCGTATGCTGAAAGACGGCGTCCGCGCAGTCATCAAGAAAGACAGCTATCAGATTCCGCCGATCTTCGGTATGCTGGCGAAGAAAGGCGATATCGAGGAGCACATGATGTACAATACCTACAATATGGGTATTGGCATGGTCGTAGCAGTCGATGCGGCTGATGCAGAGCGTGCGATGGAGGCAATGAAGTCCGCTGGCGATACACCGTACATCATCGGTTCTATTGAGGCAGGAGAAAAGGGAGTAACATTATGCTAAAAGTCGTTGTAATGGTGTCTGGCGGCGGTACAAATCTGCAGGCAATCCTGGATGCGGTTGATAACGGCAAGATCACGAACGCAGAGGTTGTAGCGGTTATCAGCAACAATGAGGGCGTTTATGCGATTGAGCGCGCGAAAAAACACGGTGTCCCGGCGTTTGTTGTGACTCCGAAGGCGTATGAGACGCGAGATGCATTCGATGAGGCGCTTTTAGAGACCGTCAAGGCGTGTAAGCCGGATCTCATCGTTCTGGCTGGATTTCTTGTGAAGATTCCGGCGGCGATGATCGAGGCATACAGAAATAAAATTATCAATATCCACCCGTCCCTGATTCCGTCCTTCTGTGGCGTCGGCTATTATGGACTGAAGGTGCATGAGGCGGCACTGGCGCGCGGCGTCAAGGTGACGGGCGCGACGGTTCACTATGTGGATGAGGGAACTGATACCGGTCCGATCCTCTTCCAGAAAGCCGTAGAGGTGCAGCCGGATGATACGCCGAAGACGCTGCAGCAGCGCGTGATGGAACAGGCAGAGTGGGTACTGCTTCCGCAGGCGATCGATGCGATTGCAAACGGAAGAATATAAGGAGAAGAACATGAAAGTTTTAATCGTTGGCAGCGGCGGACGTGAGCATGCGATCGCATGGAAAGTGGCTCAGAGTCCGAAGGTAGATAAAATTTATTGTGCACCGGGCAATGCGGGAATTGCAGAGTATGCAGAGTGTGTGCCGATCAGTGCAATGGAATTTGATAAGCTGGCGGCATTTGCGAAAGAGCATGAGGTTGATCTGACCGTGATTGGCATGGACGATCCGCTGGTTGGCGGTATCGTGGATGTGTTCGAGGCACAGGGATTGCGTGTATTTGGACCGAGAAAAAATGCGGCGATTCTGGAAGGATCGAAGGCATTTTCCAAGGATCTGATGAAGAAATACAACATTCCGACCGCAGCCTATGAGACTTTTACCGATCCGCACAAGGCGCTGGAATACTTACAGACCGCTAAGATGCCGATCGTTTTGAAAGCAGATGGTCTGGCACTTGGAAAAGGTGTTCTGATCTGCAATACTTTAGAGGAAGCAGAGGCAGGCGTCAAGGAGATCATGGAGGACAAAAAGTTTGGTTCTGCCGGCAATCAGATGGTTATCGAGGAGTTTATGACAGGACGCGAGGTTTCTGTCCTTTCCTTCGTCGATGGCGATACGATCCGCATTATGACCTCCTCTCAGGACCACAAGCGGGCGCTGGACGGCGATCAGGGCTTAAATACAGGCGGTATGGGAACCTTCTCGCCAAGCCCGTTCTACACAAAAGAAGTAGACGAATTCTGCAAAAAGTACATCTATCAGCCGTCGGTTGACGCGATGAAGAAGGAAGGACGTACCTTCAAGGGCATCATTTTCTTCGGTCTGATGCTGACCGAAGATGGTCCGAAGGTGCTGGAATACAATGCGCGTTTCGGCGATCCAGAGACACAGGTTGTCCTGCCGCGCATGAAGAACGATATCGTGGAAGTCTTTGAGGCATGTATCGACGGAACCCTGGATCAGATTGAGCTTGAATTTGAGGACAATGCGGCAGTCTGTGTTGTTCTGGCGTCGGATGGTTATCCGGTGAAATATGAAAAGGGCTTCAAGATTCACGGTCTGGAGAAGTTCAAGGATGCAGACGGATACTATGTATTCCACGCGGGCACGAAGTTTGATGAGGACGGCGACATCGTGACAAACGGCGGTCGAGTGCTGGGCGTTACTGCAAAGGGCAAAGACCTGAAAGAGGCGCGCGCCAACGCATACAAGGCGACCGAGTGGATCGATTTCGCTAACAAATATATGCGCCATGATATCGGGCATGCGATTGATGAGGCGTAGGGGAAGCGGTAGGTAGTAGATTCCTATTTAGAAAAGAAACGGGGATATCAGATTTGAACGTCTGATATCCCTGTTTTTGTCTGGATTTTGGAAAAAAATGCTTTTGAAAAATATATTAAAAACATTCAAGCGTGCTATAATAGAAAGAAAAGATGAACTGTTTTCATGCAATTAAAAGGAGGACAACGCAATGGCTAACAAATATGCAGGAACCCAGACGGAAAAGAACCTGAGGGAGGCTTTTTCCGGCGAATCACAGGCGAGAAATAAATATACCTATTTTGCATCCAAGGCAAAAAAAGAGGGATTTGAGCAGATTTCCGCCCTTTTTTTAAAGACCGCAGACAATGAGAAAGAACACGCAAAGATGTGGTTTAAGGAATTAGACGGCCTGGGAAATACCGCAGAGAATCTGGCATCTGCTGCAGACGGCGAGAATTATGAGTGGACAGATATGTATGATGGATTTGCCAAGACGGCTGAGGAAGAGGGCTTTCCGGAGCTGGCAGCGAAATTCCGTATGGTAGCGGAGATCGAAAAACATCATGAAGAGCGCTACCGTGCCCTGCTTCACAATGTGGAAGCGCAGGAAGTATTTAAGAAGAGCGAAGTGAAGGTATGGGAATGCCGCAACTGCGGTCATATCGTAGTAGGCGAGAAAGCACCGGAAGTTTGTCCGGTATGCGCGCATCCGCAGGCTTATTTCGAGGTTCATGCGGAGAATTACTAAATCTGGGGACTCAATCGTGGAAGCAGATGCCTTTTGTGGGAATGTGAGACGCAAGAGGTAGTTCTGGATTTGGTATGTGATTGAGTATAAGTAATGTGAGTTAGAGTGGATATGCCATGGACGGCGAGGATCTGATGGATTTGCTGGTCAGTCAGCTGGGGCACTTTCGGAAACGACGAGACGCCAGCTGAGGGTGTTGCCGATTCCTTATTGTGTATAAAAAAGGAAGATGCATCATATAAAAGATACGAAAATTAAGCAGGCTGTTTTGGAACAGTTCATATGAGATCGTCTTTTTTATCATTCGCACCAGATGTTTCGAAGGAACAATGCCAGGCAGAGCATTGGATCGATATAGAAAATGTGTCAGAATCAGTAAAAATGACGCCGGAAGAAATTGAAAATTTGAATGCACGGATTTTACGGACATATGGAACGGAAATGCATGATTTGAAAAATGAAGCCTTTGCCAAAGAAGAGAGAGTTGTTTATGATAAATGGTGTGGAAATTTCTTATCATTTGGGATACAGGGGATAAATTGGACTGTGCGTGATGCTCAAAATTCCGTGGATAAAAATGTTCATATCAAATATGGAATCGCGACTTCACAGGGGTTGATCAAACAGTTTCCGATGGAGCCTTTTTTAGCTGATGAGGAGGATCCATCCGATCCGGAGTGGGATGAGGCAGCACTTTGTCTCTGTATGGTCGGGGAACCGCTTTTGATTTTGGGTTCGGTGCAGGAGGAGGGTTATCTGTATGTCCAGAATGAATGCAGCGAGGGCTGGATATCGGCAGAGTCGGTGGCAGTCTGTCGGAACCGGGCGGAGTGGCTGATGGCGGCATTTCCGATCCATCCGTTAGTAGTGACAGGGGATATGGTCTGGCTGGAAGCAAGTGCGGTCTATCCGGGAACCAGTGCATACCGGCTTCGGATGGGTACGGTGTTGGAATTGTGCGTGGAAGAAGGAATTCCAGAGATAAAAGAAACAATAGAAACAAACAGAATAAAAGGGACAGGAGCGCTAATAGAGACAACAGAAGCACAGGCAGAACAGAGGGTACAGAACAGACTGTCTTGGAATAATTACATCGTCTGGCTTCCATGCCGCGCTCCGGATGGCAGTTTCTTCCGGCAAAAAGGATTGATTCCGATGAGCCGGGACGTATCGGTGGGATATTTGAGATTGACAAATGAGGAGATTATTAAACAGGCATTCAAGTGCCTGGGAGATCGTTACGGCTGGGGCGGGATGCTGGAAAGCCGGGATTGTTCTTCCTATATCCGGGAAGTGTACCGCTGTTTTGGATGGATCCTGCCTCGCAATACGACCGGTCAGCTGCAGATGCCAGTTAGAAAAATAGAGCTGGCGGGGCGGTGCTGCTCAGAAAAAGAGCAGATTTTAAGAGCATTAGAACCGGGCACACTTCTATATTTTCCGGGACATGTGATGATGTATCTGGGATATGAGAATGGCAATTTTTATGTCATAAACGATGTGAGCAGGCTGGTAAAAGAAGGAGAAACGATGCCGGTGCGTGTACGATCGGTGATTGTCAACACGCTGGCAGTCAGGCGTCCCAATCTGCGGACCTGGATGGAGGAGCTGACGCTTGCTTTGATTCCTTGGGAAACATGAAGCGTACAGCAGATAGAAAAAGGGAGAAAAAGAGAGATGAAGATAATTGTATGTGTGGATAATCAGAACGGCATGATGTTCAATCACAGACGGCAGAGCCAGGACCGCGTGCTTAGAAAGCGTATTCTGGAGCTGACAGGTGGGAAAAAACTGTGGATGAATGCATACAGCCAGAAACAGTTTTTACAGGTGAATGGAAATATGCCGAAAGAACAGGAACAATCCGGGCAACTGGGGCAATCCGGGCAGATTCAGGCAGATGAAGCGTTTTTGGAAAAGGCGGGGCCGGGAGAGTACTGTTTTGTCGAGGACAAGGATGTTGTTCCGTATGAGAGCCGGATCGAAGAAGTGATTCTTTGTCATTGGAACCGGGATTATCCGGCAGATATGTATTTTAAGATGGATCTGGGCAGCTGGAAGCTGGCAGAAACGCAGGAATATGCGGGTTCCTCGCATGAGAAAATCACAGAAGAGCGGTATGTGCGCAGGTAAAAAATATACATAAAAAGTAAGTACAATATAAAAGAGTAAGAAAAACATAAAAAACAAGTCAAATATAAAAAAGAGCCGGTTCTGCACCTGAAAATCAGGCGCCAGAACGCGCAAATCTACATGGCTCTGAAAGGGATAGGCTTAAATGGAAAGGCAGAAATTCATATGAGAAAATTGAAAATGTGGCTTCTGGGGCTGGCTGCAGCGGCGATGCTGTCTGTTTCAGCGTGCGCGCAGGAGATTCCAGAGGAAAGTCTGAATGGAAACGGAAGTGTCAGCGCGGAGGAAAATCAGGCGGAAAGTGCGGACGGAGATTCGCAGGCGGTGTCATCGTCAGAAAATGGTGGAAACCGTGTATCTTCTGCTTCGGGAACGTCATTTAATCTGGCGGATGTACCGGCATATTCCGGTCAGCCGTATGTGGCAGTCAATGGAAATGTGCCGTATTTTACCGATGCGGACCTGACGGATGTATCATTTGAGAGTTACAGTGATTTGGACAGCCTGGGGCGCTGCGGCGTGGCATATGCTTCGGTTTCGCAGGACACGATGCCGACGGAGAAGCGCGGCTCGATCGGGGAAGTCAAGCCGACGGGCTGGCATACGGCGAAGTATGACAATGTGGATGGAAAGTATCTCTATAACCGTTGTCATCTGATCGGCTACCAGCTCACGGCGGAGAATGCTAATGTCAAAAACCTGATTACCGGAACCCGCTATCTGAACGTACAGGGAATGCTGCCATTTGAAAATCTGACAGCCGATTACGTGAAAGAAACCGGAAACCATGTCATGTACCGCGTAACACCGGTTTTTGAGGGCGATAATCTGGTTGCCTCCGGCGTCCTGATGGAGGCGGAATCCGTCGAGGATCAGGGCGAGGGAGTGCTGTTCTGCGTGTACGTCTATAATGTCCAGCCGGGTATTGCGATCGATTATGCGACAGGAGAAAGCTGGGCGGACGGTTCTGGAAGTGCGGGAAGCACAGCCGGACAGGGAACGGCTGGAAATGGCAGCAGCCAGAATCAATCGGCTGGATCGGGAGCAGCTGGTTCGTCGGGAGGCGGCGCTGGATCCTCTGGAAGCAGCGCGACGGTTCAGACCTACATTCTCAATACCAACTCGAAAAAATTTCATCTTCCAAGCTGCACATCTGTCACCCAGATGAAGGCGGCAAACCGGCAGGAATTTACCGGTACGCGCGATGAAGTGATTGCAGAGGGATATGAACCATGTAAGAACTGCAATCCCTGATAAAACAGGAGTGCAAAGTGTCTCGTTTCTGGGATTGGTGCTGTCCCAGTATGCGTACTTAAATGCAATCAAATGGACCAATTCGGGAACGGCGACGGTTTTGATTATGAAATAGTATAAGAATAATATTAGAGATTTACTTTTTTAACAATGCTTTGCAAGAATTCTCCTATCCTCTTTAGTGTGGCAGTATCAATAGAGAGAAAAAGGATTGACAATTTCACAAAATATTCACAAATAATTAGCACTCACCTCTTGACAGTGCTAACGGAAAGTGCTATAACATAGCCAGAACGAAGGAAGAGGAACAAAGAGGAAGCAAAAAGAAAGGGTTGAGCGCTTCCGGGAATGTTCCCAGACCGTCCCGGTTCCGAAAATGTTGGTTATAAACATAATGAACAGCTGGTAAGCTGAAAAAAAGGAGAGATGACTTATGTTAATGCCGAGTATTTTTGGAGAAAATTTGTTTGATGATTTCTTTAATGATTTTCCGTTTTATGATGATAACGCCGGACAGAAGATAGAGAAAAAGCTGTATGGACGCCATGGACAGAACCTGATGAAGACCGATATCAAGGAAATGGAAGATGGCTATGAGCTGGAGATGGATCTGCCGGGATTTAAGAAAGAAGAGATTTCGATTTCCCTGGAAGATGGTAATCTGACGATTCAGGCTGCGAAGGGACTGGATGAGGACGAGAAGGAGAAAAAGTCCGGTCGTTACATCCGCAGAGAGCGTTACGCAGGTTCCTGTGCGAGAAGCTTCTATGTCGGTGATGATATAACAGAGGAAGATATCAAGGCGGAATTTAAGCATGGTATTTTGAAGATTTTTGTTCCGAAGAAAGAAGCAAAACCGGAAGTCGAGCAGAAAAAATATATTGCGATTGAAGGATAATGTAGAAGAAGCAGTCAGCCGGATTGATGGATGCAGTTGTCTGGCTGTAACATAGAAAAGAGCGCTGTGGCACTCATGAAGCAGTTTTACCAGAAATGGAAAGCCGGTTTGTGAGTGTTGCGGCGCTCTTTTTCACTATTTTATCTCTGATTAGTAGTTAATACCCGTGATACCGATAGATCCCTCTTTGTCCAGACCAAAGGTAACTGCCGGTTTACCGGATGGATCGCCTACGATGAAACCTGCCTTGGTCAGTTCGGTGGAAGAAACATCGGCTGTCTTGACTGCCTCAATCAGCGCGTCGGTAAATACCTTGTCTGCGTCGAGAGCCATAAATTCAGTTCTGTTATTTACGACAATCCCGTCATCGATGCCGATGTAGGACGGATAGACAAGCAGCTCGGCTAAATCGTTCATATTTTTATTGGCGATGATGCTTTGAAGGGATCTGGCAAAACCACGGTAAAGTTCTGTGATTTCTTTTTCGCTCAGAGTCTCGTCTTCTGCATGATCTGCATCCGTTGTCTGGGCGGTTTCTTTTTCTCCGGCAGTAGTTGTTTCGCTGGCATCGCTGCTTTCTGCTGATGTATCGTTTTCCTGTGTGGATTCAGCGGCAGTTGTTTCAGCCGTGGTTGTTTCAGACGGCTGGCTGGAGCAGGCGGTCATGCTGGCGGCTGCGATGAGAGTGGAAACCATCAAGGTATAAATTGATTTTCTCATAATCTTCCTCCATTTGCAATTAATGGACTCCCGGAAGCTTTCTGTGCTTAATGTTGTGAGATGATTTGCAGGAAAGACTCCGAGAGTACCTATCAATAAGGTATGGACAGTAGGTGTCCTCTGCCTGTATGTTTTGCTGATATGATTATCATATCATAAGGCGATGGGAATGTATATGAGGTTTAATGTAATGCGTTTAAATCCGCCTTTTTAAGCCTTTTATTTTTTATAGAAACAATTCCCACCAACCACCTGATAGCTGGAGTAGCTGTCGTAGTTTGCTGATTTGGTCGAGGTAAAATAAAGGTAGTCGCCTATCTGATTCTCCCCGGCGAGCGCTGCCTTTGCCGCCTTGGTGGCAGTAGAGGACGGTCCTCTATCGAGATATTTGTCAAGCAGGCCGGAGGTCGCGCCTGGGAACTGTCCGTCCGCGTAGATAACGCTGGAGATGGATTTGCCCCATTTGCCAGATTTGACGCGGTTGACGATCAGACTTCCGACTGCCAGATAGCTTTCATAGGATCCGCCGTTGGCTTCCATCGTGAGGCAGGCGGAGAGCAGATAAACGTCGCTCTCGGAGGCGGAGATCACGTAGGCTGATTTTGCGGCTGGTGCAGCCGTGCTCTTTTTCGAAGAGCTTCCAGAATTTCCAGATTTTCCCGAAGTCTGGGAGGAACCTTTAGCTGCGTTTGCTTCTGCCTGCGATTTCGCGGCTGCAATCTGGGCTTCTTCGGCGGCTCTGGATGCCTGCTCAGCTTCTTCAGCAGCCTGTCGTGCCGCCTCCAGCGCTGCCATCTCAGCCTCAATGCTGATTGCGCGTCCTGGCTTGACGCTGATTGTGACATAATCAGAAGAAACGTAACCGGAGGTGTCAACGGAAAGCTGGATTTTGACCCATCCAGTTTCCTGACTCAGTACAGGATAGTAGTCTTCCGCGGCAGCCAGACCGACGATGGCAGAATCCGTGCTGGCTTCCTCACGTACATGGAGTGTCTGTGTGCTGACGGTAGCGATATAGAGACCGAGCTCTTTGGCGAGCGGCTTGATATCATCGCCAAATACAAGATAATCGTCCTTGAGCCATCCCTCCAGCCCACCGGAGCGGATTTTTGTCCAGCCATTTTTGCGTTTTAAAATGGTACCGCCGCCTCCGCGGAAGCAGGTGCCGAGTACCTTGGCATCTGTATCTGGTTTTTCTCTCAGGTTCAGCGCATCATCCACATTGGCGACCGCGAGATTTTCATACGGATCGACCGGCTTTTCTTCTTTGATTTTGGCTTTCGCCGTACTTTTAGCATCGGTGCCGGTCTGATGACTGTTTTTTAAGGTGCTGGAAGAATCGATGGAAGGATCAGAGCCGGCGTTGTTCTTCTTATCAGAAGGTTTAGAGAGGCATAGAAATGCCAGCAGAGCCGCCCCGGCCACAATAAAAAGGATCAGGAAATAGATCGCCATCATTGTTTTATCCATTTTTTTGCGCCTGGAAGAAGCAGGTTTCAAAGGGGAATCGTTCATATCGTATATCCTTTCTGATATAAAAACATCTTGGAAATATTACAAAGATATTACAAAATTCTTCATTTACTATAGCAAATGGGGAAATCCTTGTCAACAAAGGCGGATTTTACGATTAGAAGAGGAGATGAAGCTGAGTAAAAATGATGTTTTTGGAAACACTATTCCATCAGTGACAGCAATCGTTTCGCCGGAATTCACACGAAACAATCAATCAAAAACAATCATAAAAAATCAAAATTGTGCAATATAACCCAAAAAGAGGCAGCATGTTTGTGAATAAGTTTGATTGATTTTGAATGAAAATGATTTTATAATACAGTCAGCCCGGTACTGGGGCAAGAGCGAGCCGTGGACGTTGAAAGGCCCGATGGTCGGGAT
>OGZE01001731.1_pt1 | contig 11784 bp, 10 predicted proteins | sample 1576731 | NCBI WGS metagenome assembly OGZE01 (sample SAMEA3541503, study PRJEB24748) | human gut metagenome | biome: human gut; feature: human-associated habitat; material: faeces | place: China | collected 2012 | reverse complement strand
TCAGATGGAAGAACAGGCAAAAGAAATGGAGACAAAGGAGTTTACTGCCACTGCCGGAGGCGGAGCAGTAGAAGTAACGGTATCTGGAACGAAGAAGGTATTGAAGGTCAAGCTGGATGAGGAAGCCGTAGATCCGGATGACGTGGAGATGCTGGAGGATCTGATCGTTGCGGCGGTGAATGAGGCGATGGATAAGGTGGATGAAGTGTCCGCGTCAGCCATGTCCAAGTTCACAGGCGGCATGGGCGGACAGATGCCTGGATTGTTCTAGCAGGGAGCGTAGGAAATGGATTATTACAGTAGCCAGATGAGCAAGTTAATTGAAGAATTGTCATGCCTCCCGGGCATAGGTTCAAAGTCAGCGGCAAGGCTGGCTTTTCACTTGATACACATGCCCCTGGATGACGTAAAAAGGCTGGCGTCCACGATGGTCGAGGCGCGGGAGAATGTCAGATACTGCACGCAGTGCTATACGCTGACGGATCAAGAACTTTGTCCCATCTGCAGCAACAGCGGCAGGGATCACAAGACGATCATGGTAGTAGAGAACACCAGAGATCTGGCAGCATATGAAAAGACAGGAAAATACAACGGCGTGTACCATGTTCTGCATGGGGCGATCTCGCCCATGCTTGGCATCGGGCCGGAGGATATCAAGTTAAAAGAACTGATCGAGCGCTTGCAGGGGGACGTGGATGAGGTGATCATCGCCACGAATTCCAGCTTGGAAGGGGAGACTACGGCTATGTATATCAGTAAGCTGATCAAGCCTACAGGAATCAAGGTCAGCAGGATTGCCAGCGGCGTTCCGGTTGGAGGAGACTTGGAGTATATTGACGAAGTGACCCTTTTGAGGGCGCTGGAAGGCAGAACACAGCTGTAAATGCAAAAGGGGACAGGCAATAGATAGTGGATTGGCCTGTCCCCGTTGAGGTGATAAGAGAGAATGGGAAAGAAAAAAGTTACATCTACAGATATCGCAAGGGCCGCCGGAGTATCGCAATCTACGGTCCACATTCCAACCCTCGCTCCCGATGAGGCCCACTACCCCGAGGCCCTTCACGCCGACATCCGCAGAGAGGCCGAACGCCTTTCCATGCTGGAGAATCCGACGCCTGAAAACACGAAGCGCCTTGCGCAGCTTCTGGAAGCCGCCAAGGCGCTGTCGGAGCGTCCGCAGGACGCGCGTGCGATTGCAGAGGGACTTTACGGTCTGACCTGATCGGTCTTCTGCGTCCAGAAGTCGACGGGACAGTCCTCGGCCTTGTCGAACGTCGCCCACTCCCAGGCCGTCTCGTCTGCAAGAAGAGCGCGCAGGAGCTGGTTGTTGAGGCCGTGACCCGACTTGTGCGCAACGTAATGCGCCAGAAGCGGATGACCAAGCACGTAGAGGTCGCCCATTGCGTCCAGAATCTTGTGCTTGACGAACTCGTCGTTCTCGCGCAGGCCGCCCGGATTGAGAATGCGGAACTCGTCCATCACGATGGCGTTCTCGAGCGAACCGCCCTGAGCGAGCCCCATGCGGCGAAGCATCTCCACGTCCTGCACGAAACCGAACGTGCGGGCGCGAGAGACCGCCTGCTCGTACGTGACGCGCGAGAAGTCGACGTCCGCCTTCTGCTCCGTGCGGTCGATCGCAGGATGACCGAAGGCGATGGTGAACGTGAGACGAAAGCCCTCGTGCGGCTCAAGCCTTGCGAGCTTGTCGCCCTCGCGAACCTCGACGGGCTTGAGCACCCGCACGAAGCGCTTGGGCGCGTCCTGCTCGACGATGCCCGCCTGGTGAAGCAGGAAGACGAAGCTCGCCCCCGAGCCATCCATGATCGGAATCTCGGCGGAGTCAACCTCGATGATCACATTGTCGATGCCGAGACCGTTGAAGGCGCTCATCAGATGCTCTATGGTCGCCACGGCGGCCTTGCCGACGTTGACCGTCGTGGCCATGCGCGTGTCGTTCACGTTGAGGGGATGAGCGGGAATCTCGACGGCGGGACGAATGTCCACGCGCCTGTAGAGAATGCCCGTGTCGGGTTCCGCGGGGCGAAGCACGAGGTGCACCTTGCGGCCGCTGTGAAGCCCGATCCCGACGGTCTCGACGGACTGCCTGAGCGTGCGCTGCTTGAACATGAGTGATCTCCGTACGAAAACCGGCGCTTGACGCGCCGGCTTCCTTCTGGGTCCCCGAACGGGCCGTGCCCGACGGAGCGGCTTACTTCAGATAGGTCGGAATGACGAACTTGGACACGTCAACCGCGGCATCCCCCTGCTGAGCGGCGGGTTCGGGCGCAGGGGCCTCCAGCGTCTGGCCGAAGACCGGGGTCTGAAGGCCAGCGGGGGCTTCGGACGAGGCGTTGAAGACTGCGGGAGCCTGAACGCCCGAGCCGGGTTCGTTCGCATCGAGCGGACGGTCGAGGCCGGTCGCCACGAGGGTCACGCGGATCTCGTCGCCCATCTCCTCGGAGATGGCGGAGCCGAAGATCACGATGGCGCTCTTGTGGACGAAGGTGTTGAGCACCGCCATGGCCTCCTTGATTTCGGCAAGCGTGACCGACTCGTTGCCCGTGAAGTAGGCGAGCAGGCCGCGGGCGCCCTGGAGGTTCGCACCTTCGAGAAGCGGACAGGCGATGGCCTTTTCCGCAGCCACGCGGGCGCGGTCCGGACCGGAGGCGGACGCCAGACCGATGATGGCCGTGCCGCGTTCGCTCATGACCGTCTTCAGGTCCTCGAAGTCGACGTTGATGGTGCCAGGCGTGTGGATGATTTCCGCAATGCCCACGCATGCCTTGTAGAGCACTTCGTTGCTCATTTCAAAGCATTCCTTCATCGTGGCGTTCGGGGGGCATTCGCTCTCGAGCTTCTCGTTGAGAATCACGATCATCGAGTCGACCTTGTCCTTGAGGTTCTCGATGCCCTTTTCCGCGCAACGCATGCGACGGCCGCCTTCGAAGCTGAAGGGCTTCGTGACGACGGCAACCGTGAGGATGCCCATTTCCTTGGCGATCTCGGCGATGACGGGAGCAGCGCCCGTTCCCGTGCCGCCGCCCATGCCAGCGGTGATGAAGAGCAGATGCGCGCCGCGGATGGCCTCGGCCACCTGCTCGCGCTTTTCCTGAGCTGCGGCCGCGCCGACTTCAGGCCTGGCACCAGCGCCGAGGCCCGTGGAGCCGAGCTGGATGTTCACGTGCGCACGCGAACGAGACAGGGCCTGATGGTCCGTGTTCGCGGCGATAAATTCGATGCCCTTCGCACCATGCGTGATCATGTGCTCGACGGCATTGCCACCGCCGCCGCCCACGCCGATCACCTTGATGACGGTGTTCAGAGGATCAAGTTCCTGCAGGATCTCAAAAGGCATTTTCTACCCCAAAATGTCGAATTTTTTAATTATGGCGGACTTTTGGCTTTTCTGCTTGCCGGAGCCGCCTCGAACAGCTTCGGCAGGCGGGCTCAGTAGTCCCCGAAAAACACGGTTCTTATCCTTCCCGAAAGGTTCAGGAGAGACGGCGTTCTGTAGCTTCGGCTGTCGCCTGCGGCCCTCGTCTTGTCGGCCGCCATCAACAGGCCTGCGGCAACGCTGGCGTTCGGCCTCATGGAGAGAGCATTCTTCTCATCAAAGCAGAGCGGCGCACCAATGCGCACGGGAACTCCAAACACGTCTCGCGCAACTTCGTCGATGGCGCGAAGGTTCGCGCCTCCGCCCGTGATGATCACGGCATGGACCTTGTCGAGATGGCCCGCCTTCTCGATGACGTCGCGATAGATGCGGAAGAACTCCTTCGCGCGCTCGTACAGGGTCTGCACGATCAGGCTTCGCGAGCAGAGCGGCGTGCCGCGCACATCCTCCAGCGAGGGGCGGACGCTTTCGCCCGGCAGCACGCCGTCCATGCTGCAGCTTCCGAAGCGGATCTTGAGCTCTTCGGCTTGGTCGAGCGACACGCCGAAGATCGTGCTCAGGTCGCGCGTGAAGAATTCCGACCCGAAGGGACGGACGGCCGTCAGAAGCGTCCTGTGCTCGTACACCAGCGTCATCGACGTCGTCTCTGCCCCCATGTCGAGGACGAGCGTGCCGTTGTAGCGGTCGCTTTCCGTACTCACCGCAAGCGCGGCGGCGATCGGATGAGGCTCATATCCCGCAAGTTCGATGCCGGAACGCAGCAAGCTGCGCTTCATGTTCTCGGCGTTCTTCACGGAGCCGTAAACGGCATGATAGTAGGCCGTCACCTTGTCGCCCACCAGACCGACCGGCGTCTGCGAAAACGTATCGCCGCACGAATAGCCCTGCGGGATCATCTTGATGAGCTGCTTGCCCTGACGCAGGCTGTGCTCGCGCGCATTGTTTTCCGCCGCCTCGACGTCCGCGGGCTTCACCTCATTGCCTCGCACGACGGCCGTACCCAGGCAGTTCTCGCTCGTGAGCGAGGAGCCGCCGATGGCGACCCAAGCATTCGAAAGCTCGGGAAGATTGCCTGCGGAGCGCGCCTCGCGCACCGCCGCCTTGATGTCGTCGACGGCGGCATTGAGATCCGTCACGATGCCGTTTCGAACGCCGTGCGAATCCCTGAAGCTGTAGCCGCAGATGCGGTAGAGCCCCTCGCCCTTGGGCGACGGGAGCGCAACGACGCACAGCACCTTGTGGGAGCCGATGTCGAGACCGACAAGATAATCATTCGGGTTGTTCATCGTGCTGTGCGCTCCCAGGCTCTTCGTCCGGGACATCCGTATCCGTTCTCTGTTCGGCTTCCCGCAGTTTTCGAATGGCTTCGCGGTCGGGAAGCGTGGCCGCAAACGCCCTGTCATAGCGCAGGTCGATGGAGGCGGGCGGTCCGTCCATCAGCTCGACGACCCTCGGGTAGGCCGCCGCCAGATCGGCAACCTTCGCCACGATGTTCGTGCCTGCGTCCTCCCTGCCGAGTTCCACGCGCGTTGCGGGAATGTCGCCCGAAGCCATCACGAGGCTCCAGCCGCCGCGATCGCTGCAGGCGACGTCCGTCACCGTCGCGCCGATGGAGCTCAACGCGCGGGAGAACTCCCTGTAGTATCGGGCGATCTGAGCGGTCTGTCCTGCAGGACCGTAGAAGTTGGGCAGCGGATCGGACGGGTTGTCGCGCTCGTCGGGATTGGCGGAAAAGAGCACGCCGTCTGGATCGACAAGACGACCGTCCTCATAGACCGCGAAGGCGCTGTAGGTTTCGACGGCAATGCGAAGGCCGTCGGGCCAGACTCTCCTCACCACGGCACGCTTCACCCAAGGCACCGTCTCGGCCGCCCTGCGGACCTCGTCGAGATCCTCGGTGAAGAAGTTGCCCCGAATGACGGGCTCCACCGCCTGCTTCACGCGCTCGACGGGCACGCGCGCAACATCCCCCTCGACCTCCAGAGTCGAGAAGTCGAAGACGGGCAGATGCATCACCGCATCGGCCGCACGGCCTGCGCCAAGCACAACGACGGCCGCCGCAGCCAGACCGCAGACCGTCTTCGTCCAGAAGCGCAGGCTTGCGCGGCGGGCCTCGCGGGCCTCCTCCTGCGCACGCGCCAGAGCACGCCGCTCGATCGCCTCTTCAGGCGTGACGGCCTCCGCGGGGTTTTCGGGACTCTCAGCCTTCATCCTGCGAAACTCCGTCTGTCATCCGCTCCCGCGCTCAGTCGCAGCGGGCGAGCGACAGAACCTTGAGGCACAGGTCGGCATAATCCATGCCGACCGCACGGGCCGCCATCGGCACGAGCGAATGAGGCGTCATGCCGGGCGACGTATTGATCTCGAGCAGCGCGAAGGAGCCGTCGGCGCGCTGCAGCGCGTCGATGCGGGACCAGCCGCGTGCGCCTACGGCGGCAAACGCACGTTCGCAGAGCGAGCCGAGCGTCGCGGCCGCTTCGTCTTCGAGCTTCGCGGGGCAGTCGTAGTGCACTGCGTCGCCGAAGTACTTGTTGTTGAAGTCGTAGTCGCCTTCAGGAGCGCGGATCTCAATCACGGGAAGCGCACGACCGTCAAGCACGGCGACCGTGAACTCCCTGCCGTGGATGTACTCCTCGACAAGCACCTCGTCGCCGCGGACGCCCGCAGCGTCCTCAAGCGCCTTTCTGAGGGCGGCGACGGTCGGCTCGGCGAGCTTGGTGACGCCGATCGAGGAACCGTCGTGAGCGGGCTTGACCACGAGACCCGTCGCGCCGAGACACGCAATGGCCTCTTCAAGCACGGCGTCGTCCGCCTTCGGATCAATCATGACGCCCTCGGGCACGGGAATGCCCGCACTGCGCCACACGCGCTTCGTCAGATCCTTGTCGATGGCCATGGCGCTCGCCGTAACGCCCGGCCCCGTATACGGGATGCCGAGATAGTTGAGCACGCCCTGAATGGTGCCGTCCTCGCCGAGACGGCCGTGCAGCGCGATGAACGCGCGGTCGAAGCCACCCTTTTCAAGCGTCTCAAGGCTGTCCGTCTTCGGGTCGAACTTGAGGACGTCAACGCCCTTCGACACGAGCGCCTTGTGGACGCCTTCGCCGGACATCAGAGAGACCTCGCGCTCGGAGGAAACGCCGCCCATCAGCAGCACGACACGACCTAAGTTTTCCATCTTCACTAATCCTTTCCGTTCAATTCATTCGATTCAATTCAAAGTTCCCGCGTCACTTCGCGCCGTCGGCGATCGCAGGCGCGACCCTACCGATGGAGCCTGCGCCCATGGTGATGACGACGTCGCCGTCGCGCACCATGCCCGCGATCGCATCGGCCACGCCCTCGACGGGCACGACGACGGGTCGGTGGAAGCCCTTGGCGGCAATGGCTGCGGCAAGATGCTCGCTGTCCGCCCCTTCGATCAGAGCTTCGCCCGCAGGGTAGACCTCGGCGAGCACTAGCCCGTCGATGTCCTCGAGCACGTCGACGAACTGCTCGAAGCAGTCGCGGGTGCGCGTGTAGCGATGCGGCTGGAAAGCGACGATGACGCGCTTTTCGGGCCAGACGCCGCGCACGGCGGCAAGCGTCGCCGCCATTTCATGGGGATGATGACCGTAGTCGTCGATGAGCTTGTAGTGGCCCGTCACACTTCCGTCGGCGGCACGCACGGGAATGTCGCCGTATTGCGTGAAGCGGCGGCCCACGCCGCGGAATTCCGAGAGGCCACGAACAATGGCCTCGTCGGAGACGCCCACCACGGTGGCGATCGCCACGGCGGCCAGAGCATTCCTCACGTTGTGGATGCCTGGCAGGTTGAGTACGACGGGAAGCGGCGGATGATCGGGCCTCAGGATCGTGAAGGCCATCTGCGTGCCGACGGCGCGCACGTCGATCGCGCGCACCTGAGCGTCGGCCGACAGACCGTAGAGAATCACGGGCTTGGTCACGCGCGGACGAATCTCGAGCACATGCTCGTCATCGGCGCAGAGCACGGCCACGCCGTAAAACGGGAGCCTCTCGAGGAAGTCGACGAAGGCGGACTTCAGGTTCTCGAAGCTGTGGCCGTACGTGTCCATGTGATCTTCGTCGATGTTGGTGACGGCGGAAATCACGGGTGTGAGGTTGAGGAATGACGCGTCCGACTCATCCGCCTCGGCGACGAGGAATTCGCCCGTGCCGAGCCTGGCGTTCGCACCCGCGCTGTTGAGACGGCCGCCGATCACGAAGGTCGGATCAAGATCGCCTGCGGCGAGCAGCGACGCAGTGAGCGACGTGGTCGTAGTCTTTCCGTGGGCGCCCGCAATTGCGATTCCGCGGCGAAGACGCATCAGTTCGGCGAGCATCACGGCGCGCGGCACGACGGGAATGCCGAGCTCACGGGCGGCGACGACCTCCGGGTTGTCCTCATGCACCGCCGACGAAATCACCACGGCGTCCGCGCCGCGGATGTGCTTTTTGTCGTGGCCACAGAAGACGCGCGCACCGAGCGACTGCAGGCGCTCGGTGACGGCGCTCTTCGAGAGGTCCGAGCCGCTCACGACGTAGCCGAGATTGAGCATCACCTCTGCGATGCCGCTCATGCCCGCACCGCCGATGCCGACGAAATGCAGATGGTTGACCAAAAACTTCACGCTTGAATCTCCTCAGAGGGCGGGAAAGGGATCCCGCCCGTCAATCCTTTACTTGGCGTCCTGCGCTCCCGTCCTGCGGGCGACGGTTTCGACGATGAGGTTCGCCACGGCCTCGGCGGCCTGCGGACGCGCCGTCGCACGGGCGTTCTTCGCAAGCTCAAGCAGATGGTCGCGGGTGAGCCCCGAGATGAGTTCGGCCATGCGCTCGACCGTAAACTCGGGCTGCGGCACCATGATCGCGGCATGACGCTCGACCATGTACTTCGCGTTGCCCGTCTGATGCGCCGTCGTCTTGGCGACGAACGGAACGAGAATGCTCGCCACGCCCGCCGCGCAAAGCTCGGAGACGCTCGTCGCGCCCGCGCGGCAGATCACCACGTCGCAGTCCTCGTATCGGGCCGCCATGTCGTTGATGAAGGGAACGACCTCGGCCTTGACGCCGAGCTTTTCATAGGCCTCGCGCACGGGCGCGTCGCGGTCCTTGCCCGTCTGATGAACGATGATCGGACGCTGCTCCTGCGGAATGGCCGCAAAGACGGCGGGCATGTTGTCGTTGAAGACCTGGGCGCCGAGGCTACCGCCGAAGATGAAGACGCGCAGCGGCCCCGTGCGGTTCGCCATGCGGTCCTGCGGGGGTGAGACGGCGACGATCTCCTCACGAACGGGGTTGCCCGTCGTGCGGCCCTTTTCCTTCGCAAACGTCCTCGCGCCGCCGGCAAAGCCGCAGGCGAGCGCGTCGCAGAAGGGAAGTAGCGTATTGGTGGACATCAGCAGGTCCGCATCGCAGTTCATCATCACGAGCGGAAGCTTCCTGCGGTGAGCGGCAAAGCCGAACGGCACGGCGACGTAGCCGCCCGTCGAGAAGACGGCGTCGGGCTTTAGCTCATTGAGAAGCTTCATCGACGCGAAGAATGCGCCGATCAGCTTGAAGCCGCCCTTGATCGCGCCGAGCGGACCGCGGCCGCGCACGCCCTGAAAGTCGAGTGCGTGGAACGGAATGCCGTGGCGCTCCACGAGCCCGCGCTCCATGCCTGCGACCGTGCCGACCCAGGAGATCTTCCATCCCCTGCTGGCCATGACCTTCGCCACGGCAAGGCCGGGCATCACGTGACCGCCCGTACCGGCCGCAAGAATCACCAAATGTTTCGAATCCGTGCTCACACCTGACCTCCGCGCATCAGCATTCTGTTTTCCTTGTCAACGCGCAGCAGCAGGCCGATGGCGATGAGGCCCGAGAGCAAGGCGCTGCCCCCGAAGCTCACGAAGGGAAGCGTCAGACCCTTGGTCGGCAGTAGCCCCGAGGCCACGCCCACGTTAATGAAGACCTGCACGCCGAACCATACGCCGATGCCCTGCGCAAGAAGACCCTGAAAGAATCTTTCCAATTTGATCGACACGCGTCCGATCTCGAACGCATGCCTAATAAGCCAATAGTAAATGAAGAGAACGAGGCAGACGCCCACGAAGCCCGTCTCCTCGGCGATCACCGCCATGATGAAGTCGGTGTGCGCCTCGGGAAGGTAGTAGAGCTTCTCGACCGAGCCGCCGAGGCCCACGCCGAAGAGTTCTCCGCGTCCGAATGCGATCAGGGAGTGCGACAGCTGGTAAGCCTTGTCGAGCACGTGCTCGGGAGCCCAAGGATCCCAGTATGCAAAGATTCTGCCCAAGCGCCACGGCGTGTCGATGATCATCCAGAAGACGAAGCCCACGACGACCGAGATCACAAAAGTGAAGATTTTAAAGGAGAGGCCGCCTAAAAACAGCACGCCCATGATTTCGGCGACGATGACCACCATGGCCCCGAGGTCGGGCTGCTGAATGATGAGGGCCGCAATGGCCACCATGGCGAACGCCATCGGGATGAAGCCCTTCTGGAAGGAATGCATGTATTCCTGCCTCATCACGGCGAACCATGCAGCCATGATCAGAGCCGCGACCTTCATGATTTCCGAGACCTGTAGGTTCATCACGCCCAGACTGATCCAGCGCTTCGCGCCGTTGACGGTTTTGCCGACGCCCGGCAGCAACACGCACACCAGCAGGATGAGCGCCCCGAAGAACACCCAGAGCGCGTAGCGCTGCCAGAAGCTCATCGGAATCTTCGTGACGATCCAGCCCGCGCAGACACCGACGACGATGCTCTGCAGATGCTTCATGACGAAGTAGAGCGCGTCGACGCCGTAACGGGAGTTGTCGGCAAAGACGGACGTGGCGGAGTACACCATGACGGTGCCGATGCCGAGCAGTGCGGCCACGCAGATGATCACCTCAAGGCTCGCGTTCGCACGCTCCTTGAGCGTCGCGACGGCGCGCCCCTGCGTCTGCCAGTCCTCCTTCTTCTTTTTCCGTCCGAAGCTCAGCACGCCTGCTCCTCGGCCGCAATCGCGCGGGCACAGGCAATGAATCGGGCGCTTCGCTCGGCATAGTCCCTGAACATGTCCCAGGAGGCGCAGGCGGGCGAGAGAAGAAGCACGTCTCCCTGCGCATGCCTTGCCCAGAGCCAGTACACGGCTTCCTCAAGCGTCGTCTGACGCGCCATGGGAATGCCCGTAGCGGAAAGCGCCTCCTCGATCAGGGGCGCGTCGCGCCCGATGAGGGCGACGGCGCCAGCCGTGCCTTTCAGGGCTTCGACCAGAGGCGAGAAATCCTGCCCCTTGCCGTCTCCGCCGAGAATGATGAGGATGCGGCGGCCCTGAGCTGCGAAGCCCTTAACGGCAGCGGCCACAGCGCCCACGTTGGTGCCCTTCGAGTCGTCGATGAAGGTAACGCCGTCACAATCGAGCACGCGCTCGACTCGATGCGGCTCGCCCCCGTACGCGGCAAGCGCGGCGAGCGCAGGTCCGACGGGCAGGCCTGCAGCCTCGATGAGGGCGAGCGCGGCAAGTGCGTTCATCGCGTTGTGGCGGCCGGCAATGAGAAGCGACTTTTCAGGGCAGAAGAGCGTGGGCTCAGACGCGCCCTCATCAAGCCTGGAAAGCCACAGCAGGCCGTCAGCCCCTCTGGCGAGGCCGTATTCGCCCGCCTTGACGGGCTCACCGCCGCCGAACGTGCGCACGGGACCTCCCTGTGCAAGACGGAGCGTCTCGGCGTCCTCGCGATTGACGACGCGAACGGTGTCCTGCTTGAAGATGCGCCCCTTCGCCTCGGCGTAGGCCTTCATGTCGCCGTGCCAATCAAGGTGGTCCTCGGTGACGTTCAGAACAGCTGCGGATACGCACTTGAGGCTCGACGTCGTGTCGAGCTGAAAGCTCGAGAGCTCAAGCACCCAGACCTCGGGCAGAACGCCTGCATCGAGCGCCTTGTCGAGCTCGGTCACGGCGTTGGGGCCGATGTTGCCCGCAGCCGTCGCACGACGGCCGCCCTCGGCGGCCATCTTCGTGACCAGCGTCGTCGTGGTCGTCTTGCCGTTCGTGCCGGTCACGCCGATTACGACGGGGCGGTAACCCGTGCGGGCCTCAAGGTCTGCGAGCGCTCTGGCGAAGAGTTCGATCTCGCCCACGACCTCAATGTCGCGGGCCCTGGCGCTCGCGACAAGCGGTGCAGCCGCACCGAAGCGGGTGGAAAGCCCGGGGGACATCACGACGAGCGAAACGCCGTCGAGGAGCGATTCGGGCAGGCCGCCCGTGCGGATTTCCGCATCGGGCATCTCGGCCCCGAGCCTTTGCGCACCGGCGGGCGCCTCGCGCGTGTCGGCCGCGCGGATTTTCCATCCGCGGCGACCGAGATGATGCGCACAGGCGAGCCCAGAGGCGCCGAGCC
>OGZE01001728.1_pt1 | contig 11805 bp, 7 predicted proteins | sample 1576731 | NCBI WGS metagenome assembly OGZE01 (sample SAMEA3541503, study PRJEB24748) | human gut metagenome | biome: human gut; feature: human-associated habitat; material: faeces | place: China | collected 2012 | reverse complement strand
ACCTTTACAAATGAACAGTGTATTCTCCGTTACTTCCTTAGAATCATAAGTCAAGTTCTGAATGTTCACTTCCTCTTTGCCATAGCATTCCGCTTTCACAAGAAGGTCGCGTCCTGCCAGCAGATCAACGAAGTCTTGCATTGTATGATTTATCATCTGGGCCATGATATCCCTCCCGCTTCTAGCTGTAATATTTCTTAAATTTCACAAAATGGCTTAAATATGTTCTTGTCATCGCATACATGCGCTTCAATCCGCGATCTTTTTTATAGAAAAGAGGATTCACTACCTTTTTCTGCCGGATCAATTTTCTCATCTTTGCTTTCAGCGCTTCATCCTTCACATACTTAAATGCAACGGCCTTTGGTACAACCGTCCACAAATGCTCCTCTTTTGCAAGCTCAAGTTCCAGTTCTTTGCCATAAACATATTCTTCCACAATGTATTTTGCAACATTAAATCCCGATCCTGTCACATAATAATTGCTTCTTCCCTGACGAGTATTGATCTCAAAGAATTTGAATTTTCCATCGCGTGTATCATATTTAATATCAAAATTAGAGAATCCAATATAATGGATATCTTCAAGCAATGCTTTTGCCTTCAACATCAAATCTTTATTCGGTTCTGTAATGATCAGTGCATGATTCCCAAGTCCTCTCGGTGTATGTTCTTCCAGAAGAACATGTCCAAGACACATCATCTTTACTTTCCCATTTCTATCCGAATAAGAAGTAAGAACACGCATATACTCATCATTTCCCGGAATTGTATCCTGGATGATCAGTTCATTTTCATATCCCGCTCCGTAAATATCTGAAATTGCCTGCTCCAGTTCTTTTCTACTCTCAATCTTATAAATCTTCTTTTGTGTTGCAAATGGATGCTCCCAGTATGTCACACTATCCGAAGGTTTTAAAATCACCGGGTACGGGAAATTCATTTCAAAATCAAGTCCCATATCTTTTGTATATACAATCGTTCCCGGATAATCAATTCCATGCTTATCACACAATTGATAGAATAAGCTCTTCTGCTGCAATTCGTTCATCAAATTAAAATTAATGTATGGTGCAATGATATTTTTCTCCAGTTTGTCCTTGTACTTACTGATCAGGGCAACATAGTTATCCCCACATCCTACAGCAATAATTTTCTTATCCCCATGTTTTCTTGCAAATCCATTCAGGTTCTTTAAGAAAAACTCATCGTCATCATTCTTCGGGTTCGCACTATATATTGTAATTTTACTGTTATAACTTGGCCCTGACGGATATTTTCCGAACACATAAGTCTTTACCTGATATTGCTCATAAAATGCGCGGGCAACACTGTATGTATTGATATCTCCACCAAGAGCTACCGGAATAAATTCTCTCTCTTTAAACTCCATGGTCTTCTCCTCTTTTTCATTTTCATATCATTTTATTATAGCTCATTCAACATAACGTGTCAAATTTCACTTATTTGCCGTCTGCAAATGTTTATCCTTTAATTCCCAATGTTTCTCTTGAGATATATTTTGAAAATGCTATAATAGAAATAGCGAAAAAATTCTTTATAAAGGAGATATTTTAAAATGAGAGCTTATGAAAGATTATTGAAGTACGTTGTAGTTCGTACACCAAGTGATGAGAACTCTTCTACAGTTCCTTCATCACCATGCCAGTTTGAACTTGGTAAAATCTTAGTAGAGGAATTAAAGTCCTTGGGCGTAGACAATGCCTACATGGATGAGAAAGGATTTGTATATGGTAAATTACCTGCTACATCCGGATATGAAGATAAAGTAAAATTAGGCTTTATCGCACATATGGATACTGTAGCAGACTTCTGCGACCACGATATCGTTCCTGTCATTACAGAAAACTACAACGGAGAGGACTTCCCTCTTGGAACAAGCGGACGTACTCTTACACTCACTGACTTTCCACACCTTGCAGATTGCAAAGGACGTACTCTGATCACATCCGACGGAACAACAATCCTTGGCGTTGACGATAAAGCAGGTATCGCTGAGATTATGACTATGTTAGAGAAAGTCATTTCTGAAAATATTCCTCACGGACAGATCTGTGTTGCATTTACTCCGGATGAAGAGATTGGAACCGGCGCTTCTCATTTCGATGTAGAACGTTTTGATGCAGACTACGGTTACACACTGGACGGAGACACAGAAGGTGAAATCCAGTATGAAAACTTTAACGCATGCAAAGCTGATTTCGTAATCAAAGGATTCAACGTACATCCGGGATCTTCCAAAGATACAATGATCAATGCGAGTCTGGTAGCTATGGAGATCAACAATGCACTTCCTTCTATGGAGACACCAAGAGGAACTGAAGACTACGAAGGCTTCTATCACCTCGTAAGTATGAAAGGTGAAGTCGGAGAAGCAGAGCTTCATTATATTGTCAGAGATCATGACAAATTACTTTTTGAAGCTAAGAAGAAAACACTCCGCCTGATTGAAAAAGATCTGAATGAAAAATGGGGCGAAGGCACTGTTACTCTCACGATCACAGAGCAGTACCGCAACATGGCTGAGATTATTGAGACATGCATGCACCTGATCGACAATGCAAAACAGGCATGTGAGAATGCAGATGTGACACCGCTTGTAATGCCAATTCGTGGTGGTACAGACGGATGCCAGTTAAGCTTCAAAGGACTTCCTTGCCCGAACCTTGGTACCGGTGGACATGCATACCATGGACCGTACGAGCACATCACAGTCGAAGGTATGGATCAGACAGTTGACGTAGCTGTTGAAGTTGTAAAATTATACGCGAAATAAATCTATCTGTATTTATATTAAGGGCTATTGCACTAACGTGCGATGGTCCTTTTCTCTTATTCATTGTAATTGCTTTGTCGCCATAAATCGAGCAGATTAACTTCTGCTCGACTTCGTATAAACAAAAAGAACCATCTGTTACGACAGTTCTTTTTTTTAATTTATATAATATTCTACAGATCAATATCCGGCAATTCTTCCTTGAAGCCTTCTCCTACGACTTCATTGGATTCCATAATAATGGTAAATGCTTTCGGATCTAACTCATGTACAAGTTTCTTAATTGAATACATCTGCTTGTTGTTGCATGCACACATAACAACATCTTTATTTGCTTTGGAATAACTTCCCATACCTTTTAAGATTGTGGAACCTCTTCCTGAATATGCATCAATCTCTTTTGCAAGCTCTTCTCCACGTTCTGTTACAATCAGTGTCATCTTTCCTTCATCAATACCATACATAATGCGGTCCATTACAGTTGCCATCAGATAAGTAACGATCACACCATAGATCAGTCCGTCTACGTCTTTGAATACGATAACTGTTCCGAGGATGATTGTTGTAATATCAAGTGCAAATGTGATCACGCCCAATGTCATGTGCGGTTTTACCTGTTTAATAGAAACGCTGATGAAATCCTGTCCGCCTGTGGAAGAACCGCGCATGAAAATCATCGCATAACCGATTCCACAAAGCACACCCATACATAATGCTGCCAGCAGTCTGCTGCCGTTATATACCGGAAGCAGCGGTGCTACATAGTCCATTAAAAGGGACGAAATGATCGTTGTTTTTACTGAAACAAAGAAAAACTTCTTTCCAAGGAATTTATAACATAAAATTGAAACCGGGATATTTAACAAAATTGTACCGGCTCCAACCGGGATGCCAAACAAGTGATATAAGATAATCGCAATACCAGAAAATCCTGCTACCGGAAAATTCGCATTTAAAGCAAAATTGTAAATACCGATTGCAATGATCATACCCGCTACAATATCCACCAAAACATCAATCATCAATTCTTTCCAGTTCATTTTTTTCATTTTGATAACCTCCCATCTGAATTTATATCTTTCTTCCATACGTCAAAACGACAAAAAAACAGCTGCAAACTATAAAAATATAATTCGCAACTGCTCTTATGTTTCACATTATATCCCTGGATTTTAACTTTGTCAACACCCTGTTTTGAATATTTTCATTTCAGAGTTTCCTCTTCCATCCTCTGCAATCTTCGTGCCAGACAGGCATTTACTGATTGATCCGGTCTGTAACTTTAATATCTGCGAAAGATGTCATCTCCCAGTCATTTCCATTTTTCTCAAGCACATAGGTACACTCCTGTGTCATAAGCTGCAGCGGTTTACCTGCCACCTGCACATAATAAGTCTCTCTTGTAGAAATCTTGCACTTATTCTTACCGCTGTATTTTACATCTGTCAGTTCATAAGAATCCAATTGTTCAGAAATTTTACGCTGAACATATTTCTCCTGTTCTTTGTAAATCAGGCTTCCATTCTTCAGATATCCGGAAATCTTTGAAAAATCATTTGTATTCATTGCTTCTGCAAAATTCTTCAGATAACCTTCCACAACCGCCTCCGGTCCATCCTTATAAATATCTGCACTCTTGGCGCTTAACAATACATTCGGTGTATAGCTGTATTTGCAGGAGCCGCCATATTCCACACTCTTATATCCTGCCTCGATATCTGCTTTACTTTCCAGCTTCATGTCAGATTTGTCTTCAAACTCAACCATGTAAAGTTGTTTTTCCATTTCATAAACCTGATCGTAAATACTCTTCATGCCATTTACATCTGTAACACTATAATAAGCTCCACCAGTCTGTTCCGCAATATATCTTGCATCATTGTAATCATAACCTCCGATTCCGATAATAAAAATCGGTACATGATAACGGTTTGCTGTCCGGATCACGGTATCCGGGCTGCAATTACTGTGATTATCCTGTCCGTCAGTAAATGCGATCACGCATCTGGCTCCATTCTGTGCCGCAACACGTTCTACGGAAGTATATAAAGCATCGTACAGACTGGTCTCTTCTTCTGTCTGCAACTGGTTAATACAGTTCACAAGATCGCTGGCATCATCGGTAAATTTCCGTTCCAGGCGGACTCCTGTAGAGAATGATGTAAGTTCCACTTTGTCTCCGGCGTCAAACTGCACACTGTTTACAAAATCTGACATGATCTGTTTTGCTTCATCCAGCGGTCCACCATCCATACTTCCGCTGACATCTGCAACCATATCTACCTTCAGCGCTTCTTTTTCATTTAACTGTCCGGCAGAAGTAATTATCTGCTTCACATATTTTGCATTTGCATCTTTTTTCTTAATATAGAAAAGCGAATTACTGAGCTTCTTCGGTACTTCTCCGGTATTGCCATCTTTCACACTCAGATACAGACGGATCTTCGGAAATGCAGATGCATCCACCTGCTGAACTGTAACATCCAGCGGATTCTTCGGATCGATATACAGATAGATTGCCTGATCCATCTTTGCAAATGTTTTCTGGATAGATTTGTAATTTCTCGTCTTTTCTTTTGTCAGGCTCTGAATCTCTTTTAAAATCGTCTTATAACTGCTTACTTCTTTGGACGATGCCTCGGAAAGATCTACATTTTCATACATAGATACCTGATCAGAAATATATTGGTCATCTGCACTTTTTAATGCTTCCAATGCTTTCACAGCATTCTTATAAGTTGTCTGTGTCTTTTTGCCTTCTTTTTTCTTAATTGCACTGCGACATTCTTTTAATGCACTTTCATATGCGCTGTAACTTTCAGAATCCAGATCATACTGTTTCTTCTCTTTCTCCATCTCTGACAGTTCTGACGCACAGTCCTGAAATACATCCACACCTTTTTTAAGTTCTTTCAATTCTTTAACAACAGCTCTTTTACCGCCAAAATCCAGTACACCAAGATTCTCCCATTCTGCTGCCAGCCTTGCTTCTTCCGACTGATAATCTTTAAGACCGGCTTTCTCAATCTTTGACACTGCACTGTTCTTTTGCCATGCAAGACCAACCGTTCCATATAATAAGCCGCCACCGATAATAAATACAACTGCTGCGATAATCGCTGCAATAATAACTGTCTGATTCTTCTTCGGTGATGCCGGTGTCTGTCCAGATGTTGTTCTTCCACCTGCTGGTGGTATCTGTCCGGATGCCTGTGTATTTCCCGGATTCTGTACGGTTTTCTCCGGCTGTACCGGTTCTACCGGTGCCCCACATTCCGGACAAAATCTGGCGCCCTTTTCCAGCTCCGAGCCACAATTTGCACAAAACATTGTTATTCCTCCTCCAATCTCATTCCTTCTGCGATTCCTTTCGCATCTGCTTCTGCCCATTCCTTTGCCAGCGTTCCATCTGCTGCCAGCTTACGCATCTTCGGTACGGTATGGAAACCATGCTCCACGATCATTCCCGGTACCGCAACATTCGATGCGCCCCTTAATACGCCGTAATAATCACCATTATTTCCACGACGGGCACAGACCGTTCCTTCTTTATCCACACTGTCATTATAGGCATCTGTCCAGTTCAGTATATCATCTTTTCCACTTACTGTGTGAAACTTTTCCTGTGTGCTGATTCCTAATTTTGCATTGGAAACTGCCAAACTGGTTCCGATTGCATTTGCCACCCTAAGTGCCTGTTTACTTTCCATTGCAACAGTATTAACAATCACAATTGGCTTTGTAATGCCAATTGGCTGTCTGTTCGTATCCACACCGTTGGCATGTTCCAGATTAGCATTCGTATGGAGTGAAATAAAGAGATCCATGCCTTTTGCCGCCTCACCGCGCAGGCTGATCTTTCCGGAATCCAGTGCCAGATTCTCGTATCCGTTGATACAGATATTGCCGCTGGTACGTGTCAAATGTACAATCACCCCATATCGTTCTTCCAGTATCTTTTTCAGTTCTTTTGCCACCTGCAATGTAAAATTGCCTTCACAGTAAACAACTTTTCCGTTTTCATAGACTTCATTCTTTTTTGAATAATGCCCCGGATCAATACAGATCTGTATCTTTTTCTGTCTTTTTATTATTTTCTGCTGTTCTTTTGCTTTCTGTTTTTTTTCTTCTTCCTGCTTTTTTCGTTGCTCCATTGCTTCTTTTCTTTCCTGTGCCACTTCTTTTTGCTTTTCTATTTTCTGTACTTCTTCATTCTCTCTTATTTTCATCTGTCTCATATAGCTTTTTGCTCCACATAGTCCGATCACAAGCAATAACATTCCTACTGCTGCAAAAATCTTTTTTCTCATCATTTTTCTTTTTCCCGCTTTTCTTCCATATTACTGCCGCGGATCACGGCTTCTTCTCCATATCTTCCACGTATTTCCTTTAAAGCCTGCTCCAGCTTTGCTTTCTTTTCACTGGCTTTCTTCCTTTTCTCCATCTCCGGCTGTACTTCAAATATGGTAAGCTGTTCTGGTGCAGACGCATCCGTCAACTTGGAACTTCGGATTCCCAGCAGACGAATGGGTTGTTTTTTCCACATTTCCCGGAATAATTCTGCTGCTGTCTCGTAAATTCTGGCATCTTCATTGGTTGCTCTCTCCAGTTGTGTCTGGTGGGAACTATTTTCAAAATTATAATACTTAATCTCCACACTGATCATTCCGGCTTTCTGCCCAGCTTTCCTGAGTCTCCTTCCTACGCTTCCTGCCAGTTTTCCCAGCACTTCACACGCCTCTTCTTCTGTCTTTGCATCCTGCGGCAGTGTAATAGAATTGCCGATTCCTTTTGCCTCCTGACGTACCGGTTCTACCGGCGAATTGTCCATACCATTGGCAAATTCCCATAGTTTGCGCCCGTGGCTTTTCAGATGTATCTCCAGTAGTTCCGGATTCATCTGTGCCAGATCTCCGATCGTGCGGATCTCCAGCTTCTGTAAATATTCCACACTCGACCTGCCCGCCATAAAAAGTTCTCCGATTGGAAGCGGCCACATTTTCTCCTTAATCTCATCCGGAAATAACGTATGTACTTTATCCGGTTTTTCAAAATCCGATGCCATCTTTGCCAGCAGTTTATTTTCTGATATTCCAACATTCACAGTAAATCCAAACTGTCTGCGGACTTCATTTTTAATCTCTAAAGCGCCTTCCATCGGTGATGAAAAACGCGGCGCGATCTCTGTAAAATCCATATAACACTCATCTACGCTGACCTGTTCGATCTGATCCGTATAACCGCGCAGAAATGTCATCAATTTTCTGCTGTAATCCGAATAGAGCCTGTGATCCGGCGGTGCGATTACAAGATTCGGACACTTACGAATGGCATCCACAACGGGTTCCCCTGTGCGGATGCCATACTTCTTAGCGGAAATGGATTTGGCAAGCACGACTCCATGTCTGGAAGCTCTGTCGCCTCCGATGATAGCCGGTATCTTACGCAGATCCGTCTCCGCTCCATTCTTCAATTGTTCCACTGCACTCCAGCTTAAATATGCAGAGTTCACATCTATATGGAAGATTATCCGTGGCATCTTATCGCTCCTTATAAGTCAGACTCTGGTACCACCTGCATATATTCCTGAATATGCGCAGCAAGTTTTTCATTCTCAACATCAATCACAATAGTCTCACCTGCCCGGATCTCACCTTCCAGCATCAGTTTTGCTGCCAGTGTCTCAACATGCTTCTGCAAATATCTCTTCAGCGGACGTGCTCCGTAGGTCGGATCGTAGCCACCTTCCACTACATAATTCTTTGCAGCTTCTGTCAGGGAAAGGGAAATCTCTTTGTCTGCCAGACGTCTGTTTACATCTTTTACAAGTAAGTCAATTATATGATAAATGTTATCTTTGTTCAATGGTTTGAATAAAATCGTCTCGTCCAGACGGTTCAAAAATTCCGGTCTGAAATGTGCACGCAGGTCATTCATAACCATTTCCTGTGCTTCTGGTTTGATCGTTCCATCTTCATTAATTCCATCCAGCAGATACTGGGAACCAATATTGGATGTCATGATCAGGATTGTATTCTTAAAATCTACAGTACGTCCCTGGGAATCCGTAATACGTCCATCATCCAACACCTGCAATAATACATTAAATACATCCGGGTGTGCTTTTTCAATCTCATCAAACAGTACAACTGAGTAAGGTTTTCTTCTGACAGCTTCGGTAAGCTGGCCACCTTCATCATATCCGACATATCCCGGAGGCGCTCCGATCAGTCTGGATACGGAATATTTCTCCATATACTCACTCATGTCGATACGCACCATGTTATTCTCATCATCAAACAGGCTCTCTGCAAGTGTCTTTGCAAGTTCTGTCTTACCGACTCCGGTAGGGCCAAGGAACAGGAACGAACCAATCGGTCTGGTTGGATCTTTAATTCCGGCTTTGGATCGGATGATTGCTTCGGTTACAAGTTCCACACCTTCATCCTGACCGATGACACGTTTATGCAGCTCATCTGCCAGATGCAGTGTCTTGCTTCTCTCGCTCTCATTTAATTTGGCAACCGGAATACCTGTCCACCGGGATACGATCTTCGCAATCTCATCATCGGTAACACTTTCATGTACCAGATCGCGGTCTTCATCTTTTACTTTAGCTTCTTCATCTTCCAACTGTTTCTTCAGTTGTGGCAGCTTACCATACTGCAGTTCTGCAGCCTTCTCCAAGTCATAAGAATGCTGTGCTTTCTCAATCTCTTTGTTGATCTGCTCAATCTCCTCACGGATCTTCTGCACACGTTCAACGCCGACTTTCTCATTGTCCCACTGTGCTTTACGACTTGCAAATTCTTCTCTGCGCTCTGCCAGTTCTTCCTGCAGATGTACAAGTCTGTCCTGGCTCAACCGATCGTCTTCCTTCTTAAGAGCTGCTTCTTCTATCTCAAGCTGCATGATCTTACGCTGTAATTCGTCCAGTTCTGCAGGCATGGAATCTAGTTCTGTCTTGATCATGGCACATGCTTCATCTACAAGGTCGATCGCTTTGTCCGGCAGAAAACGGTCGGAAATATAACGATCTGAGAGTGTTGCTGCTGCAACAAGTGCTCCATCTGTGATCTTCACTCCATGGAATACTTCATATCGTTCTTTCAGTCCACGCAGAATGGAAATTGCATCTTCCACTGTCGGCTCTTCTACCATAACCGGCTGGAAACGACGTTCCAGTGCCGCATCTTTTTCAATATACTGACGATACTCATCCAGTGTTGTTGCACCGATACAATGCAGTTCACCTCTGGCAAGCATTGGTTTTAACATATTTCCTGCATCCATTGCACCGTCCGTCTTACCGGCGCCGACAATCGTATGCAACTCATCAATAAACAGGATAATTCGTCCATCGCTGTTTTTCACTTCTTCCAGAACTGCTTTCAGACGTTCCTCAAATTCTCCACGATATTTAGCACCTGCTACAAGTGCTCCCATATCTAGTGAGAAAATTGTCTTGTCTTTCAGTCCTTCCGGTACATCACCACGGACAATTCTCTGTGCAAGTCCTTCTACAACTGCTGTCTTACCAACACCTGGTTCACCGATTAGGACCGGATTGTTCTTCGTCTTACGTGAAAGGATACGGACTACATTACGGATCTCAGAGTCACGTCCAATCACCGGATCCAGTTTCTGCTCTCTTGCCCGCTCTACCAGATCAGAACCATATTTATTCAACGTATCATAAGTATCTTCCGGGTTATCACTTGTTACCCTCTGATTGCCTCTCACAGTAGATAATGCTTGCAGGAATCCTTCCCGGCTGATACCCATCTCACGAAGCAGTGCCTTCATATCTTTACTTGCATATTTTATAATAGCGAGGAAGAGATGCTCAACAGAAACATATTCGTCTCCCATCGGTTTTGCCTCATCCTCTGCGTGGATCAGAACATTATTCAGATCCTGTCCTACATACTGTCTTCCACCCTGTACTTTCGGGCGTTTTGTAATCGCCTCTTCCACGCGATTAATAATAAGGTTCTTATCGAGCCCCATCTTTTCCATCAATTTCGCGATCAGGCTGTCATCCTGTGTTAATAATGCATAAAGCAAATGCTCCTGTGCAATCTCCTGGTTGCCATAGTCAGATGCAATGCGTTCACAGTCTTGCACAGCCTGCAATGATTTCTGTGTAAATTTATTTATATTCATAAAGACAACCTCCTTTTTGCTCTTGTTCTACTTGCAATATAACAATACAACACTTTATTAGCACTGTCAAGAGGCGAGTGCTAATTTTGAATATTTTCATTTTCGTTCTCACTTACCACTGATCATTCAACAGAAAATCTGCCAGATATTACTTTTTTTCAGCCAAATTATTCTTCGTAAGTAAATATATAGGACTCATATCCGTTAATAATAACCGTATTCTTATATTTCGTAACTCTTGGTTTTCTTCCATAATTTAGATGCACATGGCCGTGAAGATGGTATTTCGGCGAATATTTTTCCAAAAGCTCCTTAAATACTTCAAATCCCTGATGTGCGGCTGATTCTTCATCATTGATCCCTTTCGTCGGTGCGTGAGTCAACAGAATATCAAATCCTTTTTTCTGTCTCATTTTCAACCACATTTTCTGCACTCTGCGCTTCATTTCTTTCTGTGTGTATTGATGGGATCCGCCATTGTACCAACAAGATCCACCAAGTCCCAGAATCCTTATCCCTTTATATTCATAAATCTGGTTTTCAATACAAATACAGCCTTCTGGTTCTTTTCTTTCATATATCCCATCATGATTTCCATGAATATATAATAATGGGCAATGGGCCATTGTCACTAAAAAGCTAAGATATTCTGGTTTCAAGTCCCCGCAGGACAGTATAAGATCAATATCCTTTAATTTATCCGGCGTATAATAATCCCAGAGACTTCTGGATTCTTCATCTGCTATTACGAGTATTTTCATACGTTTTTCTACAACCCCTGCAATTTCAGAAGTTCTCCTACTCCTTCCTCTAATTCTGACCGTTCCGGTATGCTTCCTATT
>OGZE01001720.1_pt1 | contig 11844 bp, 9 predicted proteins | sample 1576731 | NCBI WGS metagenome assembly OGZE01 (sample SAMEA3541503, study PRJEB24748) | human gut metagenome | biome: human gut; feature: human-associated habitat; material: faeces | place: China | collected 2012 | reverse complement strand
TGCAGAAGTGAGGCCCTGCATCGCAGGCACTTCCTGAGGATTCGGGATCCTGAAACGAAGCTCGCCGCCCGGTATGGTGCCGGACGGCGAGCTTTTGCTTTTTCTGGATTTCCAGGGAAGGCCTCGTCTTATTGCTGCCCGCCCTTCACGGCGTCGAGCACGATGCCCGGCGTCAGGAGCTCGGGGAGCACCTGCACGGTTCCGTCCGGCCTGTAGAGGAGGTAGAGCGGCACGCCGGAGCGGCCGAAGCGGGAGAGGATGTCCGTGATGGCGGGATCGCGGTTCGTCCAGTCGCCCATGAGGAGCGTGACGTTTCCGTCCCTGAAGGCGGTCTGCACTTCGTCGCGGTCAAGAGCCGCGACCTTGTTGGCCTGACAGGTGACGCACCAGGCGGCGGTGAAGTCGACGAAGACGGGGCGGCCTTCGGCAAGGGAGGCCCTGACGGCCTCTTCGGACCAAGGCTGCCAGACGCCCCTGCCCTGTGCGGTGGCGGCGCGGTCGAATTCGCCCGTGGCGATGACGGCGATTGCGCCGGCCGCAAGAAAGGACGTGACGCCCATCAGGACGCGGTTGCGACCGCGGCCCCACTGCTCTCGGCCGAGCAGCCAGAGCGCGATGGCGGCGGAGCCGCAGCCCGCAAGCATCAGAAGCATGCCGTTGAGGCTGACCTGCTTGGAGAGCACCCAGCCGAGCCAGACGACGGCAAGCGCCATCGGAATCGCCATGACCTTGCGGAAGACGTCCATCCAGGCCCCCGGCCTCGGGAGCATTCTCGACCAGCCGGGGAAGATGCAGAGCAGAAGCCACGGAAGCGCCATGCCCAGACCGAGCGAGAGGAAGACGGCGATCGCCTCGACGGCGGGTTGCGTCACGGCGTAGCCCAGAGCGGCGCCCATGAAGGGGGCCGTGCAGGGGCTGGCGACGATGACGGCGAGGATGCCCGTGAAGAACGAGCTCGCGGCACCGGTTCTCGGCGCGCTGCGCGCAACGCGGGTGTCGGCGAGATGGCTTGCGGCAGTGAATTCAAAGACGCCAAGCAGGTTGATCGTGATGGCGACGAAGAGCACGAGCAGGAGCGAGACGACCCACGGACTCTGGAGCTGGAAGCCCCAACCGAGCGCCATGCCCACGCCCCTGAGGGCGAGAAGCGCACCCGCCAGCACACCCATCGTGACGAGGACGCCGCCCGTGAAGGCGATGCCGTGCGGCAGCAGTCTTTCGCCTCTGCGGTAGCCCTCGATGAGCTGCAGGATCTTGAGCGAGAGGATCGGGAAGACGCAGGGCATCAGGTTGAGGATGAGGCCGCCGAGGAACGCGAAGACGATGGCGGTGAGGGTCGTCACCGAGGCGCCCGAGCCTGCGACGGGAAGTGCGCCGGAGAAGACGGCGGGCTTGGGCACCGCGCCCTTTTCCAGCGGGAAGGAGGTTTCGATCGCCCAGCCGCCCGCAGCGGGGCCGCCGTCGCCCACGAAGACGCCCGAGAGCGTGGCGCGGGGCTCCTGCAGGAACTCGGGGGCGAGCGTCATGAGGATGGAGGCGCTGCCGTCCTCCTCGGTCTGGTGCTGCGGCTCGTCGGAGAGCTTCAGCACGCGCTCGTCAAGCGGGTAGAAGGAAAGGCTCTTCTCAACGTGCACTTCGGAGGCGGGTACCGTCACCTTGAGGCGGTCCTCCTCGTAGACGGCGCGCACGCCGCGGATGTCGGCCACTTCGGGCACGTTGACGATGGCGTTCGAAACGAGCTCGGCATCGGCCGAGGGCTTCGGCGCGACCTCGTAGGGCAGCGTGATTTCGGCCGTGCCCTCGCCGGGGATGCAGACGTCCTTGCAGGCGAGGTAGGAGACGTGGATGCTGATGCGCGCGGAGCGTCCCTCGGGGAAGCGGGGGATCTCGGCCTCGAACGGAAAGACGGCGGTGCCGCCGTAAGAGAAGCTCACGATTCCCTTGTCGTTGTGACGTTCGGGAAGCGGGAAGCGCGGATCCGTGAGGCGAACGTCCTTCGGCGTCGTGAAGCTGAACTGCGTCGTGAGGCCGGCGTCGCCTGGCATGCGCCAGTACGTGTGCCAGCCCGGCGCGTGCTCAAGCACCACGGCGAGAAGGTTTTCGGCCTGAGGCGTGAGGCCCTCGTTCTGGGCGACGAGCCGCACGGTGACGCTCGGCTCGGGTGCGGGCTGCGCCGCGCGGTCGAGCGTCGAGAGGAGATCCTGGGCCCCGGAGGCCCAGGTGGAGGCCGCAGCGGCGCAGAGCGCAGCTGCGGCAAGCCAGGTCTTGACGGAACCCATGATCGTCCTTTATGCAGGCGCCGCTCAGGCGGCGATTTCAGCAAACGTCTCGCGAGCGGCGGCGATGGTCGCGTCGATCACTTCGTCGGTGTGCATGATCGAGACGAAGCCTGCCTCGAAGACGGACGGGGCGAAGTAGACGCCGCGCTCGAGCATGCCGTGGAAGAAGCGGTTGAACGTCTCCGTGTCGGACTTCATCACGTCGGCGAAGCCGTGCGGGACGGACGGCAGGAAGTAGAGGCCGAACATGCCGCCGACGCTGTCGGCGCAGAACGTGATGCCGTTTTCCTGAGCGGCGGCCGTTAGGCCCTTGACGAGGCGGTCGGCGGCGCGGGAAAGCTTGTCTTGGAAGCCCGGAGCCTGAATGCCCTTGAGGGTCGCAAGACCGCAGGCGACGGCGACGGGGTTGCCGGAAAGCGTGCCGGCCTGGTAGACGGGACCGAGGGGAGCGATCTGCTGCATGATTTCGCGGCGACCGCCGAAGGCGGCAACGGGCATGCCACCGCCGATCACCTTGCCGAGCATCGTGAGGTCGGGCTCGATGCCGTAGAAGGCCTGGGCGCCGCCCTGAGCGACGCGGAAGCCCGTCATGACTTCGTCGACGATGAGGACGGCGCCGTGCTTCGTGCAGAGCTCGCGCATCGTGCGAAGGAATTCGGGGTTGCCGCGGACCATGTTCATGTTGCCGGCGACGGCTTCGACGATCACGCAGGCGATGTCGTCGCCCCACTGGGCGAAGGCGTCCTCAAGCTGCTGCGGGTTGTTGTACTCGAGCACGAGCGTGTGCTCCGTCACGGAGGCGGGAACACCGGCCGAGGACGGATTGCCGAAGGTGAGCATGCCGGAGCCCGCCTTGACGAGGAGAGAGTCGGAGTGGCCGTGGTAGCAGCCCTCGAACTTGATGATCTTGTTGCGACCCGTGTAGCCGCGGGCGAGGCGGATGGCGGACATGCCGGCCTCGGTGCCGGAGCTCACGAGGCGGACCTGGTCCATGGACGGCACGAGCTTGCGGACCTCTTCGGCGATGAGCGTCTCGCCCTGCGTGACGGCGCCGAAGGAGAGGCCCTTCGAGACGGCTTCGTCAACGGCGGCGATGACTTCGTCGTTGTTGTGGCCGAGGATCATCGGGCCCCAGGAGAGGATGTAGTCGATGAACTGCTTGCCCGTGGCGTCCCACATGTAGGGGCCCTTGGCGCGGTCGATGAAGCGCGGGGAGCCGCCCACGGAGCGGAAGGCTCGCACGGGGGAGTTCACGCCGCCCGGAATCGAGATCTGCGCACGCTGGAAGAGTTCGTCATTGAGGTCCATTTGTTCAACTCCTGAAAGCATGGAACGTGTCCGCGGCGGCCTCTCAAGGGTCGCGGCCGCCGGGACGGCAAATGAAAAAAAGGGCGGCCTTCGAAGCGGGCCGCCCGAAAAAACAATGAATTTTACCGAAACAGTCTGAACGCACCGTTAACGGGTGTTGCGTCCGGGACGGATTCGTGCGGCGTCAGAACGCCACGCCCAGGGAGAGCGTGAAGTCGGTCGCCATGGGCTTGAGCACGTAGTCGTCGCCGCGGGCCTCGACGGTGCCCTTGTAGCGGGCGAACGAGGTGAACATTTCGGCGTTGACGAAGACGTTCTTCGTGACCGCGTAGGTGGCGCCGAGCGACGTGACGGGGTGGAAGGAGTCGTCCTTGCCGGCGGGGCCCTTCATCTTGGAGTAGCCCAGACCGCCGCCCGCGTAGAGGCGGAGGCTGTCGAGGGCGTCGATGTTGTACTGAAGCTGGACGGCCCAGGTCTGGAAGCGGTAGGACTTGCTCGTGTCCGTGCCCGCCGTCTTGATGTCATGCTCGGAGCGGCGGTACGAAACGTCGGTCGCCCAGTGGCGGCCCGAGTAGTGGCGCATGCCGACGTGCCAGGAGCTGTCGTTCTTGACGTTGCTCGGAGAGAACTCCTCGCCGTTGTCCATGTACTCCCAGCCCCAGCCGCCGTAGAGGTAGTTGCGGTCTGCGCTCCAGGCGCTGGTGGCGGGCAGCGGAAGGTCGCGGCGCTTGGCGTCGTCGATCGTGATCGTGGAGTAGAAGAAGAACACGTTCGTGACGGGGATGTACGTGCCGTAGAAGGAGATGTCGTCCGTGCCGATCTTCGCGACGGGCAGCGGCATCGGGAACGGAACCCACATGTAGTCGCCGCGGGCGGAGACGGCGGCGAGGTAGCCTGCGCCGACGTGCAGGCCCGTGCCCGCGACAGGCCAGCGGGCGACCCACTGGTAGCCCGCGACCGGTTCGGGACGGTAGTTAGAGTCGACGAAGGTCACGAGGAAGAAGGAGCGCTCGTTGCCGCGGTTGTCGATGACCTGACGGCCGAGACCCATGCCGAAGGGATAGCCGTTCTCTTCATGACGCTTGTCCCAGTCCCAGGTCGGGTGGTTCGTGTAGGTCGGAACGACCCAGAGGCTGTTGCCTTCCTTCATGATGGCCTTGGCACCGCGGACGGTGTCCTGCCAGAAGGAGCCGAAGTCGCCGGGGCGTTCGGCGGAGGAGGACACGTAGCCGGCCGGCGTCGTGTCGATCACGGCTTCAAGGAAGCCGGCATGAGCCTGGCCGGCGGCGCAGGCCGCAGCCGCCGTCGCGGCGGCAAGCGTCTTTATTTTGATGTTCATGGCTTTGCGGCCGCCCGCATCAGGCGGGGCGGCCTTCTTGTAAGTTGTCTGAATCGGGAGCGGAGATGCCGCGTCCAGGCGACGGGGTCCGCAGAACCCGTCATTGTCGCACAAGGCATCGAGGCGGGCGTCAAAAAAGCGGGAAAACTCGTCGAGCGAGTTGAAAAAATGCGCCAAAGCGGGTAGAGTGCGTCCCCTGACTGCGAAACTTTTCCAGACGATCGTCGGCGGAGCAATCCGCGGGAGGAAAGTCCGGACTCCGCAGGGCACCGTAGCAGCTAACGGCTGTCCGCCGCGAGGCGAGGATCAGAGCAACAGAGACGAGCCGGCGTTGGGGTCGGTTGAAACGGGCAATCTCTACGGGGAGCAACATCAAATAGGCAGCCTATGGTTCGGCCCGGACCGGTTGCGGGTAGATGGCTTGAGGCGTCGCGCGAGCGCCGTCCTAGACGAATGATCGTCACTGCGCCCTCGGGCGCGGAACATAATCCGGCTTATCGGGAGAGTTTCCGGTCATCAGACAACAGAAGAGGGGTTCGGCACAAGCCGAACCCCTCTTCGTTTATTTGCAATCGTCAGATCGATCAGGCGAGAGCCGATTCGGCCTCGCAGCGGCGCACCTTGATGCGGCCGTCGACGGCGATCGGCTCACCAGTCTTTTCCGAGATCATGAGCGGATTGATGTCAAGTTCGTCGATGAAGGGAAGGTCGGTCACGAGCTGGGAGAGACGCAGGAGCGTCTCCTCAACCTTGGCGATGTCGGCGGGCGTCGTGCCGCGGGCGCCCTGAAGAAGCTTGTAGGCCTTGACCGAGCGGACCATGTCGCGAGCGTCGGTGTCCGTGACGGGTGCGATGCGGAAGGCGACGTCCTTCATGACCTCGACGAAGACGCCGCCGAGGCCGAACATCAGCATCGGGCCGTACTGCGGGTCGGTGGCGATGCCGCAGACCATTTCGCGGGAGCCTTTGACCATTTCCTGAATGATGACGCCTTCAAGCCCGTCGAGCAGGCCGCGCTCGTCGAGCTTGGCGACGAGGTCGCGGTATTCGGCGCGAAGCGCCTCGGCTGAGCCGATGTTGACGCGCACGCCGCCCACGTCCGTCTTGTGGGACGTGGTCTTGGAGGTCATCTTCATGACGACGGGGTAGCCGATGCGGTCGGCGACGGCGACCGCTGCGTCCTCGTCTGCGGCAAAGCCGGCCCTGCACACGCGCACGCCGTAGGCGTCGAGAACGTCGATGCTCTCGCGCGTCGTAAGCTGGTCGCGGCCGTCGGCAAGCGCCGTGCGGATGATGTTGCGGGCGCGTTCGCCGTCAACCTTGAAGTCGGGAAGCACGCCCTCGGGGCGCTCGATCCAGAGGCGCTGCTCGTTGAGGCGCGCTAGGCCCTCGACCGCCTCCTCGACGTACATGAAGAAGGGCACGTTGACGTCGGCGGCGGAGAATGCCGTGAAGAACTCGCTCTTCGTCATGAAGACGCCGACGACGGGCTTTTCGGGATGTGCGGCCTTGATCTCCATGATCGCGCGGGCGACGTCGGTGTCCTTGAGGCCGAGGAACGGCAGGTAGATCGTGATGACCATGTCGACGTTCGGATCGGCGAGCACCGTTTCGAGCGTCTGGCGATAGTGCTCGATCGGAGCGGAGGCGATCATGTCGACGGGATTCCTGACGGAGGCGGCGGCAGGCAGGAAGCTCCGGAGCTTCGCCTTCGTTTCGTCCGTGAGCTCGGCCATCTTCATGCCCTTTTCGCAGATGGCGTCGGTGCCCATGATGCCGGGGCCGCCGGAGTTCGTGACGATGGCGACCCTGTCGCCCTTCGGAATCGGGCAGTTGGCGAAGACCTTGGCGGTTGCGAAGAGATTCTTGAGGGAGAACTCGCGGATGACGCCCGACTGGCGCAGGAGCGCGTCGGCGGCGAGGTCGGCGCCTGCAAGACTGCCCGTGTGGGAGGATGCGGCGGAGGCGCCTGCGGCCGAGCGGCCCGCCTTGAGTGCGAGCACGGGCTTCTTCTTGGAGAGGCGCGAGGCGATGCGGCGGAAGTTTACGGGATTCTGGATGGACTCCATGTAGAGAAGGATCTGCCTGACGTCTTTGTCTCCCTCCCAGTATTCAAGCGCGGTCTCGGCGTTCACGTCGGCCTGGTTGCCGATCGAAATGAACTGCGCGAAGCCGAGGTTGAGGTCGCGGAGAATGTTGAGGATGCCCCCACCGAGCGCACCGGATTGGGAGACGAAGCCGATGTTGCCGCGCTCGGGCAGCGCTTCGGCAAAGCAGGCGTCCATGCGCACGGCGGGATGCGTGTTGACGACGCCGAGACAGTTCGGCCCCACGCAGCGCATGCCGTAGCGGCGGACGCGTTCGAGAAGCTCGGCCTCGAGCCGGGCGCCTTCAGTCCCCGTTTCCTTGAAGCCTGCGGAGATCACGCACAGGCCCTTGATGCCCTTTTCGTGGCACTGGTCGATCGTCTGAAGCACGAAGCGTGCGTTCACGATGATGACGGCAAGGTCCACTTCGCCGGGAATGTCGAGCACCGTCGCATAGGCGGGTAGGCCTTCGATGACGCCGCCCTTCGGGTTGACAGGATAGACGGGGCCGGCGTAGCCGTATTCACGCAGGCGCTTCATGATGTCCGAGCCGATGGTGTGCTGCTTGGTGGAGGCGCCGACGACCGCGATCGAGCGGGGCTTCATGATCTTGTCGAGGATGTTCATAAGTCGTGTCAGATCGAAGGGTGGGTTCGAGGGGGCCTCTCTCGGTGAAAACGCGTGAGGATGAGACTGTACGGCGCTTTCGGAGAGGCAATCCATCAAGCCTATCACATGACGGACGGCTTGCTGTGCGGGCTAAGGCGAATTATCTAGTCCGGAGTCCCGCGCGGGAGCGGATGCGGGGCCTCGAAAAAAGATGTTGCCTGCCTTGACCGTCGGACGCCTTGACGCTAAAGTGAGACTGCAGAAGTGGGAAAAAGTGGGGGAGATCCGCCGCGGGCCGCAGGCTCGTGCGGCGAACGAAACGGCTGGTTGCGGGAGGACCGAGGGTGTTTCAAGGCACTTCGCTCTTGTCATTGGATCAGAAGGGACGCCTGTCGATGCCTGCAAGGCATCGGGAGGCTCTTGCCGTTTCGTGCGCGGGAAAAGTCACGGTGACGAGGCATCCCGACGGTTGTCTGGTGTTGTATCCGGCGCCCGTCTGGGAGGAGAAGCGCAGGGCGCTGGCGAAGCTGCCGTATTCGGCGCGCGCCTTCGTGCGCTATGTTCTCGGCAGCGCCGTCGATCTGGAGCCGGACCGTGCAGGCAGGATTCTGATTCCCTCCGAACTCAGGCAGATGTGCGGCCTCGACAGGGAGGTTGCGCTGATCGGCATGGGCGAGCACTTCGAGTTGTGGGACAGAAGCACGCTTGAGGCGCGTGAACGCGAGGCGCTCGCGGCCGAGCTTGATGCGGCGGACTTCTCGTTCTGATTGTGAAGAATTTTCGGGGCGGAGCGGTTGGTTCCGCCTCCATCGTTTGTGAGTTGCGGGCGTGAGCGAGGCATTCATTCATCTGTCGGTTTTGGGCGAGGAGGCGCCGGAGGCGCTTGTGGGAGACCCTGACGGACTGTACGTCGACGGAACATTCGGGCGCGGAGGTCATTCGCGTCGCATTCTTGAAAAGCTGTCCCCGAAGGGACGGCTCATTGCGTTCGATCGCGATCCCCAGGCGGTCGAGGTTGCCAGAAGCTGGACGGATCCGAGGTTCACGATCATTCACGAGCCCTTCTCGACGATGACGGAGTCTCTTGCCGCGATCGGCGTTCATCAGGCCGACGGCATCTTTCTCGACATCGGCGTCTCGTCCCCCCAGATCGACGACGCTGCGCGCGGCTTCTCCTTCCGCTTTGACGGTCCGCTCGACATGCGTATGGACACCACGCGCGGCATGACGGCGGCCGAGTGGCTGGCGCAGGCCGAGGAGCGCGACCTCCGCCACGTGATCAGCCTTTACGGCGAGGAGCGCTTTGCGGGACCGATTGCGCGTGCGATCGTCGCACGCAGGAAGACGAAGCCCCTGGAGACGACCCGCGAGCTTGCGGATCTGGTTGCAGGCGTCGTGCCTCGCAACCGCAAGGACATGGGCCAGCATCCCGCCACGCGCACCTTTCAGGCCGTGCGCATCGAGGTGAACCATGAGCTCGACGAGCTCAAGCAGGCGCTTGACGCCGCCGGAGGGCTTCTGAAGCCCGAGGGGCGTCTTGCCGTCATCACCTTCCACTCGCTCGAGGACCGCATCGTCAAGCACTTCTTCGACAGGGCGGCCCACCCCGAGCGCGGGCTCGATCCGAGGCTTCCTCTCACGAACGACATGCTGCCCAAGCCGCTCTTCGACAACATTGAGCGCATCAAGCCGTCCGAGGCCGAGTGCGAGGCGAATCCGCGCGCGCGTTCGGCGATTCTCCGCGTCGGCGTGCGAACCGTGTCGCCCTGGCGTCCGGAGGACGGGGCATGCGCCAGGTAAGCAAGATGGACCTGGTCGTCGTGGCCGTGCTGGGTCTCGTCCTCTTTGCGCTTGCCATCACGCTCGTCAACGTCCAGTACAGGGCGCGCACGCTCTTCGTGGAGCATGAGCGCGCCGTCGACGTGGGCCGCAGGCTCGCCGACGACGAGGCCCACCTTCTTCTCAAGGTCCGCAAGGCGTCGCTTCCCGGAAGCATCGCTGACGGCGCGGGTGCGCTCGGACTCGAGGTGGCCAGAGGCGAGAATACGGTGAACCTGGTGGTAGACGAACATCACAGGGTCACGTTTGCGCCCGACACGGCCGCAGCTCAGGCTGCGGCGGCCGATGGCAAGGCGGGGGCCTCCGAGGGCTCCAGAGGAGGCCGTCCATGAAGCTGTCGCTTCTCGAATGGATCGAGCGTTCCGTGCTCGCCGTCTGGGAGAAGATCGCGGACTTCCTCGCAAAGGACCGTGAGGCCAGAAAGGCTGCGCCCGAGCATGCCGCCGACCCCCTCATCATCATTCCCATTCCGAAGAACCGCACCTACCTTGCGTTTTTCGGAATCCTGATGCTTTTCTTCATTCTTGCGGGCAGAACCTTTTATCTGCAGGTCTTCAACAATGACTTCCTGCAGAACGAGGGCGAAAAGCGCTTTGCGCGCACGATCACGATCCAGGGGCCCCGAGGCGAGATCCTCGACCGCAACGGCATCGTGCTCGCGTCGAGCCAGCCCTGCCGTAGCGTCTGGGCGGACCCTGCGCTCGTGCCCCGCAGCACGAAGGAGGAGAAGCAGCAGCTGCGCGAGCTTGCGAAGCTGCTCGGCATCAAGTACTCGGAGCTGCTCAAGAAGCTTGACCACAGCTCGTCGCCCAACTTCGTCTATCTGGCCCGCAACCGCGATCTCGGCCTGGCCGAGGCCGTCGGTGCCCTCAGGATCCCCGGCATCGGTATGTCGCCCGAAATGCGCCGCCGCTATCCCGACGGTCCCGCCATGGCTCACATCGTGGGATACACGGGTGCGGACGATCACGGACAGGAAGGCGTCGAACTTGCCCGCGACCATGTGCTGGCAGGGCGCGCGGGCTCGAGGCGCGTGATCCGCGACCGTCACGGCCGCATCGTCGACGACGTCTGGGCCAAGGAAAGCGAGGCGGGCACCGACGTGACCCTTGCGATCGACTCCAGAGTCCAGTTCATCGCCTACGAGGCGCTCAGGGCCGCCATCGAGCGACATCAGGCTAAGGCGGGCGCCGTCGTGGTGGCGGACGTCAACACGGGCGAGATCATCGCGCTGGCCAACGAGCCCACGTACGATCCGAACGATCGTTCCACGGTGCTTTTCGAGCGCGTGCGCAACCGCGTGCTCACCGACCAGTTCGAGCCCGGCTCTACGATGAAGCCGTTTGCCATTGCTAAGGCGCTTGACATGGGGCTTGTGGATCCGCTCACGACCATCCAGACGTCGCCCGGCAAGCTCACGATCGGCGACCGCACGATCGGCGATACGCACGACTACGGCCTTCTGACGGTGGCCGAGGTCGTGGCCAAGTCCTCCAACATCGGCACGGCGAAGATCGCCCTCGAAATCTCGCCACAGACGCTCTATGAGACGTATTCGGAGCTCGGCTTCGGCAATGCGCCCAAGATCGGCTTCCCCGGCGCGACCTCGGGCAGACTGCGTCCAGGCAAGACCTGGCGCCCCGTCGAGCAGGCGACGATTTCCTACGGACACGGCGTGACCGTCTCCCTCATGCAGCTTGTCAAGGCGTACACGGCGCTTGCGAGAAACGGCGACGTCATCGACCTCACGCTCTTCAAGCGAATGCCTGGCGAGACTGCCGCAGGCACGCAGGTCTTCAAGCCTGAAACCGCACGCCGCATGAGGGCCATGATGATGGCGACCGTCAAGCGCGGCGGCACGGCCTCCAACGTCAATGTGGCGGGCTACTCGGTCGCGGGCAAGACGGGCACGGCCAACAAGGTGAAGAACGGACAGTACACGAGGGACGTGGTGGCGAGCTTCGTGGGCATCGTGCCCGCGACCCAGCCCCGCTTCATCGTCGCCGTGATGGTCGACGAGCCCAAGAAAGGCCGCTTCGGCGGTCTGGTGGCCGCCCCCGTCTTCAACGAGGTGGCCACGGGTGCGCTGCGCACCCTGATGGTTTCGCCCGACGACAAGACGGCGCCTGCGGGCGGCGGGCTTCTCGCGAAGGTTAGACACTGACAACGCAATGGATTGAACACAAGATGAACAAGTCGATGAACGAAGTGACGGCCTGGCTCAAGGCCCTTGTGCATGACGGCGCCCATCTGCGGCTCGACAGCCGCAGCGTGAAGCCGGGCGACGTCTTCGTCGCCGTTCCCGGCCTCAAGGCCGATGGCCGCGCATTCATAAAATAGGAGATCTTTTAAAAATAAAAGAAGTAACTTATGACAGCCTGAA
>OGZE01001717.1_pt1 | contig 11860 bp, 16 predicted proteins | sample 1576731 | NCBI WGS metagenome assembly OGZE01 (sample SAMEA3541503, study PRJEB24748) | human gut metagenome | biome: human gut; feature: human-associated habitat; material: faeces | place: China | collected 2012 | reverse complement strand
AAAAAGTTTATGATTTCTTTAATGATCAAGATGAATATGAATTAATAAATTTATTAGATAGTGTTGAAAACAATAAAGCTATTACAGTAATCAATAAAACAAATAATCAAACAATTACGGCAAAATTAAAATTATCACCTAGAGAAAAAACAATGATTCAATATGGTGGTTTATTAAATGCAATTAAAGAATTAGGAGGTGACTTTTAATGAAAGCAGTTTTAATCCCAGGTGATGGAATTGGTAAAGAAATTTCACAAAGCGTGGTTGATATTACCAAAGCCATGAACTTAGATATTGAATGGGTCGAATACCAAGCAGGTGCAGAATATGCAACTAAAACAAAAGAAGTCTTTGAACCAGGTTTAGTTGATGCCATCAAGGAGTACAAATGGGCATTAAAAGGTCCAACAGCAACTCCTATTGGGACTGGTTTTAGAAGTGTCAATGTTGCTTTAAGACAAAAATTTGCGACTTATGCTAATGTTAGACCAATTCGTTCTTTTAAAGGAATTGATTCTAAATATGAAAATATTGATCTTGTCATGATTCGTGAAAATACCGAAGATTTATATAAAGGTATTGAATACATGGTAGGTGAAGATGTCGCTCATGGTATTAAATTAATTACTAGAGAAGCTAGTGAAAAGATTTGTCGTTATGCTTTTGAATATGCTAAGGCAAATGGAAGAAAAAAAGTCACTGCCATTCATAAAGCAAATATTATGAAATTTACAGATGGATTATTCTTAGAATGTTTTAGAAATGTTGGTAAGGATTATCCAGAAATTGAAAAACAAGAAGTTATCATAGATAATATGTGCATGCAACTTGTTTTAAGACCAGAAACATTTGATGTATTGGTTGCACCAAACTTATATGGAGATATTGTTTCTGATTTATGTGCCGGTTTAGTCGGTGGTTTAGGTTTTGCACCTAGTGGAAATATTGGTGATGAATATCGTATTTATGAAGCAGTACATGGAAGTGCTCCTGATATTGCGGGTCAAGGTATTGCCAATCCAAGTGCTCTTCTTTTAGCATTTGCATTAATGTTAGAAGCTTTAGGACAAAATGATCAAGCCACTCGATTACGTGATGCACTATCAAAAGTCGTAGAAGAGGGGAAAATTGTAACGCGTGATATTGGTGGAAATGCTTCTACAAAAGAGTTTACGCAAGCAATTATAGATAGGTTATAGTATGAAAAAAAACATTTTAGAAAATGCAGGACATGGTTCCTTAGGACATCGTATCTTTTGTATTTTAAGAGATAAGATTTTAAATGAAGAATATGAAAAAGGACAAAAATTAAATGAAGTTGTTCTTTCTAAAGAATTAAATATTTCTAGAACACCTATTCGTGAAGCTTTAAAACAATTAGAATTAGAAGGACTTGTTAAAAGTATTCCTAATAAAGGCGTTTATGTTTTAGGTTTTTCATCAAGAGATATTGATGATATGTTAGAAATTCGTGTTGTTTTAGAAAGTTTATCTGTACAACTTGCCATTGATCGTATTACTCAAGAAGAATTAGATCGTATTAAAGAAATCTATGATTTATTAGAATTCTATGCTGAAAAAAATGATCAAGAACGTTTTACAGAAGTGAATATTGATTTCCATGAAGCTATCTATCGAGCAACGCATTCTCAATACTTTGAACAATTGTTATCAGATATTAACTATTATATTCATGTTACTTCAAGACATTCTATTAAACAACCAAATCGTCTTATTGAAGCAGCACGAGAACATAAAGAAATCTATGATGCTATTGTGAAAAAAGATAAAGCACTTGCAAAAGCAAATGTAGAAAAACATATTCGTAAAACACAATCTTTAGTAAGAAATTACTATGATGAAAAAGACGAAGCAACAGAAGAATAGTGCGAGAGAGGGAAACCTCTCTTTTTTATAAATTGTAATTCTTAAAAAATGTGTTATTTTAAGAAACTGAAAAAAGGAGCTGATGTTTTGAATACGTTTAAAGAAAGAAGTAATTATCTAAAAGCAATCGCATTGATGTCAATCTTTACTTTTTTTCTAGGAATAGAGTATTTATTTGTTGACATGATTTCTCTTTTAGTTTCTGAAAATTGAGTTGTTTTATCACAAAATTATGTATTAGGAATGAGTTGTCTAGGATTTATTTTATATCCCATATATAATCGTTATTTTAAAGGATTATCTCGTAAAATATGTATCGTAATCAGTACCACTATTATTGGACTGATTACCATTATTTATTTACATCCAACCTATCCTCTTAAACTTCTAACAGGACTTGTCTTATTTCTTTTTTTAGGAGGGTTAGGTGGTATTACTTCTTCATCATATTGAAATAAACGCTATGGTAGCCAAAAAGGAAGCTGGGGAATCTTATTGATTCCTTTAAAGAAAATACAAAATATGTCTATAGTCTATATCTTAAATTAAATAATAAAGGATATAATGAAAATTACTATTTTGATAAAAATACAAAGCTAATCATTAACGGGAAAACAATTGATCTTCCTCTTGAATCAATAAATGTTGATGAATTAGAAGGAGATACTATTTGGTATTCTAATGTTTTAGAAATGACACCGGAATTACAAAACATTAAAATAGAAACATCACAAGAAACGAAAAAAAATACAAATATAAAAGTAAAAACAGGCGATAATACCAAGTATATGATCTATATGGGCTTCATAGGGTTAAGTTTATTAGGTGTTTATTGTATTATGAAGAAAAACTATACTCATTAACTGTACATAAATCGTTGTACAGTTTCTTTTTTTTTTGACAAAGTGTTATAATAAAAATCGAATCGGGGGAGAGTTATGGAAAGAAAAGAGTTTTCAATTGCACGTTTTTTAAGTTCAAAAAGTCGATTTAATAATATTGTATTATTAGAAGGCTTTATTGTTGGTATATTAGCAGGAGTTGTGGCAGTTATTTATAGATTGATGTTATCTTATGGTGAAAAGATTGCCTATTTTGTTGTTGATTATATTAAAAACAACACACTTCATTTATGTTTATGGATCATTTGTGTTTTACTTATTGGATTTATTATTTCAAGACTTTTAAAATATGAATCTTATATTTCAGGAAGTGGGATTCCACAAGTTGAAGCAGAAATGATCGATCAAATAGATGAAAAATGGTATCGCGTTATTTTAGCGAAAATGGTGGCTGGAACACTTTCCATTGTTGGTGGGTTATCTCTTGGTAGAGAAGGACCAAGTATTCAATTAGGGGCGATGATTGGTAAAGGGTTAGCTTCTGTTTTTAAAAGAATGAAATTGGAAGAAAAGTATCTTTTAACATGTGGGGCTGCTGCAGGACTTTCTGCCGCATTTAATGCTCCACTGGCAGGGGTGTTATTTGCATTAGAAGAAATACATAAAAACTTTTCTCCGCTTGCATTAGTAACGGTTATGGTGGCTTCTTTAACAGGAGATTTTATTAGTAAAAATATTTTTGGGATGACACCATCTCTTTATTTTCCACTTGTTGAAAGTTTACCTTTAGATCAATATGGATTTTTAATCATATTAGGAATTATTGTAGGTTTATTAGGAGTCTTTTATAATAAGACAACAATGTTTACATTAAAACTTTATGATAAAATCACGTTTTTAAAGAATAATCAAAAGATTTATATTCCTTTAATTATTTCTACTGGATTTATGATTTTTTATCCAGATGTTTTATGTGGAGGGCATCATATTATTGATTTACTTCATGAAGGAAATTATGTTTTAAGTTCTGTTTTATTATTATTAGTGATGAAGTTTGTCTTTTCGATTATTTCCTTTGGTTCAGGAGCACCAGGAGGAATCTTCTTTCCTTTGCTTGTCTTAGGAAGTTTAATAGGGTGTGGTTATGCCATTGTTGTTACAACCTATTGTGGGGTACCAAATATGTACTTTAATAACTTTATCGTGGTTGCGATGGCTGGACTTTTTGCAAGTATTGTCCGTGCTCCTATTACAGGAATTGTTCTTATTGCAGAAATGTGCGGAAGTTTATCACAATTTTTACCTATTGCAGTATGTAGTTTTGTTGGGTATATTGTCGCTAATATGTTAAGATGTGAACCCATTTATCATAGTTTATTAAATCGTATGATTAAAAATGGTAATCATGAAATTTCACTTGAAGAAAAAGAAATTCTTCATTATTCAATTGAACTTGGTTCATGTTGTTTAGATCAACCAATTAAAGATTTAGGATTACCGAAAGAATGTGTCATTATTTCAATTAATCGAGGAATTGAAGAAATTGTTCCACGAGGAGATACCGTTTTACATTTAGGAGATCATTTGACAATTTTAGTGAATAAAGAAAATAGAGAAGTCACAAAAGATATTTTACATAAATTCTTTACATTAGAAATATAGGTGATGATATGTTTAGAAAAATGAGAAGAAAAAAACAAGAGCTAACCGAAAAACAATGTTTAGATATTTTAAGACGTGCCAAAACAGCCACGCTTGCTTTATTAGGAGATGATGGTTATCCTTATTCTGTCCCTGTTAATTTTGTTTATGAAGATGGAAAGATTTATTTTCATGGTGCTAAAGAAGGACATAAAATAGACGCTATTAAAAATAATCCTAAAGTATCAATGAGTATTATTGATCAAGAAGATGTTATTGAAGAAGAATTGACAACTTATTTTAGAAGTGTGATTCTTTTTGGTAAAGCAAGAATCTTACAAGAAGATGATGAAATTTATCATGCTATTAAAACACTTGGTTTAAAATATAATGAAGATGAAGTGGCGGTAGAAAAAGAAATACGAAAAGAATGGAAAATTCTTTGTTGTGTTGAAATTACTATTGAACATATTTCAGGAAAACAAGCAATTGAACTTGTTAATAAAAACTATCAAGATCTGTTTTAGATTCTTGATAGTTTTTATTGTCCTTATTTTTTTAATGTCTTAATAGTATCAATCAGTTCAACATCTAAAGAAGAAAGATAATTGAAGGCTTGTTGATAGATATCGTCTTTTAAAAGGGCATCAGGGCTATGGGCATCAAAACCAATGATGGCCTTGTTTTTATATTTACTTGCAATTTTCCAAAAAGATTCATTGGGATAATGTCTACCAGACATAAAACCTAAAAGATTAAATTCTAAAGGCATATCTTTTTCTTTAGCATAAGCACATAAACGTGACATTTCTTCTTGATAAAGTTTAGAATCTGGATCGAAGTAAACAAGATCGGGATGGGCAATATAGCTATAAAGTCCAGTATCGATTGCTTGAATACATTGATCGACGTAGGCTTTTAAATAGTATTCATTTACTGGACTTCCAAAGTATTGATGAAGTTCATCTGTTTGATAATAATGATTTCCTAAGATAATATAATCTATTTTTTTATCTGTTAACATGTTTTCAAGCCAAGGCATATATCTTTCAAAGTATTCACATTCTAAACCAATTAATATTGAGATTTGATTTTTATATTTTTCTTTAAGAGCTGTAATGCTTTGAATATAATCATCTAATTGATATTCTGGCATACGCATCGATGCTTTAAAAGAAGAATCGTAATGCCAAGGAGTATGATCAGAAAAGCCAAGTTCTTTAATATTGGCTTGAATAGCTGCTTTTACATATTCTTCATCTTGACCAATGGCATGAAAGCACCTTGTTGTATGTGTATGATAGTTATTTTTATTCATGGTTTCACCTCGAAGACATTATAATACAAAAAAAGGAATATACAAATAAATGTATATTCCCTAAGGGTTATTATAATCCAAGTTTTGCTTTCATAGCAGCAAGTTCATCATCAACAGAAGCATCGTTACCGTTTGATGTATATTTATCAGCAAGATTAGAAGCAGCACTTGTATGTGCATTTAATTCAGCTTCAGCAGTAGCTGCATCAAGCATTTTTTCTGCTTTCTTTTCATAACGTTCAAATGATTCCATAGAAGATTTTGCTTTATCTCCACCAGAAACAATTTTATTAATATGTTCTTGTGCTTTAGCAGAAGCAACAGTTGCTTTAATGGCATCTCTTCTCGCTTCTAATGTTTCAATGTCATTCACTAATTTATCATGCATTTGACGCATTTTATCAGCATTAGCATGAGTAAGTTCTTGTGTTTTTTTGTATGAAGCAAGATTGCTTTCATATTGTTGTTTTTTAGCAATCAATGTTCTTGCATCATCTTCATTACCTGCTTTTAAAGCGTTTTGTGCAGCAGTTGTATATTTAACGATTTCTTCTTCACATTCTTTAACTTGACGATCTGCACTTTTTGCATCAGCAATAATGTTTGCAGTTTCTTTTTTGACTTCAGCAAGATCTTCTCTTAAATCTCTTAATGTTTGATCAATCATTTTTGCTGGATCTTCACATTTGTCTAATAAAGCATTAATGTTACTTTTCATGATGTCTGTAAATCTTGTTAAAATTCCCATAGTTATTCTTTCCCTTCTTCATTTAAGTATTTGTCTCTTAATTCATCTGATTTATCAAGAGGTGTTTTTAAGATTTCAACTGTTTCTTTAGCTTTTTCTTTATCTCGTTTAAATTTCATACGCAAGATATAAATAATTCCACCAATTACAATGACAATGCCAACAACAATACAAATGATTTTAATAATATCATTAGAAGTTGTTGATTTTTCCATAATCGTATCTGCTGTTGAATTAAAGGTCTTTGTAAATACCTCTACTGTAGAAAGTGAATCATCTGTCCAATAACGATCTATGTAGTTCCAAAAAATATTAACAGCTTCACTATCCATTACCGAAGTTACCTGTTTCCCGTTAACATAAGCCATATAACCTATTTCATTAGGATTTTGATCTTCATAGTAAACAAATAAGAAAGTATCTTCGTTATCGATGTTTTGTTCATACCAGTTTTGTGCATAATTATCTTTTTGACTATCACTTGTAAGTGTTTCATCATAGCTCTTTAAATAAATATAAGGTTGAATTCCTGTTTTGTTGTAAAAGTTTTTAAGATTCTTTGAAAGTTTCCCTTGATTTTCAATATATCCTAATTCATCTCTAATACAGTTGTTGTCATAAGCAACAGGATTTTCAATCTTTTCCCTATTAATTGTTGATGCGACGTCACTATCATCACTAGCAATCATAAAAAAGCTAAAAATAACAACTGCGAAAACAATTAAACAAGCAATCAAAGTCCCTAAACCACTTGATGAACTTGTATAAACATTTCTTCGATAGCCATGGTAACCATGGTAGATTCCTCTTGGTGGTGGTTGACGATGAAAACCTCCGCCATAACTATGCGATGAACTTCTACTTCCTGTTGGTCTGCTTGAACTACTTACATGATGTCCACCGCCAGTGCGACTACTTGAATGTCCGCCAGATGAACGATGACCTCCTCCGCCAGTTCCTGGTCTTGGCATAGTTTCACCTCTCTTTCTTTTATTGTATTATTAAAAAATATTATACATTAATTGTTTTGGAAAAGATATATTATAAGCATTTTTGTTTGATAAATAGTGAAAAAAATAAAATAAAAAAAGTAGATAATATTTATTGACACTTAGGTTAGCCTATGCTAACATATAGTTGTAGTTAGCGAGGGATAAATCACAGAAAGGTCGAAGAGCTATGAAAAAGAAATTCAAGCGCAGCTTGATGGCTCTGACTTTACAAATCGGTGTCATCGTTGCTGCAATACTATTCGTTTAATTGTCTTATGATTATTTAACTTAAATTAGCCAAATTCCTTTTTCCTATCATAAGATTATTAAGTGAAGCAAAAGTTTGGTAAGATCACTTACCTTTTTTTGTTTCTAGAGGTTAAAAAAACTCCATTTTGTGGAGTTATTTTTGTTTCATATGTTCTTTGATTTTATTCATTGTTTCATCAGAGATTACATGTTCAATTCGACATGCATCATTAACAGCGGTATCGTGGCAAACACCAATGCTTTCAAAAAATGAAGAAAGTGTATCATGTCGATCATAAATAGTTGTTGCTACTTTTGTTCCTTTTTCAGTTAATTCGATATATCCTTTGCTATCAACAATTATATATTCATCTTTTTTTAATAAACCAATAGCACGTGAAACGCTAGGTTTGGAATAATTTAATTCTCTTGCAATATCAATAGAACGAACATCTTTGTTTTTCTTTGATAAAACAAGAATTGTTTCTAAATACATTTCTCCTGATTCTTGTAAGTTCATGTTTATCACCTCTTATTGGATTATACCATATTTTAAAGGGAATAAGCAATGAATAAGCTCGTTGTAAATTGTTGAAAGAGGGTTGACATCTATTTTAAAATGAAGTATATTCTATGTGAAGTTAGATAAGTCTAACTATATTTTATATCTTATAGTTAGCGAATACTAATCAAATTAGCGTAACCTAATACGGTTAGCGAGAGCGAATTCTTAAGGAGGTAAGTAAGATGCCATTAACAATGTTAAACATAGGAGAAACCGGTAAAATCAAAAGAATTGGTGGGAACGAAGAAACGAGAAGGTTTTTAAATAATCTTGGTTTTGTCGTTGGCGCTGAAGTTTCTGTTGTTTCGGCAATCGGGGGAAATGTGATTGTTAATATTAAGGATTCTCGCGTTGCTATTAATGAAGATATGGCAAAACGTATCATGGTGTAGAAAAGGGGGAAGTGTTGTGAAACTTAATGAAGTAGAAGTTGGGAGCACTGTCACTGTTAAGAAAATTGAAGGTGATGGAGCTTACAAAAGACGTATTATGGATATGGGTATCACTAAAGGGGTAGAATTATATATTAGAAAAGTTGCTCCTCTTGGAGATCCTGTTGAAATTACTGTAAGAGGCTATGAATTATCAGTTAGAAAAAACGATGCACAATGTGTTGAAGTTGAATAACGGAGGGGGAAAGTTAAAAATGAATATTAAATTTGCGCTTGCAGGTAACCCTAACTGTGGTAAAACAACAATGTTTAACGCATTAACAGGTGCTAATCAATATGTTGGTAACTGGCCAGGTGTTACTGTAGAAAAGAAAGAAGGAAAAGTAAAAGGAAACAAAGAAGATAATATTACTGTAGTTGACTTACCAGGTATTTATTCTTTATCTCCTTATACATTAGAAGAAGTTGTCAGCCGTGATTTTCTTTTAAATGAAGATCCAGATGTCATTATTGACTTAGTTGACGCCACTAATATTGAAAGAAACTTATATTTAACAACTCAATTGATTGAAACTGGTGTTCCAGTAGTTATTGCTTTAAATATGGCAGACTTAATTGAAAAAAGAGGTTTAAAAATTGACACAAAACGTTTATCAATGGTATTAGGATGTCCTATTATTGAAACTTCTGCTTTAAAAGGAACAGGGTTAAAAGAATTAATTGCTGAAGCTGTTAAAGTTGCTAAACAAGGTGAACATCAATTACCAGGAGCTATTTTCAGTGAAAAACTTGAAAAAGCAATTGATACTGTTGTTCCTGCTTTATCTGAAACAATTGCTGCTAACAAAAAAAGATGGTATGCTGTTAAAGTTTTAGAAAATGATGAAAAAGTAATGAATCATATTGTTTTAGATGCTCAAACTAAAACTACTATTGATGCATTAAAAAAAGATTTAGAAACTGAATTAGATGACGATATGGAAAGTATTGTTACTGATGGTCGTTATACTTATATTCAAAAAATAATTTCAACAACTGTTGAAAAACCAAAAGAAAAATTAACAATTTCTGACAAAATCGATAAAATTGTAACAAACAGATTCTTAGGAATTCCTATTTTCTTATTAATCATGTATATTGTTTACTCTATTTCAGTTACTACTGTTGGGACATTTGTTACTGATTGGACAAATGATGTCTTTGTTGTAGCTATTCAAGATGCTGTATCTGGATTCTTAAGTTCAGTTGGAGCAAGTGGTTTATTATCTGCTGTTATCGTTGATGGTATCATCGGTGGTGTTGGTGCAGTTATCGGATTTGCACCTCAAATGGCAATCTTATTCTTATTTTTATCAATCTTAGAAGATTGTGGTTACATGGTTCGTATTGCATTCGTCATGGATAGAGTATTTAGATATTTCGGTTTATCTGGAAAAAGCTTTATTCCATTGTTAATTGGTTCTGGTTGTGGGGTTCCAGCTATTATGGCATCTAAAACAATCGAACAAGATAATGATAGACGTTTAACTATTATGACTGCTACATTTATTCCTTGTGGTGCAAAATTACCTGTTATCGCTTTATTAGGTGGAGTTATGGCTGGTAAAGTTGCTGGATGGGAAGCTGGAGGAATGATTGCTCCTGCAATGTATTTCTTAGGTATTGTTGCTGTATTAGTTTCTGCTATTATTTTAAAGAAAACAAAACCATTCTCTGGTAAACCTGCTCCATTCGTAATGGAATTACCAGAATATCATATTCCTAGTGTTAAAACTGTATTATTACACGTATGGGAAAGATTAAAAGCATTCTTAATTAAAGCTGGTACAATCTTAGTTGTTGCTTGTATAATTATTTGGTTCTTATCTACATTCGGATTTGAAGGTGGATCATTTGGTATGGTAGAAGATACTGCTAATAGTTTAATTGCTGTTATTGGTAATGTTATTGCCCCAATCTTTGCTCCACTTGGATTTGGTAACTGGCAATCAGTTGCTTCATCATTAACTGGATTTTCAGCTAAAGAAGCAATCGTTTCTACAATGGGTGTATTAGCTAACGTTTCTGGTGATACAGAAGATGCTGTTAACGTTGCTGCTGGTGTAGCTCAATGGTTCCCAACTGCAATGGCTGCATTATCCTTCTTAATCTTTAACTTATTAGATTCACCATGTTTAGCTGCTATTTCAACAATGGCTAATGAATTAAATGATAGAAAATGGTTCTGGTTTGCAATTATCTTCCAAAACGTATTTGCTTACGCTGTTGCTTTAATGGTATATCAAATTGGTTCATTAGTATTATATGGAACATTTGGTTTCTGGACAGTTGTTGCATTCGTTGTTCTTGCGTTCATGTTATACATGTTATTTAGACCTGATCCATATAAAGATCAAAAAGTTTATTCTACAAGATCAGTTGAAGCATAATAAAAATCCGGAGTAACTCCGGATTTTTATAAATTAAAGGAGGTATTATTATGGCTAATGTGATTATTATTTTATTAATTGTTGCCTATTGTGCATGGGTTATCTATACACATTTCTTTAAAAAGAAAGATGGACATAAGTGTAGTGGTATTTGTGCAGGGTGCAGTCAATGTTCATCTCCTTTAGAAGAATATTATAAAGATCAAAAGAAAATGAAAGAAGGACATAATCATGGGTAATGTTAGTGGTTCGACTTTCTATATGTTTCTAGGAGTACTTGTTATTTATTTGATAGGTGTTTCTATTTACACACTTGTTCAAAAAATAAAAAAGAAAAGAAAATAACAGGAGGTAATCATGGCTAATGTTATTATCGTTCTTGTATTAGTTGTGATTGTTTTAATTGCTTTAAAATCAACAAGAAAGCACATGAAAGGTGAAAGTTCTTGTTGTGGCGGTGGTGGAGAAATCTATCAAGCATTAGAAGATAAGAAATTAGACAATCCAATTATTAAAGAAAATGTATTTAAAATTAAAGGAATGACATGTCAACATTGTGTGGCTAATATCACTAGAGCAATTAATGCAGTTGAAGGTGTTAGTGCTCAAGTAAACTTAAAAAAAGAAGAAGCACATGTCGTTTATGATCGTGAAGTGGATGATCTAAAAATTATAAGTGCAATACAACAAGCTGGATATGATGTCAAATAGAGAAGAAGAAATTCTTCTCTATTTTTTTATGTTGTTGCTGGAGTTCCCATTCCATCTACTGTTACAATTTTTCCAGAATCTATT
>OGZE01001710.1_pt1 | contig 11911 bp, 9 predicted proteins | sample 1576731 | NCBI WGS metagenome assembly OGZE01 (sample SAMEA3541503, study PRJEB24748) | human gut metagenome | biome: human gut; feature: human-associated habitat; material: faeces | place: China | collected 2012 | reverse complement strand
TGGCTGTTGGTAAAAAGGCCAATATTGCTATCATTGATTTAAATGAGGAATATACAATTACCAGAGATAATATTTATTCAAAAGCAAAAAATACACCATTTTTGGATACAAAATGTTTTGGTTTAGTGAAATATCATATTTTAGATGGAAAGATTGAAAAATTATAGGAGGAATTTATGAACTATCAAGGGTTAATGGAAATTACAAAAATTGAAAACATTGCAGATGATGTTTATGAAATGACTTTAAAAGGAGAAGGGGCTAAATATATTAGCCAACCAGGTCAATTCATTAATATTAAGATTAATGAAAGTTTACAACCTTATCTTAGAAGACCAATGTCTATTTCAGATTACGATGAAAATACCATTGTGATTGTTTTTAAGGTTGTTGGTCAAGGAACAGAAATCTTAAAGAATAAACAAATTGGAGATCAATTGGATTGTTTAATTGGTTTAGGAAATGGTTTTACAGTTCAAGAAGGAAAAGCTCTTCTTATTGGGGGAGGACTTGGAACACCACCGCTTTATAATTTAGGTAAGAAATTAAAAGAAAAAGGAATTGAAGTGACAACTGTTTTAGGATTTTCTTCTAAAAAAGATGTTTTCTATATTGATAAATTCCAAGAATTTGGTGATGTTTTAATTGCGACAATGGATGGTTCTTTAGGGGTTAAAGGAACAGTTATTGATGTGATCAAAAACGCAAATCTTACTTTTGATCGCTACTATACATGTGGACCTGAACCTATGTTAGATGCCCTTGCTTTAAATTATCCAGAACATGGACAACTTTCTTTTGAAGCAAGAATGGGATGTGGTTTTGGAGCATGTATGGGATGTTCATGTAAAGTGAAAACAAAACCTTATAAACGTATTTGTGTAGAAGGACCAATCTTATTAAGTGAGGAGGTTATTGTAAATGGTTAATTTAAAAGTTAATCTTCCAGGTTTAGAAATGAAAAATCCAGTGATTCCAGCATCAGGAACTTTTGGATTTGGATATGAATTTACAAGATTCTATGATATTAATGTTTTAGGAAGTATCATGATTAAAGGAACAACACTTGAGCCACGTTATGGAAATCCTTTGCCACGTATTGCGGAAGGACCAAGTGGAATGCTTAATGCAATTGGACTCCAAAATCCTGGTGTTGATGCCGTCATGTCACATGAGCTAGAAGAACTCCGTAAGTGCTATAATGATAAAGTTATTGCGAATATCGGTGGAAGCTGCATTGATGATTATGTTGAAACTGCAAAACGTATTTCAACACATGATATGGTAGGTGCTTTAGAATTAAATATTTCTTGTCCAAACGTTCATAGTGGAGGTATTCAATTTGGGACAAATCCACAAATGGCAGCGGATGTCACACGTAAAGTCAAAGCTGTTTCTCAAAAACCAGTCTACGTCAAACTTTCACCAAATGTCACAGACATTGTTGAAATGGCTAAAGCAGTTGAAGAAGCAGGAGCTGATGGTATTACAATGATTAATACTTTAGTGGGTATGCGTTTTAATATCAAAACAGGAAAACCAATTATCGCAAATGGAACAGGTGGTTATTCTGGACCAGCTATTTTCCCAGTAGCTTTACGTATGGTTCATCAAGTAAGTAAAGCAGTTAAAATTCCAGTAATTGGTATGGGTGGTATTTCAAGTGCTCATGATGTTATTGAAATGATGGTTGCTGGTGCCAGTGCGGTAGCCATTGGCTGTCAAAACTTAGTAGATCCATATGCCTGTTATAAAATCATTCAGGATTTACCAAAAGAACTTGAAAAACTCGGGGTTCAAGATATTAATGAAATCGTTGGGTTATCACATCAAGATTAAAAGAGAAATGAAGATTTCTCTTTTTCTATCGTTATCCATGTAATATAATAAGATAAATAGGGGTGAAGCAAATGGATTTAGATACATTGTTAAATAAAAATCAAAAAGAGGCAGCAACGTATTTAGATAGTCACTTAAGAATCATTGCGGGGGCAGGTTCTGGAAAAACAAGAGTTGTGACTTATCGTATTGCCCATTTAATACAAGATATTGGAATTGATCCGCGTTCTATTTTGGCAATAACTTTTACAAATAAAGCTGCCAATGAAATGAAAGAAAGGGTCAATGAAATTGTTGGTATTCATGGAAGTGGAACACTTATTTGTACCATTCATTCTCTTTGTGTAAGACTTTTAAGACAACATATTAATGTCTTAAATTATCCAAGTAATTTTACAATCATGGATGAAGAAGATCAAAAAGCACTTATTAAAAAGCTTTATACTCAATTAGAAATCGACGCTAAAGTTATTTCTATTAAAAGTATGATCAATACAATTTCATCTTATAAAACAGCAAGAGTCTCACCACAAAGAGCCATTGAACTTGCAGGACAATTTTCTGGAGAACTTAAAAAAGCTAAAGTTTATGAAGCTTATGAAAATTATAAAGAAGATCATTTCTTATTAGATTTTGATGATTTATTATTAAAAGCCGTTTATATTTTAGATAATTATCCTGATATCTTAGAAAAATGGCAAAGAAAATTTCAATACATTCATGTTGATGAATTTCAAGATGTTGGAGAAATTGAATATCATTTAGTTCAACTCTTATCTAAATATGCCATTGTTTGTGTGGTTGGTGATCCAGATCAAACAATTTATAGTTTCAGGGGGGCAGATGTTCATTTTATTTTAGATTTTGATAAAGACTTTAAACCAAATAAAACAATTATTCTTGATCAAAACTATCGTTCTACAGGAAATATTTTAAAGGTATCCAATAACTTAATTCGTAAAAACAGTCAACGTTTAGAAAAAAATCTTTATACAAAACAAACAGGTGGAGAAGATGTTATTCATCATGTCGCTAAAAGTGAAGAAGAAGAAGCCAATTGGATTGCAAGTAAAATAGAAGATATTGTAAGTAATCAAGAAGGTGTTAACTATCGTGATGTTGCTATTTTATATCGTGCCAACTATTTATCACGTACGATTGAACAAGTATTGATTCGTAAAGGAATTGATTATCGTATTTTTGGTGGTTTAAAATTCTTTAATCGTAAAGAAGTTAAAGATGCTTTAAGTTATTTAAGACTTGTTTGTAATCAAGAAGATTTAGCTTTTGAAAGAATTATTAATACACCAGCTAGAGGAATTGGTAAAAAGACATTAGAGAATATTCAATTAGTGGCTTTAAATTATCAAATTTCTCTTTATGAAGCGTTAACACTTCATAGTGAAGAAATTCGTCTTTCAAATAAATCTAAAAAAGAAGTTAGAGGATTTGTAGAAGCAATTGAAAAAGCAAGACAATCAAAATTACCACTTCATGAAATGTTTGAACAATTAATGATTGATGTAGGCTACATCGATATGTTAAAAAATGATTTAGAAGATAATCGAATTGATAATATTCATGAATTACAACGTTCTATTTATGATTTCCAAGTTTCTCATGAAGATGCACCAACTTTAGAGAACTATTTACAAGATATTTCTTTATATACTGATAATGATTCTATTGATCAAGGGCAATATGTTTCTTTAATGTCTATTCATATGGCAAAAGGACTTGAATTTGATTATGTCTTTGTTTTAGGACTTTCAGAAGGCATTTTCCCAAGTTTTAGAAGTTTGGCCGATGATGGAGATGAAGGGCTTGAAGAAGAAAGAAGATTAGCTTATGTAGCTTTTACTAGAGCAAAAAAACAACTTTTCTTAACGGATAGTGAAGGCTTTAGTTTTGTAACGGATTCGCCAAAAGTGTCAAGTCGTTTCATTGATGAAGTAGGAAATGAAGGAATTGTGCATAGTGGAAGTAAGCCACGTTTTAAAACAAGTGACTATATTCCAAAACAAACCGTTTCTAAAGAAGAATTAATTGGGGATAATAAAGTTGATGATTGGAAAGTAGGTGACCTTGTTAACCATGATGTCTTTGGCAAAGGGGTTGTTGTTAAGGTCAATAAGACAATTTTAGATATTGCTTTTGAACTTCCTGTAGGACTTAAATCCTTAATGGCCAATCATAAAGCATTAAAAAAACTTACAAACTAGAGAATGTAATATTCTCTTTTTTGTATGTCATTATTTTGTTATAATAAAAAAGATTTTAAAGGAGAGAAAATGATGGATGATTTAAAAAGATATGAAGATTTAGTAAAAACAATTGAATATCATAATGATCGTTATTATAACCAAGACGATCCAGAAATAAGTGATTATGACTATGATATGATGATGAAAGAACTTAAAAAAATAGAAAAGGATCATCCTGAATATGTCACACCAAATTCACCAACTCAACATGTTGGAGGAAGTGCTAAAAGAGAAGCAGGTGTTTTGGTAAGACATCGTGTACCGATGCTTTCTTTACAAGATGTTTTTTCTAAAGAAGAAGTCCAAGAATTTGTGGAATCAATGCAAGAAACTTTAGTCGATCCTGTTTTTATCGTTGAATATAAAATTGATGGTCTTTCAATGGCTTTAAGATATGAAAATGGTGACTTAACAACAGCGATTACACGTGGTGATGGAATTATCCAAGGTGAAGATGTTACAGTTAATGCAAGAGTCATCAAAGATGTAAAAAATAAATTAAAAGAGCCAATAGAGTACTTAGAAGTACGTGGTGAAGTCTATATGACGAATGAGGCTTTTGATAAAGTCAACGAGATTCAAGAATTAAATAATAAAAAGACTTTCGCAAATCCAAGAAACTGTGCAGCTGGAACGCTTCGTCAATTAGATAGTCGTATTACCAAACAAAGAAATCTTTCTATGTTTATCTTTAATATTCAAGATATTCGAGGAAAAGAAATTACGACGCATAGTCAAGGTTATGAATATTTGAAAAAACAAGGAATGAAAGTTATTGATAATTATCAAATTTGTCACAGCTTTGAAGAAGTATGGAAAGCCATTGAAATGATTGGTGAAAGTAGAGATCAATTAGGCTATGACATTGATGGAGCGGTTGTTAAAATTGATAGCTATGAACAAAGACAACAATTAGGACAAACAGCTAAAGTACCGCGTTGGGCAGTCGCTTATAAATACCCACCAGAAGAAAAAGAAACAAAACTTTTAGATATTGAGTTGTCTGTTGGAAGAACAGGTAGAATTACACCAACAGCCATCTTTGAACCAGTTCGTTTATGTGGAACAACGGTTTCTAGAGCAACCCTTCATAATCAAGATTTTATAGATAGCCTAGATGTTCGTCTTGGTGATACAATTATTGTTTATAAATCAGGAGAAATCATTCCTAAAGTAAAAGGTGTCAATAAAGATAAAAGACCGGCTGATAGTGTTCCTTATCAAATAGGAAATGTCTGTCCAGTATGTGGAGCACCAACATATCAAGAAGAAGGAACGGTAGATATTAAGTGTTCTAATCCAACATGTCCAAGTAAGTTAGTAAGAAATGTTGTAAATTTTATTGGAAGAGATGCAATGGATATTAAAGGTTTTGGTTTATCTTATGTAGAAACCTTGATAGATCAAGGATATATTCATGATGTGAGTGATATTTATACATTAAAAGATAAAAGACAAGAACTTTTAGATAAAAAAGTAATCGGTCTTGTAAAGAGTACAGATAATTTATTAAATGCGATTGAAAAAAGTAAAGAAAATGATGCAACAAAAATATTAACAGCTTTAGGTATTTCTAATATTGGAAAATCAGCTGCAAAATCATTAATGAAAAAATTTAAAACCATGGATCAATTAATGAATGCAAGCTATGAACAACTCATTGAAGTCAATGATATCGGTGATACAAGTGCGCAAATTCTTATTGATTATTTTAAAGATGAAAAAAATAAAGAAATCATTCATAAATTAGAAAACTATGGATTGAAAATGGAAATAGAAGATACTCAAAGTTCTTCTCTATTAGAAAATATGACTTTTGTTGTAACAGGAACGCTTCCAACTTTATCTCGTAAGGAAGCTGCAACACTTATTGAAAATAACGGGGGTAAAGTATCAGGTTCCATTTCTAAAAAGACAACATATTTATTAGCGGGAGAAAATGCCGGAAGCAAGCTTGCTAAAGCACAATCCTTAAATATTCCGGTTCTTAGTGAAGAAATGTTTATGGAAATGATAAAATCATAATTTTATGCTATAATGTGCAAAAAAAGGAGGTCCTTATGAAAAAACTATTAATTGGTATATTATGTTTACTTCTTTGTACAGGGTGTACATCAAAATCAAGCAAAAAAGAAACAAAAAGCAGCCAAGATACTTCTTCAACAGATTCGTTAGATGATTCATTTTATCCAATTGTTAATCTTGGGACAAATTTGATTAGAGAAACATTTTATCAAGATTTTTCTTCATCAGATGATTTTCAAACAATAGGACGAGAATTACAAGTTTTATCGACAGAATATTTTTCAACATCAGATTATTATATGTCTGAAGGTTTACAACTTGTAAAAAAAGATAAAGATGAACTTTTATTAAGGAATAAAAAACATTCTTTACAACCGGCAACAGGGGAAACTGTTGATGGTAAAGAAGTAAGTAAGATGGTTGAAAATATTAGTGAACAAGATTACTATGAAAAAAGTGGTGATAAATATACTTTAAAAGGAATGTCTATCGCAATTATTTTAGATGCAACAGGTGGTACAAATGACGTACTATCAGATGATAGTGTTAATAATTATGGAAAAGAAGTGATTTCTAAACTTTATAACTATCTTCAAACAAAGAAAAGTGTTAAAGATATTCCGACTTTAATTGCGGTTTATCGTAAAAATGTTAAAGATGAAAATAGTTATAATGGACACTATATTTATAGTAGTTATTGTAAAAATGGTAAAGTAGGTTCAATTAAATTATTAGACTATAATACGTATATTTTTACAAGTGATGAGGCTAATAAAGCAGATGAATCGCTATATTCTCAATTTTCTGTATTTAAAAACAATGTCAAAAATGCTTCAACAGAAGCAGTTGGGGTTGTTGGATATGGAAAATATAAAGATGGTTCGATTCAAACTATGAAAATTCAAATAAAAGTGAGTGTGAAAAGTTATACAGAACTTATTTACATGGTAGAAACAGTGGCTGATGAAATGGATAGTCATTTTAGTGGTGTGGATACATATGCCATTATCAATGATCAAGATGGTTTAAAAGCTGTTGTTATTAAAAATGCTGGAGAGGATGCACAAAGTACGTTACTTTATTAAGGATATACATTTGCTATATTTTTTGATAAAATAAGGTATAAGAAGGTGAAATAATGGCAAGAGAAAGATTTTCATTTAATGATACAAAAGAATATAATAAAGATGACTTACAACCAAATAATGATTTACATGCAGGACAAACAGGTAAATTTACATTTGATGATGAAATAGAAGAAAAACCAAAGAAAGCAAAAAAAGGAAAGAAAACAAAACAACCAAAAAATGGAAAGAAATTAAAGCTTAAAAAATGGCATGTTTTTATTACAGTGCTTGTTGTTTTAATTGTTGCTTTCCTACTTTATATTTTTGTTTTCTCTGGTAATAATAAAGGGCCTGTCTATGGACAAAGATGTGTGAAATTATTATCAGTAGATCAAAATACGGTGAGTCAAGTTGAAAGTCAAATTGAACAAAATGATCGTATTCAAGATTTGGCTGTAAAAGTTGATTGTCGTACAATTAAATTAACTTATCAACTTGTCGATAATGTTTCTGCAGATGATGCGAAGTCTTTAGTTGAAGATTCTGTTCATACATTTGATGATGCAATGGGTCAACAAAAGGATGATGGAGCTGCTTGGTCACAACTTTTAAATAAAGCTAATGGACGTCTTCAATATGATTTAGAAATTATTGTTAAATCAAATGGGGATAGCGATTTCCCATTATTTGGTACAAAACATGCGGGTGTTGATGATATTACCTATACAGGACAAAATGTTAAAGATCAAAGTGCAGCTGATAAAGCAATTCAAAGACAGGCAGAAGTAGATGCTGCCAATGCTGCAAATCAATAAACGAGCCTAGCTCGTTTTTTTGGAGGAAAAAATGAAAAAAAATGATTATTTTATAGGAGAATGTGTTGATCAATCTCATGATGGAAAAGGAATTGTTAAATATGAAGGTTTTACTTATTTTGTAAATGGGATGATCACAGGAGAAGTAGGACAAATTAAATGTATTAAAATGTTAAAGAATTATGGGGTAGGACGTTTAATTGAATTACAAAAACCTTCACCTGAAAGAGTGAATCCTAAATGTCATATTTATCAAGGCTGTGGTGGTTGTCATTTAATGCATTTATCTAGTCTAGGACAACAAGAATTTAAAACAAAAAGAGTAAAGGATTGTATGGAAAGAATTGGACATTTAGAAGTTGATGTTCAACCTTGTTTAATGCAAGAAGATCCTTTGTATTATCGTAATAAAGTTCAAATGCCTTTAGGCTATGATAAAAACGGTCAACTAGTGACAGGTTTTTATAAACAAAGAACCAATGATATTATTGCTTGTGATGAATGTCTTATTCAAAATGAAGAATCAAATGCAGTGATTCAAAGAGTGAAAGAACTTTTTGTACAATATGATATTAAACCTTATGATAAAACAACACATCAAGGAAATATTAAACATGTTCTTACTAAAAAAGGCTATCATAGTGAAGAATTTATGTTATGTTTCATTACTTATCAAAAAACAATCAAACATATTGATCAAATTGTTGAAACGCTTGTTCAAGAATTTCCACATATTAAAACCATTATCCAAAATATCAATGAAAGACATGATAATGTTATTTTAGGTGATGAAGAAAAGATACTTTATGGAAAAGGTTATATTTATGATACATTATTAGACAATCAATATAAAATTTCCTTAAAATCATTCTATCAAATCAATCCTATTCAAGTAGAAAAACTTTATCAAACAGCGATTGATTTAGCTCATATAAATCAAGATTCTGTTGTTTTAGATGCCTATTGTGGAATTGGAACAATTACACTTTCACTTGCAAAACATGTAAAGAAAGTCTATGGAGTCGAAGTTGTTCCACAAGCCATTGAAGATGCTAAAAATAATGCTTTACTTAATAAAATAGATAATGTAGATTTTGTCTGTGATGATGCTGGAAAATATATGGTCGAGCTTGTTAAGAAAAATACCCATTTAGATGTTGTTTTTGTTGACCCACCACGAAAAGGATGTTCAGAAGAATTCTTAGAACATTTATTACAGGCAAATCCAAAAGAAATTATTTATATTTCATGTGATGTAGCCACTCAAGCAAGAGATGCTAAGTATTTAAATGAACACGGTTATACAATTACACATTGCCAACCAGTAGATATGTTTCCACATACTTTCCATGTGGAGACTGTGGTAGGACTACACAGAAAGGATATGTAGATACGCAATTTGTAGAGATTTTTAGCTTCAACAGGATTGCTGAAAATCATAAGGAAAAAGAGCTTGTGAGGAAGGTAACGGTTGTTGTGGCATTAGACCTCGGTTGTGGGAACACAAATAATTCTGAATATGAAAGTAAATAGAGAACTATCAGATATGTTGATAGAACGTAGGGATACTTGAAAGAGTGTCCCTATTTTTGTATGACGGACATGTTTTACATCTAAGGTGAAAGTCCTTCATGAGCGTAGTTGTCGACGAATCATATAGCGACTTGCAAGTTTCACATCGTGAGGTGTGGGAGAGAGGAAGCAATAGCGAAATCGTGGCCCAAAGAACATGAACTGGATAATGAGGCGCATTAAGAGGATAAATTGGCCAAAAGCAATAAAGTCCAAAAGGCAACCGTAATCTTAATGTGTAAATCCAGTGGGTAAACGAGGAAAGATGTATGACTTATCCCGTGAGGTCTCACTAGCGACAAAGTAGTAACAACGAATAGTGAGAAGTCAGCAGACGGCATAGTAGGTATGGACAGTATACTGAAGGCTTGAATGATTAAATAGTGCAAAATGAATGTATGTTTCTAATACATGTTTGACAGTACAAAGTAGACGAAGCGTATTTGAGTCAAAATGTATATAAACCTAGAACCTAGTATTAGAAAGCGGAAAGGAGAAGAGCGCACAAGTTATGTCTAAATTATTGAATGAAATTCTATCCAGGGAAAACATGCTCATTGCTTACAGGAAAGTAATTTCTAATAAAGGAGCAAGTGGAGTAGATGGTGTAACAGTTGAAGAAATCAAAGATTACGTTAATCAAAACTGGAAGAATATCAAAAGCCAAATTAAAACAAGAAACTATAGACCCCAACCAGTCAAAAGGGTTGAAATACCGAAGCCTAATGGTGGCATTAGAAAACTAGGTATACCAACTATTATGGATAGGATTATTCAACAGGCGATGGTGCAAAAATTAGAACCAATATGCGAACCTTATTTTAGTGATTACAGTTATGGTTTCAGACCAAATCGAGGTTGTGAAAAGGCAATACTCAAACTTCTAGATTATTTAAATGAAGATTATATTTGGATAGTCGACATTGATCTAGAAAAGTTCTTTGATAATGTACCACATGATAAACTCATGAGCTATGTACATAATATTATTAATTATGGAGATGTAGAATCTCTAATAAGAAAATATCTACAAGCAGGAGTAATGACAAGAGGACGATATGAAACAACAAACAAAGGGACACCGCAAGGTGGGAATATTTCGCCGTTGTATGTTCCTCATCCCTAAAAATTTTGGAATTGCCAGAAGCATTGGGGTGTTGGCATTTAATGGCATCATTGGTGGGTTGATAGGTGGTATCATTGTAATTGCAAGGATGATCGCAGTATTTGTGGAGATAATAAAGATAATCGCAGGCACTTCTGGTCACGATGTCCAAAAGTGTGATCGCAGAGATATCATGTAAAAAATGAAGGGACATATTTTTAAAGTTGGCTGAAATGGAATAATAAAGATTAACAGCGGTAGGGCGGTTATGGGAGAAATCTTATAGCTGTCCTTCTTTACTTTTGGACATTGTGACCAGAAGTAGGAAGGAGAGATTATGGAATCAATGAGAGATATCAATAGAGTAATGGAACGAGAAATTGCAAAGGGGGAGTAATCATTTAAAGCTGGATCATATTGAATTTGGGGATTATTCGTATCAGGAGATAACATCAGAGGAAAAATTGGAAGATGTGTTATCCTATTTATTAAGAATAAGGGATTTCAGACAATATGCCGGAAAATTATTCTGAATAATGTGTATATGGATTTGCGTGGAAGAAAACCTGTATTCAAGAGGACCCGAACGGCAATCGAAAGAAATAATATATTTGCAACAATTAAAAGGTATGCAAAGAAGTTAAAGCCGCAGTATAATGGAGATGTATATTTGGAAATGGTCAGATGTTATTTCGATATATCACAAGAAAATCTGGAAAAGTGCAGATATACATATCAAGGAAATGAAACATATGCCTTTCTGTTATCAGATAAATATATTATGGCATTGTATACGCATTATCTGGTTGCAAGAAAGGAAGCTGCTTTGCAGAAGATACAGATTGAAGGCTTTACGGGAAAAGAGTATAGAATGGTAAGACTGGAGAACGTGGGAGCTGTTTTGTTTCAGATATTGCTATTAGATGCTATAAATTTTGTGAACGGAAAAGTACAAGCAGATTTGTGTACAATTACGAGGTTGCAGGACTCTGCTTTGGTGTAATAGTGGAAATGGAGATGAAGAGTTTGGGTATTAAAGAGTTTCCAATCGAATATATAAAAATAATTAATTTATTGAATAATTTCTTTGATTTTTTAGAAGATTGGAGTGTAGAGAAGTACATAGAGCAGTGTGAAGATTTGGTTCAGTGTTTGGAAGAGTCTAGTGACCAATCCGGGAGCCGCACCGATCTCAAACGTGTGAGAACGCTGATAGTATCCCGT
>OGZE01001695.1_pt1 | contig 12012 bp, 15 predicted proteins | sample 1576731 | NCBI WGS metagenome assembly OGZE01 (sample SAMEA3541503, study PRJEB24748) | human gut metagenome | biome: human gut; feature: human-associated habitat; material: faeces | place: China | collected 2012 | reverse complement strand
TAGTTCTCCTCAAGTGTTGCTTTATGCAGCTCATAAGCAAGCGTGATCCCCTTCTCATCTTCATAATCCAGCTTTTCTACAAAATACTCTGTCATTCGGTGAAATGATTCACAGAGCTCCTGTTTCCCTCCAGGCAGATAGCAAAAGAAATATTTCTGTTTTCTGCAAAAAACATATTCCGGTTCTAACAACAGACAGCCCGGATGCAGCATATACTTTTGCAGCTGCGAAATACTCTCCAGAAGACAATAGATAAACTGCTCAATATCCCCTTTTTGAACCTGCTTGTTTTCAAATAAAACCGCCATGGAAACTAATCCTGTGATTTCATATGTATACCGGCTCTCTCCATCGATTCCGCAGCCGTTTACTTCCAGAATGCCCGGAATTTTATTTGCTCTCAGCATCGGCATCTGATAATCTTCCTCATAAATCTCCGGTACATGAATATGCAGACAGATTCTGTTTAATTCTTTTTCATATTTTGTATTCACTTCCAACTTCTCCTATTTTATTGTTTCCAGTTTTTTCTTCAAACGGATCTTTTTCTCCGGATGCGGGATTTTTACCTGTCTTGTTACCCGGATACACATCTTCCCTCTGGTCGCGGAAATTGTCGTCTCTGCCTCATCATCTGTCACATTCACAGACACCTCCGGCATAGAAAAATAAATAAGTTTCCACCTGATCCGTTCCCTGCAAAACGTCTCCACATCCGCTTCTTTCGCTTTTGGATTCCGTGCCGTCTGAACCGCTGTCGTAACTGCTTCATATGCCATCCCGTCTAAAATACTTTTATCATGATAATAAAATGTCGTACGGACAATGATCAGAAATACCAGAAAAATCAACGGCATCACATATGCCATTTCAACTGTGGTACTCCCTTTTACACACCTCATTTATATCCCTCCCAGACAGACGATCCCTATATACGCAGCCAGTAAAAACGGAACAAACGGAAATGCCGCATCTTTTTGAAAACCTTTCCTGATCAGCACGTATCCTGCAAACACTGCTGCCAGAACATATGCCCAGACAAGGAGATACAACACATTCCAAAACCCGAGATACACACCCGTCACCGCGATCATCAGACTGTCACCATATCCGAAAGCCTCCTGTGTCACTCTGCTGACCAGAAGAAACACACCGCCCACAAGCGCGCCTGTGACCATTAGTAGCAGTGGAATTTTTCCATGAAAATATCCAAGACTTGCCGAAAGAATCCCACCTGCCGCAATCAACCAGACCGGTATTTCTCTTTTTCTGATATCCCACATGGAAACAACACATAAATATCCTCCAAAACAAATTTCTCCTATTTCGTACATCGTGAACATCCCCCTCTTCCTATCACCCTTGATTTCTGAACCGCATAAATCGTCCGGTTCAGACCGCCGCACGTGAGTGAGTTGTGATACTTGCCCCCTGTATTTGTAATATAAACTCCTGCCATTGCACTTCCATGGACGCATTTATCACATTTATAATATCTTCCGCCGTCTTCGTTCCGAATTCCGTCCAGGTCTGCATAAGGGATAAACCTGACAGAAAGCTGCAGATACGTACACTGATAATCTTCATGATAAACCAGCCCTGTTTTTGTAATATAGACGATCTGTTCATCTCCTGACTCCAGACCTTTCTTCTGAAATCCGTTCCAACTGCTGAATTTCATTTCTTCCTTATATTCTGCAGACAGATTTCCAAACTGTAAAAACGGAAGCCGGATTCCGTATCGTACAACAACATTCAGCTCATTCCCATTGGGATTACAATATGATCCCGCACATTGTATCCCTTTACTTCCACCGCTCACAATACTGTTCTCCAGACGCTTTGCTCCAATACTCCTGACAATTTCCGATTCCAGCTTCGATGTATTTAAGACCGGAACAAGTGCTGTATCTTCCGTACAGATCTTGGCCGCATGAACTGCCGCTGCCTGAATGGTTGTCTGCACATTATGAATTTCGATAAAATAAATCAGACATATTACTGCAAAAAAGAAAATCGGTACGCTAAGCGCTGCTTCTACAGTAATACTTCCTCCCGCCCCCGGCACAGATGCCCGTTTTAGATTCTTATTGGATGGTTTTTGATTTGATTGTGTCATCATTTTTCCTTTCTTTAAAATTTGTGAGTGTCTCTGCCAGAGGGGACGTTTCGGCAGTAGATCCGGGCACCTGTGCCGGGTGCGGGAGTTGTTTATTCATATCCGAAATAGAGTGGAAATTCATAAGATAACCCGTTTCTGATCTGAACAAGGTTTTGCAGTCTGAGCTTTGTTACACATGCATCTGCACGAAAAAAAGCAAGTCCTTTTTCATAGATCAGATTTTGCTCCACCCGATCCAGCGTACGCATGGTAAGATGATCTCCATTTTCTAAAAACAACAGCATTCTCAGATAACTTTTGTAATCCCATCCATCTGTTACATCAGCCCCTTCCTGTGTATCTTCACTGGTTCCCAGCTTCATCAGGGAAGAGAGCGACAGCTGCCAGTTCTCTGCTGTTTTTACCAGAGCAACGCGTTTTCCGGACATCAGAGAACGTAAATCCATGACACTTTCCCCGAATGCCCACGCTGCCAGCAATACCTGTTTGACTACAGGCTCCAGCATCGGAAGCGCTACTGCCGTTGCAAGCGCCAATGCCATAGCTCCTGCCTCCGCCTGTTTTGCTGTATCCGTCTGCAGATATACAAAATTCAACCCCATCCGGATCAAAAGCAGCTTGTTCAGCACCGCCTCCAGATTTTCCTGATCAGATGTCTTTCCCTCCAGAAGATATTCCACTTCATAGGCAAGCGATCGTTTTTCTTTTTCTTCTTCCACAGCATTTCCGAATTTTTTAAGAATGTACTCATGAAATAACAGCTTTTTTGTAATCTCATCCACATCGCTTCTGACCGGAAATGTCCCCCGCCCGGTCCGCAGCGCCCGGGAGGAAGCCTGTTCTTCCCCTCGTACCTGCTTTTGGGAAACCTGCTTTTCTTTCGGAAATACAAGGCTGATCAGACTCGACTTTTTCAACTGTTCAATGTGGGGAAGCGGATTATTTTCCATCGGAAGAGAGCTCTGATTCTGATTCAACATATCATCCAGTTCTTCCAGACTCTGATTGCTCTCATCCTTTGTCTGTTCCCCGGTAATTTCCTGCTGTTCCCACTTTTCTGCCAGAGCCCCCAATCCTTGAATAATCGAAATCCCATACAGATCTTCCATATATTTGACAGCGCCTTCCCGAAATGCCTGTCCGTTTTGATCTGTGAGAAATTGAATCCCTTCTACTTCCGGCCAGATTCCTGACGCTCCATAATAGTGCATTCTGTCGATCAGCTGTTTCTCTGAGAAATTACCGGTTTCATAACTTCCCTCCACCGCAAAGATTCCATACTCTTCCAATAATTCTTTCTGATATTCTCCAAATACCGAATACACCGCACGATCCATATCCAGCCTTGCCTGATTTTTCTCTGCCTGAACGGATGCACTTTCCAGAATTGCTGTTACAAATGAGATCATCAGTACAAATATCAGGCTTAAAAATGCTGTGATCTCCCCTTTTTCCACGTTAGATTCCCGCACTTTCACTTGTGATCTTTTCGAAAATATCGTTGACCAGTGTGGTCAGCTGTGTTTTAAATATCAAGACGAGCGCAATGATCACGACCAATATCAATATCATCTCCACGACTGACAGCCCGGTTTCTGCCTGCATTTCTGCCACAAACATCTGCACCCGTTCTCTCATGCTCTCTGTAAATTTTTTCAACATATCGTCCTCTTCCTTTCTTCTTAAATCTGAATCGTCAAAAATGCCGGTACAACAATGATCATCAGCACCACTCCCAGCATCAGAAACATCGGCCCCAGCAGTCTTGTACTGGTCTCTTCTCCCAGTTTTCTGGCTGCTGCTTTTCGCTCTTCAAACGCTCCTGCTGCTTCTCTCTGAAGTAATTCTGCCAGTCCCTTTGTTCCTTTTCTTAAATTCTGAGACAGCATCACCGCAAATTTACGATAGACCGGAAGCCCGCACCGCATTCCAAAATGCTCATAGCATTCACTCTCCGGAGTTCCTCTCTGCATTTCCCGCATGGTATAGACCATCTCCTCATACACATATCTCGTATTTTCCTGCTGCCGATAAACCGATGCAATCTGAAACCACGCTCTTCGTGCAGGCATTCCGGCTCCCAGATACAATGTAAATGTACTGATAAATTCCGGATAATCCATTGCCAGCTGATGTCGGCGTGCCTTCTTTTTCTGGATTTCATTCTGTTTTTCCAGCACCAGCATCAGGGCCGCTGCCACAATCCCCAGTACAAAGATTCCCACACTTCTCATATCTTTTGCATAATGCCAGGATATTGTTTTTCCTTCAATTTCATCCGGAAGCACCACATACCCGGATTCACGGTCTGTCTCATCTGCTTCCTTCATTTTCTTTTCCAGCTGTCTTTGAAACTGCCCGGAATCATCCAGCTTTGGCGGAAACACTCTTGCCGAAAACTGATGCTCTGCCTTTGCATCTCCGTATGTGAGTAATGCTTTTAACTCAATGATCCTTCCCTCTTCCGACAGATTTTTATCCTGCAGTTCGCCAAGAATGTTTACTGTCTGGTAATCACTTAACTCCCAGGATACCTCGATTCCCGTATCCGGTACTGTTTTTACAAGATTCAGATCATACCTCACTTCATCCAGACTCTTATTTTCCCCAAGTATAAGCGTTTCCAGCTTTTTCCCTGCTGTGTCAAATACTCTTTGCAATTCTTCCTGTGTATACGACTGTTCCTGTATTTCCACAGTGATTTTCGCTTTCTGATTTTTTGTTTTTGCGACCAGCTTTTGATTTTTCTCCCCCTGTCCGTGTTCATTCCGTTTTAATATACTGCTTCCGGATTTGTTTTGTGGAATTTTCCGAAAATTATCAGTCGCATATAAGGCTCCCGCCAGAATCGTAAACACTGCGATCACCAGTACTGCCTTTTGATATCCTTTTCTTTCTGTTTTCATACCATCCCCTTACACCTCGATCTGTGTCATTTTTTTGCCCAGCTGATAAGCTGTCAGATATACCATCAGGCAGATTGTCATAAACAAAGTGCCTGCAAGATTTCCGTAAAGCACTGCCATAAACTCAGGAAATGCGCTTCTCATATACAGAATAATTACAAACGGAATCACACACATGATCTTAAATTCCAGCTTTTTTGAAGTGAGCATCACCTGTATTTCTCTTTCAACTTCCATTTTTTCTCCGATTGCGTCTGCCGCATGCCGAATAATGGCAATACTGTCTCCTCCCAGACGTTTTGCAGCGCCAAATACCGTTACAAAATTTTCCACATCTTCCTCTTTCACACGATCGGCAAACTGCTTCATCACTTCTTCTGCTGTCATATTCAGATCCAGCTGATGGACCATTGTTTCATATTCCTTTATAATTCGTGTTTTTTTCTTGTAAATGGGGCAGATTTCTTTCCACGTTTCCCGGATTGCATTTTCCACAGAATACCCGACTTTTAAAATTGCGGACAATGTCTGTATGCTCTCGCGAAACTGTTCTCTGAATTCCTCTTTCTTCTGTTTACAGCACTCTTCTTCCCAGTTCTTCACATAGAGCAATGCGATCGGAACCATCAAGATCCACGCTGTCCAATGATCATAAAACAGATAGGCCGTCATCCCCGTGATCAGAATTCCTTTGCCCGCTGCCGCCATGTATTCCCGTTTCTGAATATCCTGCTGCCAGCAGTTTTTCTCTCTGAGTGATTTCATTTTCCTTCATAAGAGTTCCTTTAATTTTTCCATCTTCCATTCCCTCCTCCTGAAATTTATATAATGTCTGTAACTGAATCCTTCCATTCTCATACCCAAGTACTTCTGTAATCTCCAGTACTTTTCTGCTCTTATCCCGGAGTCTTCCGAGATGAATGATAACGTCCAGAGCAGAAGCGATCTGCTGCTGAATCGCGATCAGAGGCAATTCAATCCCCATCAGCATCATCGTCTCCAATCTGTGAAGCATATCCATCGGATTGTTGGCATGACCGGTAGACATTGAACCACTATGGCCGTTAAGCATTGCTGAAGATATCATGTCCACTGTTTCATCACCTCTGACTTCCCCCACAATGATCCGATCCGGTCTCATACGAAGTGCTGACTTGATCAGGTCACGGATCGTCACCGCCCCTTCTCCTTCCAGGTTTGCGTTTCTCGCTTCCAGTCTGACCAGATTCGAAACACCCTTGATCTGGAGCTCCGCATTGTCTTCAATTGTAATAATTCGTTCATCTTTTGGAATATAGTCTGATAACGCATTGAGAAATGTTGTCTTACCGGAGCCTGTCCCTCCGCTGACAAAAATGTTATATTTTGATTCCACAAGAATTTTTAAGAAATTTACCGCTTCCTGACTGATACTTCCCCAGTCGATCAGCTGTTTCATTGTAACGGCCTCTTTTGGAAATTTTCGAATCGTCATGATCGGACCGTTTAATGCCACCGGACGCAGTACAACATTTACACGGGAACCGTCCTCCAGTCTCGCATCTACGATGGGAGATGCTTCATTGACATAGCGATTCGCACCTGCCGCAATCTGCTGGATCACATCTTCCAGCTTTGCAACTGACACAAATCTGCGATCTGACTCAAAAATACGCCCCGCTTTTTCCAGAAAAATATGATCCGTCCCATTGATCATGATTTCCGTGATCTCATCATCTTCGATCAAGTCCTGCAGAATATCCAGTTTCCGGAACGCATTAAACAACTCTTTGCTGATCCGTATCTTTTCCTGAAGCGGAATAAACTCTTCTTTTGAAGCCTCCTCCAACACTTCATGAATCAGCTCCTGCAGTTCCTCGTCTTCCATATCGCAGGTCATATCCATCTTTTCAATCACCCGGTCATATAATCGCTCTGTGTTTCTCATATGACAGTACCGCCGTTTCTCGACCTTACCACCTTCTGTACCGTATGCTCCAGGATTTTCTCATGTCCGGTCCGCAAAAGATTCTCCGTATACTGCTGCAGCTTTGCCTTTGCTGCCGGCTCTTCGATCGAAAGCGTATGAACAGAATCACATTTTTCCAGAATCGAAAACAGTCCGTTCACACTGTCTCCCAAATCCAGGATCAACACTTCATAAATACTTTTTTCCACAATCTGCTCAAACAGCTGCAGCCACTCTTCTGCTGTGACCGCCTGCAGATCCTGTACCACCGGAATCGGACGTATATAATCCATGTTTCCAATCTGGCCTGTCATCATGCTGATACGAAGTCCCAGATTTCCGGTCTCCTGTTTTGAATAATACAAGAGATCTCCCAGATTCTGTTCCTGTTCTTTTGAAAAATAATGCTCACCTCCTGCATACTCTTCCAGATTCAGATACAGAACAGGTCCTTTTTCTGCCAGCTCTTTTCCCAGTTCCAACGCATACTTCGTCTTCCCGATCCTGTGTATGGGTGAATAAACACCGATCAGACTTCCCCTTGTCTTTCGGAGCGTCTTTGCCACAGCCCGTTCCTTGTCCACAGAAAGCTCCAGAACCTTTGTCAGAATCTGATCAACTGACTGATACTTATAAAGCTCCTTTTCTTCGTCTGCCAGATACCTCCCTTCTGCTTTTACCAGTACAAATCGCTCTGCTGCCGGAATTTCCAGTCTTTCTTCCTGCGAATATTCCTCTCCGATCAGCAAGATCTGGATTGGCTTTTGTTCTGCGAATTTTTTCAATGGTTCCAATTTCTGAAACATATGCATCTGAAATCCAAGCTCTTTTCTGCCTCCGATCATCTGCATAAGGTTTCTCGCATAATCTGCCTCCTGATCACAGATTACAAAATTTTTCTGATGCAACCTATCCCTCCTGTTCTGTATGATTCATTCAATCTTTTGGATGAAAATACCGCTGCGAACCGCAGCCTGAATAAAAATAACTGACGATCAGAATCCTCTGATCTCCTGATACAAAAGACCTGTGAAGCAGGTCCGATAAAAACAGCACTCGAATGATCTGCTGTGTGAAATGTATTATAAACGCAGTTTCCCGCCTTGTCCATACGCTTTTCCTAAATTGCAGTTTTTTGTGAAAACCTTACAAACTTTGATACACCAGAATTCCATAAAGCATGCAGACCCCAGGAATACCAAGGCTTCCGGATGTCAAAAAGGACAGCCCGTTGATTCCTACCTTCCAGGAATCCTGATCCGGCAGGACGTATTGATTGATAAAATATATCAGGCAGATTCCCATCACTGCCCGCAGAAAAAAGTTTAAAATCACAGCTCCCGCTTTATTTTTCATAACAAAACTACCTCCTGTGGAAACATCTGATATATCTTATTCCCACAGAAGGTAGTTTATGCGCAGTCTATAATTTTATTTTAATCTCCCGGTTTGATCGATGATACTGATGATACCGGACTCCGGCTGCATCCATCATCCGTTTGGATGCCATGACACTCGGGGTGTCCGCATACTTGTCACAATCATAAATGACCTCTTTAATTCCCGACTGAATGATCGCTTTTGCACACTCATTACACGGAAACAGTGACACATACAGCTTGGCTCCGACCAGGCTTCCGCCGCTGTAATTCAATATGGCATTCAATTCACTGTGTGTGGAATACACATACTTTGTCTCCAGCGGATTTTCGCCTTCCCTCGCCCACGGAAATTCATCATCTGAGCATCCTTTCGGAAACCCATTGTATCCCATGGACAAAATCTTGTTGTCCTGACTCACAATACAGCATCCGACCTGAGTATTCGGATCCTTGGAACGCATCCCGGACAGCATGGCAACTCCCATAAAATACTCATCCCAGGTCAGATAATCTTCTCTTTTATCTGACATGATTTTCAACTCCTTTATTTTGTGCCGAAAATACGATCTCCCGCATCTCCCAGTCCAGGCACAATGTAGCCATGATCATTTAAATGATCATCCAGCGCTCCGATGTACATATCGACATCCGGATGTGCCTCCTGCATCTTCTTGACCCCTTCCGGTGCAGCAAGGATACACATGAAGCGGATATGCTTTACTCCTTTGTCCTTGAGCATCTGGATCGCAGCAGCACTGGATCCGCCTGTTGCCAGCATCGGATCTACTACAAATACTTCTCTCTCACTGCAGTCTGCCGGAAGCTTGCAGTAATATTCTACCGGCTCTAATGTTTCCGGATCACGGTACAGACCGATGTGACCTACTTTTGCGGCCGGAATCAATGATAACATTCCATCTACCATACCAAGTCCCGCTCTTAAGATCGGTACAACTGCCAGTTTTTTTCCTGTCAGCTCTTTTCCCACCATCTCACAGATCGGTGTTTTGATTGTAACATCCTGAAGCTTCAGATCTCTTGTTGCTTCATAGCACATCAGACTCGCGATCTCACTGATCACCTCTCTGAATTCTTTTGTTCCGACATCCTCTCTGCGGATATAGCTGATTTTGTGCTGGATCAGTGGATGATCCATAATAGTAACGTTCTCCATTTGTTCCTCCTCAAATACCGTTTATCGGTTCGTTTACTCTTCTAAAAATCTTAGTTTATCCTGCGTGGAAAGTCAATGGATATGTGCATACTTTTTTCTGGTAGCCATGCCACCACGGATATGTCGTTCTGATTTATTGACATCTAAGACGCTTCTTGCCTCTTTTGCAAGTTCGACATCGATCTGCGGCAAACGTTCCGCAACGTCCTTATGTACCGTAGATTTGCTCACGCCAAAATTCTTTGCCGCCTGCCTTACGGTCGCACTCTTTTCCACAATGTATGTACCAATTTCAACTGCCCGTTTTTCAATATATGGTTTCAAAAAAATCCCCTGCAACACTTGTTTTTACATTGTATGCAAGGGATTTTTCTTTATTCAACTCATTTTGTCACAGTAGAAAAGTTATATTCTCCACATTCACAGGCAAATGTGCTTCCATCTGGCAGGATGACATCAGCCACACAGTTCGATGGTATGGAAATCCTAAAGTTCACCTTTCCATCTGTTCTAAACCAGGCACTCGAAACCTTGCCATATGCAGAATCATATTCCATAGAAATAGAATCTATCTGTGAAACCGGATGGGGTGCAATCACAAAATGATTCTCCCTGCCTCGAGTCGATCGCCTCGGCCGCGAACACCGGCAGGATCGGCGACGGGAAGATCTTCGTGATGGACCTCGAGCACGTCATGCGCATCAGGACGGGCGAAACGGACGACGCGGCCGTCTGAGGCAGTCGGCAGCACTCGATTTGACTTTAAAGTAGACCGAACACTCAGGAGAAAAGACAAATGTCCGCACTCACCCGAATCGCCGCATTCCTCGCTGCGGCGGCCCTTTCACCCGCGGCGCTTGCCGCCGAGGCCTCCATGGACAAGGCCGACGTCGTCTGGATGCTCGTCTCCACGACGCTCGTCCTCTTCATGACGATCCCCGGGATCGCGCTCTTTTACGGCGGCATGGCCAGAAAGAAGAACGTGCTCTCGATCCTTGCGCAAACGACCGTCATCTGCTGCGCGCTCACGCTCGTCTGGTTCGCTGCGGGCTATTCGCTCGCCTTCGGGCCGGGCAGCGCCTTCGTGGGCGGGCTCTCGCATGTGTTTCTCAATGGTCTCGACATCAACAGCATGTCGGGCTCCATTCCGACTTTGCTCTTCGTCTGCTTCCAGATGACGTTCGCGATTCTCACGGCTACGCTGATGATCGGCGCCTTTGCGGGCCGCATGAAGTTCTCGGCGATGCTGATCTTCATGATCCTCTGGTCGCTGTGCGTCTATTCACCCGTGTGCCACTGGGTTTGGGCCGAAGGCGGATTCTTCTTCGACATGGGCGCGCTTGACTATGCGGGCGGCACGGTCGTGCACATCAACGCGGGCGTCTCGGGCCTCGTCGCCTGTCTCGTGCTGGGCAAGCGCCTCGGCTACGGTCGCGAGCCCATGAGTCCGCACAACCTCACCTTTGCGATGCTCGGCGCCGCCATCCTCTGGATCGGCTGGTTTGGCTTCAACGGCGGCTCCGGCCTTGCCGCCAACGAGCGCGCCGTCATGGCGATCCTCGTCACGCAGATCGCAGCCGCCGCTGCGGGCGTCTCCTGGATGCTCGTCGAATGGATGCTTCGCGGCCGTCCCTCGCTTCTGGGCCTGATTTCGGGCGCCGTCGGCGGCCTCGTGGTCATCACGCCCGCCTCGGGCTTCGTCGGTCCCGTCGCCGCACTCGTGATGGGCCTCATCGGCGGCGTCTGTTGCTTCTGGGGGGCGGTCTTCCTCAAGCGCATGGCGGGCTGGGACGACTCGCTCGATGCATTCGGCGTGCACGGCGTGGGCGGCATCGTCGGCGCCCTCCTCACCGGCGTCTTCGCCTCGAGCGCCGTCACGGGCTCCGAAATGAATCCCGTCATGACCCAGGTCGGCATCCAGGCCGCAAGCGTCGTCGCCACGATGGTCTACGCAAGCGCCGTGAGCTGGATCCTCCTCAAGATCATCGACGTCGTCATGGGCCTGCGCGTCACGTCCGACGAGGAACGCATGGGGCTTGACCTCTCGCTCCATGGTGAACGCATCGAATGATCCCGGCATTCATCTGAACCCGGAAGGGCCGCCCGCCGCCGCGTGAAGACGCAAAGGCCGGGCGGCCCCTTCATTTGTTCGCGCGGATAACGAAGGAATTCTCGTCACGATGCTTGATGCAGGCCGCTCAGGATAAGGTGGACGCCCTTGCCTGCGGCGACGACCGCACCACGATCGAGCTCACGCCCGACGAGACCGAGCAGGCCTCGGGCGCGCTGGGCTGGGTCGACGTGACGAAGCTCATCGAGCCGAAGGCCTGAAAGGCCGCCTGAATGAGGCACAGGAAAACGGGAGGCGTCCGCAGGGAGGCCTCCCGTTTTCTGTTTCATAATGATTCGGCGCGGAAACCTCTTCCTTTAGCCCGAATTTTGCATGAGCCACAAAAAAACCGACCTGCGAGCAGGTCGGT
>OGZE01001692.1_pt1 | contig 12016 bp, 10 predicted proteins | sample 1576731 | NCBI WGS metagenome assembly OGZE01 (sample SAMEA3541503, study PRJEB24748) | human gut metagenome | biome: human gut; feature: human-associated habitat; material: faeces | place: China | collected 2012 | reverse complement strand
GCTTCCGCGGCGATCTCACCCTCTGCCAGTGCACCGGTTACATATTTCTGCGGACATCCGCCTGCAACATCTCCGGCTGCATATAATCCCTCGATTGTTGTGGCTCTGTTATTGTCTACCCAGTAACCGCTGGCTGTATGTCCGCCTACGATATATGGTTCTGTACCTTCGATCTCTACGTTTTCTTCCGAAGGACCCTTGCCGGCTTCCATCCATTTCAAGGTCTGAGATGGTGCCATATTCAGGTATGCTTTATAGAGATCCTGTTCCTGTTCTTTGGAAATGCCTTCTGTTCTGAGATAGCAAGGACCATTTCCTTCCCTGTTCTCCATGACCGTACCATAAACACGCTGAGAAGTTGTCAGGCCGTATTTTGTCTCATAAATATCGCCATGTGCATTAACCTGTCTGGCTCCTACGCCCTGCGCGATAGTTCCTGTCGGAGCGATCGTGTCTTTACATCTCAATGCGATGAAACGCATCTCGAAAGTTGTCATCTCTGCGCCGGAAAGTAATCCCATTGCATATCCTGCACCTGTGTTAAATGGCGGATACCACATCTTATGTCTGGAAAATCCCGGATTGTTCGGTCTGTAAAGTCCTGCCGCACCGCCTGTCGCACAAAGGACTGCTTCTGCGTCGATATCATAGAAAATATCTTCATTTACGCCAAATCCCACCGCACCTGTGATCTTTCCGTTTTCTGTTTTATAGTCTGTAATGTTTACGTGGTTTAAAACTGTGACATTTTCCTGCTCAGCTGCCGCTTTTGCCAGGATTGGCTTCATGTTCTCGCCGTTGATCTTGATGTTTCGATTTCCTCTGGCAACGTATTTGCCATTTTCATCTTTCAGGATGACCAGACCCAGATCTTCCATCACTTTTGTCACGTGATTCAGTCTCTCCGACATGCTCAGAAGAAGATCTTCTCTGACGATTCCATGGGCATCCTTTTTGGCATAATCCACGTAATCCTGTGGAACTCTGCCTTCTGTGATATATGCGTTTAAGGCGTTGACACCTGCTGCCAGGCATCCGCTTCTTTTAATATTTGCTTTCTCTGCGATCAGAACTTTTCTTTCGCTTTTCTGACCGATAACATATGCTGCAAAACAGCCTGCTGTTCCACCGCCGATGATCAGTACGTCGGTCTTGATTCTCTCTGTTCTCATACCCTTTCCTCCAGAAGTGTGTTAGATAATTACCGAATCATCTCTTACAGCTTCATTCTCAATCAGCTGTACCGTATCGCCTCTCAGTGCAAAAATCCTGTACAGGAACACATTAACGATTTCCCCTTCCCTGACATCTGCTTTCTCAAGGCTTCTTCTTGCTGTTACCACCGAATTGTTCACTCTGATCTGAAGTTCCAGATTATCTCCCCGGAAGGAAACTCGTTCAACCACTCCCTGAGATACGGAAGATCTGAACTTTTCTACTTCATCCAGTCTGGAAACTTTTACGAATTCCGGACGGACAATAATCTTGTCTGCACCCTCCGCCTGAGTAAATGTGTGGAAATCATCTGCATTTTTCAGTATAGATGGCTGTCCGAAGAAAGATGCGGTAAAAGCTGTCTCCGGGTTTCGGTAAACTTCTACCGGAGTGCCTTTCTGCTCAATCCGTCCTGCGTTGGTAATGATGATCTCATCCGCTACCTCGATTGCTTCATCCTGATCATGTGTAACAAAAATACTGGTAATTCCCAGCTTCTCGATCATTTCTTTCAACCAGCTTCTCAGTTCCTGACGAATCTTTGCATCAATCGCTGCAAACGGCTCATCCAGAAGCAGCACCTGTGGATTCGGTGCAAGGGCTCTGGCAAATGCTACCCTCTGTCTCTGTCCACCAGACAGCTGACTCGGATACCTTTTCTCCAGTCCTTCCAGACCTACCAGCTTTACCAGTTCTCTGACCCGGGTGTCTATCGTTTTTTTATCTACTTTCTGAACTTTCAGACCAAATGCTACGTTATCATAAACAGTCATATAACGGAACAGCGCATAATTCTGAAATACAAATCCAATCCCACGCTGACTGGACGGAACATCATTTACCACTTTTCCATCAATAATGACCTCTCCGCTGTCCGGGGTTTCCAGACCTGCGATCATTCGAAGAATAGTTGTTTTTCCGCTTCCGCTTGGTCCCAACAGACCAATCAGTTTACCTTTCTCAATTCCGAAATTCACATTCCTTGATGCCTGGTAAGAACCATATGTCTTATTGATATTTTTTAACTCTACATACATATCAGGCTTCCTTCTTTCCTTTGTATTCGATCACGCTTCTGACCACCAGAATGATAACTGCCATGATCACCAGCAATGAAGATACGGCAAACGCCGGAACATACTGAAACTCATTAAACAAAATCTCTACATGAAGAGGAAGTGTATTGGTCTTTCCTCTTAAATGTCCGGAAAGTACAGATACCGCTCCAAACTCTCCCATTGCTCTTGCCGTACAGAGCACAACTCCATACAGTAATGCCCATTTGATATGAGGGAATGTGATCTTCCAGAAAATGGTCCATCCACCTGCTCCCATCAGGGCTGCCGCTTCCTCCTCATCGCTTCCTTCTGCTTCCAGAACCGGAATCAGTTCTCTGGAAATAAAAGGAAAGGTTACAAATACAGTTGCAATAATGATTCCCGGTACAGAGAATACAACTTTCATCCCTAACTTCATGAGAAAAAAGTAAACAGGACTCTGTCGTCCAAAAATCAGAAGAAAGATCAAACCTGCAATAACAGGGGAAATAGTAACCGGAAGGTCGATCAGTGTGGTAAGAAGCTTTTTACCCCTGAACTGAAACTTCGTCAGTGCCCAGGCTGCAAAAACACCAAAAACAGTGTTAAAAACAACTGCAAAAATTGTTGCCTTCACTGTAAGAAGAAGTGCTTTGATGGTGTACTCATCTGTCACTGCAGCTGCATAGACCTTCCATCCGCTCCGCAATGCTTCTGTAATCACAGTGATCAGAGGAAGAAGGAGCATGACTGCCAGAAACAGAACACTGATCCCGACAAGCAGCCATTTTGTAATTTTCTCCGAAGTCTTTTCATTGTTGTCCATCAGGCATTTCCTCCTCTTAAAATTCTTGCATTTCTCTGCTGTATCATACTGTTAAGGAACAGAATAAAAAATGAAACTGCCAACATCACAAGTGCGATTGCCGTTGCACTTGAATAATCAAATTCCTGAAGCTCTGACATAATAACCAGCGGTGTGATTTCTGTATAATAGGGTTTATTTCCTGCGATAAATACAACACTTCCATATTCACCCAGACATCTTCCGAACGCAAGTCCGGTCCCTGCAAAGATTGCGGGCTTCAGTTCCGGAAAAATGACCTTCCAGAAGATAGTTGTTTTCTTTGCTCCCAACACTCCTGCTGCCTCGCTGTAAGAATTATCCATCTTTTCCAGAACCGGCTGTACACTTCGCACAACGAACGGTATCCCTACAAATATCATAGCCACTGTAATACCTATTCTTGTGTATGCGATCTTGATACCGAATCCTGCAAAAAAGCTGCCGACAATTCCCGAATCTGAGGTCAGGGATGTCAGTGCAATACCTGCTACCGCTGTGGGAAGAGCAAAGGGAAGTTCGATCATCCCATCCATAAGTCTCTTGCCCGGAAAATCATATTTCACAAACACCCACGCAAGAATAGTTCCCATAATTCCATTTATTACTGCTGCTGCAAAAGCACATACAAAACTGGTATAAAAGGATGCCAGCACTCTGGCCCTTGTGATGGTTTCGATAAAATCTTTAAAACTCAGCTTCGCTGTGTAGACCACCAGGCTTGCCAGGGGTATCAGAACTACCAGACTCAATATGGAAATGGTAATTCCCATGGAGAGCCCAAACCCTGGAATCACCGGTTTATTTCTTTTTTTCATAATCAATTACCACCTCTCCTGTCTCATATATTCTGTCTGTGCTTATGCTCTTGCTTCATCTTGTCTTCCTTTATCTCTCATAAATCTGATCGAAAATTCCGCCATCCGTGAAATGTTTCTCCTGCACTTTATCCCATCCGCCATAATCACTGATATTTGCCAGATTTATATTCAGATCAAACGTATCACTGTGCTTCTTCAGGATTTTCTCATTAGTGGGGCGGAAATAATTCTCTGCTGCGATCTCCTGTGCTTCGTCGGAATACAGATAATTTAAATACTCAGTTGCCACATCTCTTGTATCTCTGTAATCCACCACTTCATCTACCACTGCCACAGAAGGCTGTGCCAGAATGCTTACGCTTGGAGTAACAATCTCATACTCATCCGGATAATCCCGCATGGATAGATAAGCTTCATTTTCCCACGCAACCAGCACATCTCCTTGTCCGTTCTCCACGAAAGAGGTCGTTGCGCCTCTTGCGCCTGAGTCAAGAACCACCACATTCCGGTAAAGTTTCTTGATAAATTCCTTCATCTGCGCTTCATCGCCACCATACTTTTTATCTGCGTAAGCCCACGCTGCCATGTAATTCCATCTGGCACCGCCGGAGGTTTTCGGATTTGGTGTTACTACTCCCACTCCTTTTTTCGTCAGATCGTCCCAGTCTTTGATATCCTTGGGATTTCCTTTCTTCACCAGAAATACGATAGTGGATGTATAAGGAGAACTGTCATTGTCAAATTTATCTTTCCATCCTGCCTTGATCAGCCCTGCGTTTTCAATAGACTCAATATCATATTCAAGTGCCAGGGTTACCACATCTGCATCCAGACCATTGGCCACCTCCAGTGCCTGTTTCCCTGAACCGCCATGGGACTGTATCACTTCCACATCATCCCCGGTCTTCTCCTTCCAGTGGTCTTCAAATATTTTATTATACTGTTCAAACATTTCTCTGGTAGGATCATAGGAAACATTAGTGATAGACACCGTTTTTCCAAAAGTCTGTACCGGCATCAGTGCCAGTACAACTGCAAGACCAAAGGCAAATAATTTTCTAATCATGTTTCATCTCCTTTAAGGTACCAGTAGTTTTTTGTATTCTCTACTTTTCATAGTTATTCGATATGTTTTATATGATATTACAAGAAATGACAGAATTTGTCAATAGTGTATTAAAATAAGTACAATTTATGTTGTGTAGATAAGAACACAAAAAAGCAGCATCCTGAAATACAGAATGCTGCAGTCAAAATTACATATTTTTTATTCGGCAGAAGCTGCTGCCTTTTCTTTTTCCGGGAAAAGTTTTCCGAATACGAATCTTACGAACGGACCTGCATAAAAGATCTGCCAGAAGAATGCCATCGGGAAGTTCATTGCTGTTGTCTGAAGCCATGTCGGGATGATCTGGCTTACCGGTGCATGTTTGATCAATACAGTTGCCACAAGGCTCATGCACGGGCACATAAATGCAACTGACACTGCTGAAATTGCAAGTACAAGGTGGAACGGATTATCTCTTCTCATATCCACAATACCAAATGCAACCTTCTTTGCAAGAGCACCGATGATAAAGAAATCAAGGATAAACGCGATCGGTCCCATAAATACTAATTCATGAAACGCTAAGAGAAATGTCTCATTCGTCATTGTTCCTGTATTTAATACAATATTGTAGCAGATCATTGCGTAAACCATCACAAATACCATGATGATCGTAAAAATTACTTCCTGAAACTTGTTTTTTGGCATAAAAAATCCTCCTTAAATAGCACATGAATAACATAAACAGAAATTTGTGTTGTTCATAACCATCCAGGGAGGATGTACCGTTTCCAATAAAACCAAATATCTTTCTCTTAAATTTACCGTTGGTTATTATACGGATTCCGGATGGAAAAGTCAAGAATTTTTTTCAATATCCATTTTTTTGTTTCTTATATCACTTTTGTAACTTATATACAAAGAATATGGAGAGATATTGTTTAAATATACTATAAATATGGTACTCCAGGGATTTCCGGGTAGCTGCCCATTCCGATCAGCAGTTCCAGTCCTATCTGTCTGGCATTCAGTACCGCTGTTTTTGCCGCACTGGCATCACCGGAAACCGCTAGAATCACCTCATTAGAATGGCTGGTGCCTTTATCAGGAGTCATATATTTTGCAATGGAAAGAGAAGCCGACTTCATCGCCGTATCTGCCATCACCAGCCCGATTGCAGCCGGAGAACCTGCCATGAATCCAAATGCCTCTCCGATTGGCGCTCCGAACGCTTTATTCAGTGCCTGTCCTGCACTGGCTGAGTAAGCAAATTCTAAATGGCCACTCTCACTGATATACAGTTCTCCTGCATATTTATTGGTCAGCTCCAGAGCCATAGACACCGCATGTCGTACATCAGAGACATCCGTTCCACCAAGAACAATATAATTTCCATGTCCACCCCAGCCCTTAGTATCTCTCGGTAATTCTATAGAAAGGACCTCTGTGTTGGTCGCTTTTACCGCATCATCAATGGCAGTGATCTGTCCTGCTGCTCCGGTACGGGAACTAAATAGTCCCAGACAGTGGTATTTCGTTCCTATATTCATTTCATTAAGCAACGTGTCATCGATTCCGGAAATTACCAGCCCGATCGTATCCAGAACTGCAGTCCCCACAAATTCACTACGTGTACAGTGTGTACTGATATTGTGTACGTCTATCATTTTGTACCCCCTCCATGTTTACCCCATAGCATTTTATATATATGATTTTATCCAAAGTAGATTTTTATATTTTTAGCTTATCATGCTCCGAGATGATAAGCAATAAAATTATAAACTATGTGATGTCAAACCTCTGCTTCATCTGGAATACTATCCCTGTCCTTTCCGAAACAGAAGAACTCTATGGGCTCATTATAACGCAAACACTCAAATTCAACAAGAAAAAGTTTTCGACAAAAAACCCGCCTCCCGCAGATTTTCTCTGCAGAAGCCGGGATTTTTATGTAAGTATAGTAATGAGAATATGTCAGATACATGGCTGAGGTTCATAGGGCCATATACATCTGTAACAATTGAATATCGTAAATATCCATCTGCCATAGCCTGAGCCATGAAAAAAACTTTATTTAACGATCATACCAGTCTTTCTGTCGCTGAAGATTGCAACCTCGATCAGGAAAATGATACCAAGGATCAGCTGCTGTAACTGTGTCGGCATCATCAGCATTACCAGACCACTGGAAAGTACTTTGTATGTCATAACACCAAGGATGATGTTATAGAATCTTACTTTAGCACCGCCGTTTACAGGCATTCCGCCAAGTACCAGGGCGATCATGATCTGTGTTTCCAGCTGGTTACCTGCTGTAGATGTAACGGAACCTACTTTGATAGCATTTACAAATGCTGCAAGTCCTGTGATACATCCTGCTGCCACGAATACAAGGATCTTTGTAGTCTCTACACGGATACCTGCGAATCTTGCTGCTGTTTCACCTGCACCGATTGCTTTCAGTCTGGAGCCCAGACCTGTGTAAGTAAATACAAGATATGCCACTACGAAGATGATCACTGTGAAAGTAAGCATAAATGGCAGTGTGTTGTATTTGGAAATATCACTTACTGCGTAAACAGGTGAGTTAGTTGTTGCATAAGCACAAACTCCACGGAACAGATACATGGTACAGATTGTAACAATGAAGCTTGTGATTTTTCTCTTAACATTGAAGTAACCATTGATCAGTCCGATCAGTCCGCCTGTTACCACACCACCCAGAGCTGCCAGAACCATGTTGTAATGGGAAAGGTAGCAGACTACGATGGAAGCAACACCAAGCATGGAGCCCTGGGAGAAATCCAGGCCACCCATTGTCATTACCATGAATACGCCGATAGATGAGATCAGCAGCATGTATGACTGGCTCAGAAGCAGTGATATATTTTTCGGCTGAAACAGTCTGCCGTCTGTGAGGAATGCAAATAATACACAGATGATCACGAATCCTGCAATAGGAAGGATCGTACGCACAATGGGACGTTCCAGAAATGGTACTTGCTCAGTTGATTTTTTTGTTGTACTCATTTTTTTACCCCCTTAAATCATATTGTCAATCAGATCTGTGTCTTTCAGATCCGGAGAGCGAAGGAATTCACCATTGATCTTACCGTCCTTCATGATCAGGATACGGTCTGCCATACCCAGAAGCTCCATAATCTCCTCAGAGATCATAATAATGGATTTTCCTCTTTTTCTCATATCGTTCATCATGGCGTAGATATCAGCTTTAACTTTGACATCAATACCACGTGTAGGGGAGTCAAGGATGATCAGGTCGGAGTCCTTACCAACCCAGCGTGCAAGAACGACTTTCTGTTTGTTACCGCCGGAAAGAGCGGATACAAACTGGTCAACGCCTGTCATTTTTGTACTCATCTGTTTTGCAAATTTATTGGCAAATTCATTCATTGTCTTTGCACGAAGGAATCCATGAGTCTTCAGATCCTCCAGAGATGGAAGACAGATGTTATCGCCAATTGTATCATTGATGACCAGAGATTCATTGTCTCTGTCTTTGGAAGCATAGGCAATACTGTGTTTGATGGCATCCGGAATGGAATTGATCGGTGTGCCGTCTCCCAGAGTTACACTTCCCTGGCGGAAATAGGAAGCTCCGAAGAGTGCCTTTCCAACCTCATGCATACCACATTCAGAAAGTCCTCCGATACCAAGAATCTCCCCTTTGTGGAGATCAAGGTTCAGGTTCTCGATCTGTCCTTTTACTGTCACGTTCTTTGCAGAAAGAACAACTTCATCAGATACTTTTTCGCCGTAGTCTGTACGATAGTAGCTGTCACCAATCTCACGACCTACCATTAAGGCTTTCAGTCTGTCAGGTGTAGCTTCTTCCTTTGTGATGGAACCGATCTTCACACCATCTCGAAGTACGCTGATGTTATCAGACTGCTCAATAACTTCCTCAAGGTCATGGGAAATAAAGATTACGCAGTTTCCTGTATCACGAACTTTATGCATTACCTTGAAAAGCTCTTCACGGCCTTTCTGGCCAAGTGCTGTTGTTGTCTCGTCTACAACCAGAACCTTCGGATTAAAGTAAGTAGATTTTACAATTTCAACTAACTTACGATCCTCGAAATTATAATCGTCGATTACTTTTGTTGCATCAATATAATTGAATCCATAGCTGTCCAGATATTCCTGGGCTTTCTTGTTCATTGCTGCTGTATTTTTGATACCATATTTGGTAAACTGATCCTCGTTTCCAAGGAAAATATTCTCTGCTACAGTCAGTCCGGAAAGTGTTCCGATCTCCTGTACGATAATGGCTACACCCTGATGGTTGGCTTCAACCTGGTTTGTTGCGGTGATCTCTTTTCCTTCAAGGATAAACTTACCGGAATCTTTCTGGTAAATACCTGTCAGACAGGATGTCAATGTAGATTTACCGGAACCGTTTTCACCGATCAGTGCGTGGATCTCACCTTTATTAAAGGTAAAGGAAACGTTGTCCAGGGCGTGTGTGATGCCAAAATGTTTATCAATATTTTCTGCTCTTAATAATATTTCACCCATAATCGTTCTCCTTATTTTACTACAAGACCTTTAACCGGTTTAGTTGTCAGTGCAACGATAACCAGCAGAGCAACACCTGTTACTACGTTCTGGATCGTAGTCGGAGCTCCCAGTGCAACGAAACCGTTGAACATAAGCTGAATGATCATTTCACCGATCACGATAGCGATAACCGGATGGCCATATTTCTTAAATGCCAGTCCAAAGAATGTTCCCATCAGAGGAGTAAAGTTACGGCTCATAGAGGAAAGGTTGGAAGCTGATGTCATGGAAGTACCAAAACTGATTGTCAGGATTGCCTGAAGTCCGAAGAAAAATCCTGCAAGAGTAAATGCTACGATCTTATATTTCGGAACATTTACACCCATGTTCTTGGCTACAACTTCGTTACTTCCGATGGCGTAAGTATAAGTACCGATTTTTGTATATTTCAAAATGAATGCGCAAAGCAGATATGCGATCAGTGCCAGGATCAGGTTGACTGGATAATCACCAAATGCTCTGTAGTCTGCTGAAAGTATTACGTTCTTTCCGTTTGTGGCGTATACACTGAAGGCCTCATAGATCAGGGACAGCGCACATGTAACGATCAGAGAAGAGATATGTAATTTAATATAAACAATACCATTGATGAGACCAATGATCGTACCACAGATCAGCGGTGCAATGATAAGACCGGCATAACCGAATTTCTCACTTGCATTGCAGGCGATAATGGATGAAAGTACGATATTGGCACCAACGCTCATATCGAAAGGTCCCATTACGCAGATAAAGTAGAGGCCGCATCCGCCAACTGCGTAAATTAATGCTGATTTCATGTAGGTGGCCAGTTTCTCCGGGGAACCGAAAGTAGTCGGTGCAAGTACTTTAAATACTGCCCAGAAAACTACAAGCATAAGAACCAGAAGGCCGATTCCATAATACTGGCTTTGTTTGAGTTTTTTCATAACCATTCTCCTTATTCATTTCTCCGCCCGCCAAAAGCAGGAGGTCAGACACTTCCTCAGGGTTTGGCCTTTTGCTTCGAGCGGGCACTGACAATTACCTCTTAAAAGTTTCTCCACTGCCCTTTGGAGAAAAGGCAGTGGAGCATAAGTTCATCATATTAGTTGCTGTGACGGGAAATAACATCCTCAATAGAAAGTGATGTAGCTGCTTTGTTCAGATCATCAAAGCTGTATCCTGCTAATTCAACAAGTTCTTCATCTGTGTATGGATCGTCATCTACAAAGTATTTCTTGTAGTTTTCATAGTCTTCAGAGGAAGATACATACAGGTATGGGAACTGGATCTCATATCCGAAGGATCCTTCATCTTTTACATAGTTGCCTTTGATTGCGTTATATGTGATAAGGAATGCATATAACGGGTCGCAGAAGTGTCCGCCTGATTCAGCAAACATTCCGCCTGATTCAAGCTGCTCGCCAAGGTCATCAAGGAAGTCTGTGGAAACAACGTCGATCTTTCCTGTAAGTCCTTCGTTTGCCAGAGCACCGATGGAACCAACAAGTGGGTCACCGCCGCCACCTGCAACGATCAGAGCGTCCATATCAGGGTTGGAGTTGTAAAGGGAAAGAGCTGCTGCTGCACCTTCTTCAGAAGATGTGTTAGCGTATACAGGCTCTGTGATTGTTGCCTGATCATCCGGGTTAGCTTCGTTCCATTCGTCAACTGCCTGTTTGTAACCTTTCCATCTCTGCTGGAAGGTAGCATCACCAACTGTCCATGCTTCAAGACCGATGTTTCTGTCACCGTTCTCAAGAAGCAGGTTAACCAGTGTATAACCATTTGTTACTTCGTCTTCATGAACTGCACCAAGATAATACTGTGAGTTGCATGCTGTCTGATATACTTCCGGGCTGTTCTCTTCGGAGATGATACGGTAGAACTGTGTAAGGTAAACCTGGTTTGCATCGCAGGTCTGGATTGCAGATGTCATTTCAGAGTCTGCGGAGTTACAGATTACGATACCGTTACATCCTGCTGCGCAAAGCTGTTCAACAGAAGCTGTAACCTGCTCAGATACGTGACCCTGGTCAACATACATTACATTAACACCAAGAGCATCTGCTGCTTTGTCAATGATCTTTTTACTCTGGCTTCCAAGTACGTCTGTAGAACTCCAGATGGAAACACCGATTGTGATGTCGTCGTCAGCTGCCTGTGTTGTAACTGCGCCCATTGGTAAGGAACCAACCATTGCTGCTGTTGCTGCGATAGCAACGGCTTTTCTCATTCTTTTTTTCATGTTGTAAAACCCTCCTTGAAAAATCTTAGTTTCTTATTTTTTTGAACGGAAGTTTTTCCGGGCTTTCCGTTCCTCCGTAATTATATTAAACCATACTTTGCCTTTGGTCAGTTAGGACATATTTGGAAAATTTTGTTGCACATTTTTGACCAGTTTATATATAAAACTTGGACAAAATATGAACAAGTTGGGCAAAATGCCAGTAACTTGTATGTTTTCTCTATTGATTATAGCAATTCCATAAAATAATGCAATCAAGAC
>OGZE01001690.1_pt1 | contig 12031 bp, 10 predicted proteins | sample 1576731 | NCBI WGS metagenome assembly OGZE01 (sample SAMEA3541503, study PRJEB24748) | human gut metagenome | biome: human gut; feature: human-associated habitat; material: faeces | place: China | collected 2012 | reverse complement strand
GTCGCTGCCCGCGCCCCGCAGGGCGCGGGCAGGCATCAGGAGAACCAGCTGCCGAACCAGCCGTGCAGTTTCATCAGCACGAAGTCGATCATCCGGCTGAAGAAGCCGCCCTCTTTTACCGACTCCATGACAATCAGCGGACGCTGTTCAATGGTTTTATCATTTAGCTTAAAGTCGATAGTCCCGACCACCTGCCCCTTCTCCAGCGGCGCGGTAAGCTGCGGCTGATTTAAGGTATAGCTGGCTTTCAGGTTTTTCAGCTGGCCCTTCGGCAAAGTGATAGAGCCCGCCTCGCCAGCCCCCAGTTTCGCTTCATTGCTATCGCCAAACCACACGCGCTGGGTAACGAAGGTGGCATCTGGTTTAATCGGCGTCACGGTTTCAAAGAAGCGGAAGCCCCAGGTCAGCAGTTTTTCTGACTCGTTAAAGCGAATGCGGTCGGTTTTGGTCCCCAGCACCACGGCGATCAAACGCATATCACCCTGAGTGGCCGAGGAGACGAGGTTATAGCCGGCCCCGGCGGTGGTCCCGGTTTTCACGCCATCGGCGTTGAGGTTGCTGCTCCACAGCAGGCGGTTGCGGTTCGGCTGGCGAATTTTATTGAAAGTGAACTCTTTCTCTTTATGTACCGCATACTCTTCCGGTACGTCGTGGATCATCGCTTTGGTCAGCAGCGCCATATCGCGGGCGGTGCTGAACTGCCCCGGCGCGTCAAGGCCGTGGACGGTCATAAAGGTGGTGTTGGTCAGCCCCATTTTTTTGGCGTAGCCGTTCATCAGGCTAACGAAAGCGTCCTGGCTGCCCGCTACGTAGTCAGCAATCGCAATGCTGGCGTCGTTACCGGACTGAATGATCACCCCTTTGTTCAGATCTTCTACGGAAACCTGCATGCCAGGCTTGAGGAACATCACCGATGAGCCGCGCAGCGCCGGGTTGCCGGTCGCCCAGGCATCGCGCCCAACGGTCACCATATCGGTCAGTTTGATTTTTCCCGCTTTTATTGCCTGCCCTACCACGTAGCTGGTCATGATCTTCGTCAGACTGGCCGGGTCGAGTTTTTCATCGGCATTGCCTTCGCTGAGCACCTTCCCGCTGGCATAGTCCATCAGGATCCAGGCGCGAGCGTCAATTGAAGGGGCGTCGGGGAGTTGTTCCGCAGCCTGCACCGCAGGTGCGACAAGAAATAACAGCGCGCAACCTGCCACGAGGCCGCGAAGGGAAAAAGCGTCATGCATCATAAGAGCCACCCAAGTATCCTTTCCAAACAAAATATGCCGCGCCACTCTGACCGCGCCGCAGCAACCGGTGAGTAAAGCGTACAAATGACCTTAAAGAAACAGCGAGTTGGTAAAGTTTTTAAAGTTTACGCAATAACATGCCGCTGTGCTTTAATCAGAACAATTTTTTTGATCGTAATCGCCTTAATGTTAACTTTATTATGGCAAGAAAAAAATCGCCTTTCAAAACCAATTAGTCACCGAAATTTCAATGACATAGCTCACTTCTCTTCGGGAAAAATGCTACTAAAGAGAGGTCGCAAGCGTGTCTTTCATCGTGGTTTGCCTGGTCATAGATTCACATTATGGCGGGAGCGTGTGGGGTAAGCGAAAGCCTGGCCAGTGATATCCAGTCGCCTCGCCCCTACCCCCCTCACCTGAGAACCGGGGATGGTTATTACTGCTGATACCCTTCACAAAACTCAAAATGTCGGCCCGGTTGCATTCCATGAGGCCCAGTTCAACTTCCGAACTCACAATAACCACATCTGACTTGCTGCTGTAGAAGTCTCAGACGCTTAAATATAAACCTGAAGGTTCTGTAGGCCCTATTTACGCCTGAAATGCAGTTGAGAACTCCCGGGCTATGCTTGAGACGGTCATTACGCCCGTCTCAGGAAATTAGCAACAACGCCCGCACTTTTCTATCCATCGGGTCTGCCTGATCGCCATGTTCAGCAGGGCTTCGATTGCCACAGCATTCCGCCGATGGAGGCGCAATATCCTTGATAAAGGATATCAATCAGCTATCCCCTCTATACGCCACCATCAGGGATTGAGGTCAGGAAGGGAGAGCCTCCCGCTAATGATATGAATTATTCGCCCACTGGATAAGCAGGCAGACGGCTTCCCTGTTTTAGTCGGCATATCGGTAAAAAATAGTTTATCGGGCTATTTTCACTTTCCGTATTACACAAGTAAGAAAAATAGCACATCGATAAGGATGGATTCCTGGTCATTAAATACAGTATAGTTTCCCCTGCAATCTTTATGGAAGCGGGTAGCTCACCCGCGGTTATTCCATAAATTAAGATTCGCATATTGTGTTGAAAATGGCATATCCCTTTATGCGTGTAATTACACCCCAGCCTGTCGCTGGGCTTTTTTTTTTCAAGGCGACTCTGGATGGTGATAAATTTTACAAATACATTCATAACAGCGCATCCACAGCCGTGGCCTTTACAGAAGTATTGCTCTCAAAACCCCGGGCCGCTCTGATTCTGTTGCCCGTTATTAATCACGCCGGTTTGATGAAAAGGTTAACATCTCTTCCCGGGTAATCTCCTACCCTTCTCGTCCGATGCCATATCGAGCTCTACGACTCGCTCTTCCAGACTGCAGTTCGCCAGTGCTTCTTTTATCCCTATTTCGTTTTGCAGGGATGTTTTGATAGCACCGCGATAGTATGCTGGCCATCCTTATCAGTCATTCATTTTAACCGCCTTTTTCAAATCCTTCCGGGGAAAGTAAAGTCCTCTACCAGGCTCTGCTCGTTTAACGCTATAGATTCAAATACTGATTATTGCATTATATACCACTTACCCCCGCAGTGATTACCCAGGTAAGATAAATAGCACAAAAGTAAGGGTGGATTCCTGGTTATTTAATACAGTATATTTCCCATGTAGTCTGTATGGAAGTTGATGGTTACCTTTGGTTAACCCATACTTCGAGACTCGAATATTATCTTGAGAACAGCATGCAACCCTGAGTAAATTTACTCCCCAGTGCAAGTCACTGGGTTTTTTTTGCTATTTTTCAGAATATCTTCCAGCCAGTCGGCGCCTCTCATGGTCTATTTTTTCTGGGTGGGATGAAAAAGATGTATATCCGATCGATAAAAACAACAGTTCATCCCTGTAAAAATATAATTCTTTCACTGACTTTCTATTTATTAATATTAACCTGTGTTCCTCAGATGATTGCGATGCAATAATCAGCATCAAATTATACCCTCAGGCGACATTGAGATTTTAACCGAGACGGAGAGGGAGCGTTTTTATAGATGCATGCATGATTTAAAGCTTTAATTATCAATAAGATACACCATATTCACGCCCTTTCCTTCGTAGCGTAACACCCTATAGATATTACTCCTGTAAAATAGTAAAAACACTTTCCGGGCCCTGTGACCCAGGAGTGCCCCTGGCTGAAGGGAGTAAGCATAAAAAGCTTTAATAACAGCCAAATAAAAAAGCTTGCCGGATTTTTAACTTTATCCCAACATGATCGCCGATCGCGCTGCAACGGCAGTGAAACAAACTCAGGAGCGAAAATGATTACACTGTGGGGACGTAATAACTCGACCAACGTGAAGAAAGTACGCTGGGTGCTGGAGGAGCTGGATCTGCCTTATCAGCAGATCCTCGCCGGGCTGGAGTTTGGTCTCAATCATGACCCGGAATATCTGGCGATGAACCCGAACGGGCTGGTGCCGCTGTTAAAGGACGATGCCACCGGGGTGGTAGTGTGGGAATCAAATACGATTATTCGCTACCTGGCGGCCCAGTATGGCGTTGACCGTCTGTGGCTGGCCGCGCCGGCGCAGCGCGCGCAAGGGGAAAAGTGGATGGATTGGTCCAACGGCACCCTCTCACCCGCCCATCGCCCGGTATTAATGGGCCTGGTGAGAACGCCACCGGAGCAGCGCGACCCGGCGGCCATCGCCGCGGGGATCAGCGCCTGCGAAGCGCTGTTCGCCATGCTGGACGACGAACTGGCCAAAACGCCGTGGCTCTCCGGCGAGCAGTTCGGCCTTGGCGATATTGCCGTCGCTCCCTTCGTCTACAATCTGTTGTCGATCCTCGACAGCTGGCAACCGCGGCCCCATCTGCAGCGCTGGTATCAGCAGATTAGCCAACGTCCTGCCTGGCGCGAAGTAGTGCAGATCCCGGTGACCTGAGGCTAAGCCTCGGGACTCAACCGCAATAACTCGCCGTTAGACTCGTCGGTTAAAACGTACAGATAGCCGTCGGGTCCCACGCGAACATCGCGGATGCGTTTTCCGCGCGCCTCCAGTAATCTCCCCTCCTCGCGGACCTGATTACCGTCCACCGCCAGGACAATCAGCGATGTCTCCTTCAGCGCGCCGATAAACAGCTTATGCTGCCACTGGGGAAAGGTCGGCGCCGAATAAAAGGCCATCCCGCTCACCCCGGGAGAGACCGGCCAGACATACAGGGGAGGTTCGGTCCCCGGAACCGTTTTGCCTTTTGCTTCCGGAATGGGCAGGCCGCTGTAGTTAATACCGTGCGTCGCCAGCGGCCAGCCGTAATTTTTCCCCACCTGCGGAATATTAATTTCATCTCCGCCGCGCGGGCCATGCTCGTTCAGCCACAGCGCCTCGCTCCAGGGATTCATCGCCATGCCTTGCGGATTACGGATGCCGTAAGCCCAGATCTCCGGCCTGGCGTCAGCCCGGCCGACAAAAGGGTTATCCGGCGGTACACCTCCGGTCTCCGTCAGGCGGACCACTTTCCCCTGCAGCTTGCTGAGATCCTGGGCGGTGGCGCGCTGATTATTTTCGCCCAGCCCGATAAACACATATCCTTTGCCGTCGAACACCAGCCTGCCGCCAAAATGATTGCCGACGGAGAGCTTCGGCTGCTGGCGAAAGACCACGGTAAAGTTCGTCAGCTGCGTGGCATCCTCGCTCAACCGCCCATAGCCCACCGCGGTGCCCGCCTTACCGCTGGCGTCGCTTTCCGCATAGCTCAGCCACACCCGCCGCGACTGGGCGAAATCCGGGGCCAGCGCCACGTCCAGTAGGCCACCCTGGCCGTTGGCCCATACCTGCGGCACGCCGGCTATCGGCGCCGACAGACCTTTACCCGGCTGCCAGCGCTTGAGCTCGCCGCCGCGCAGGGTGATCAGTATGCCCTGATCGTCAGGCAGAAAGGCCATGCCCCACGGCTGGGCCAGCCGGTTTTGCAATACCTCCACCCGCACCGCGGCCTGGCTCAGGGCTGGTAGCGCTAAGGCGCTCAATATCAACAGCAGGGGGATCGGACGCATGGCATTCTCCTTTCGTCAGCTCTGGGCTAAAGGGTAGCCAGCGGGGAAATTTGCGCGGGGATTTTTACATAACCTTTAACAGGGGAAGCATTCACTTCCCCTGGGTTTCAGCCGATCAGGCATGAGTGATTGGCGCCAATTTATTCAATTTATGAATATTTGAGGTCAATCCTGTCAGACAGCGTTCTAGCTTCTCTACGTTAACAGCGATGTATAGCGGACAATCATGATGCCCGCTCATCAGGCATAGTGCAGCGGCGGCGACCGATTCGCCGGCCAGGCGAAGGACATCCCTCTCCTCCGGTGAAATGGCATTCTGCAGGCGCGGCGCCTGCGCACGCATTTCACGGCAAAGCTCAAACAAGTTATCACGCAGATGGTCATTTTCGCTGACTGACATGTAGCCTTTGGCCTTTCGCAGTTGCAGATAGGCGTCAATATCGATATTGGCGTTAATAAGCTTCTGCAGAAGGTGGCGGTATAGTCTGTCAACGGTCATCACGGTTCCTCCTCTGTCGTCCTTTACCCTTTCCATAATACGGTTATTTTTTGTGCAAAATGATGCGCCAGGTCAATAATCCCCAGTTCTTTAACATCATTTACAATGTGGCAACTTTAACGCATTGTAGGGTGTATAACAAAAACAATGTTATACGATCACAATTAATTTCAAGCTGAAATTAATAAACAGAAAATGGCAATAAGAGACAAAATTAGTGCAGCAATGATCACAATACCTCATATGATCTGTTGCACCATCGTCAATTCGGATGTCATAACAAATATTTAATGTAATACGTATAACATGTCAGGAAAACAGCGAACGCGGCCCGCGGATCGCTGACATTCTCTCTGCCCATTTGCAAGGAACTGAAACATGACGTCCGGTAAAAGAAACTACCTTCTGTTGAGTCTTTTCGATTTCCTCTACCTGTTCGCCTGGTCGTCGACCATGGCTTTCTTCGTTATCTGGACCACCCAGCATCTTGGCATCAGCGCCACGAAGACCGGGCTGCTTTACTCGGTCAACGCCTTTATCGCCCTGCTGATGCAGCCTTTCTTCGGCTTTATCTCTGACAAGTTCGGCCTGAAAAAACGGCTTATCTGGCTGCTGGTCGCCCTGCTCCTGCCGGTGGGCCCCTTCTTTATCTACGTTTACGCGCCGCTGCTGGTGCACAACTTTTGGTTTGGCGCCTTGCTGGGAGGGATCTATCTGGGGATCATCTTTAACTCCGGCTGCGGAGTAATCGACTCTTATATCGATAAGATTTCCCGGCGCTATCAGTTCGAATATGGTCGTGTGCGGATGTGGGGCTCGTTAGGCTGGGCAGCGGCGGCCTGGATTGTGGGTAAATATATCGACAGCAATCCTAATCTGGCCTTCTGGCTCGCCAGCCTCGCCATTGTCATCGCCGCCATCTGCTTTATGCTAACCAAAATTGAATTAACCGACGCCGATGTGGCGCGAAGCGAATCGCTGAAGGTCTCTCATGCCCTTGAGCTGGCGAAGAATGGTCAGTTCTGGATGCTGCTGCTCTTTACCCTGTTCGTCACGCAGATTTACGACACCTACGATCAGCAGTTTGCCCAGTACTTCTCGCTACAGTTCCCGACGCCGGAGGAAGGCAACCGCTGGTACGGGATCCTCGCGTCTATTCAGGTCTGCGGTGAAACCCTGTTCCTCTGCCTGATGCCATGGTTTGTTAACCGGACCGGCGCCAAATGGGCGCTGATCATCGCCGGGCTGATCATGTCGGTACGTATTGTCGGCTCAGCCGTGCCCCTCGGCCCGGTGTGGATTGGTGCGGTGAAAATGATGCATGCTCTGGAGAAGCCGTTGATTCTGGTATCGGTCTTTAAATTCATCGCCGCCAACTTCGACCACAAGCTCTCTTCGACGGTCTATTTGCTGGTGCTGTTCGTCGCCTCGATCGCCACCGCCATTTACTCTCCGCTGGCAGGCTATCTGTACGATACCATTGGCTTCGCCAACACCTATCTGATTCTCGGCAGCGTCGCCGGGCTCTTTACCCTGATCTCTATTTTCACGCTGCAGGATAAGCGCGAGCCGAAAAAAACCGGCGCCGCCCCCTCCGCAGCCATTAACCCGGCGCAATAAGTCTCTGCCCGGCAGCCACGCCGGGCTTGAGCCGCCTGCGCGCACGGCTTGTCAGAAGCGTGTCCCGCCCCTCTGCTCCGGGGCGTGTGGGATCCGCTCTGGCGGTGGGGGGCGTAAAAGACAGGTCGGGGGCGCTTTTTCACCATTAACCGCGACGGAGCTATACTCTTTTTCGCAAAGATCTGTAGAATTCCTGCCCTGACCATTCCAATAATTGAACACTTTTTAAGCTATGAGCAATGTCACGCATCAGCCGAAAATCGGCTTCGTCTCCCTGGGCTGCCCGAAAAACCTCGTGGACTCAGAGCGTATCCTGACCGAACTGCGCACCGAAGGTTATGACGTCGTACCGACCTACGACAACGCCGATATGGTGATCGTTAACACCTGCGGCTTTATTGATAGCGCTGTGCAGGAATCGCTGGAAGCGATCGGCGAAGCGTTGAAAGAGAACGGCAAGGTAATCGTCACCGGCTGTCTCGGCGCGAAAGAGGATCAGATCCGCGAAGTGCATCCGAAGGTGCTGGAGATCACCGGTCCGCACAGCTATGAGCAGGTGCTGGAGCATGTCCATCATTATACGCCGAAGCCGAAGCACAACCCGTTCCTGAGCCTGGTGCCGGAACAGGGGGTTAAGCTGACGCCGCGCCACTACGCCTACTTAAAAATTTCTGAAGGCTGCAACCATCGCTGCACCTTCTGCATCATCCCGTCCATGCGTGGCGATCTGGTGAGCCGTCCGATTGGCGAAGTGCTGGCCGAAGCCAAACGCCTCGCTGACGCCGGCGTGAAAGAGCTGCTGGTGATTTCGCAGGACACCTCTGCCTACGGCGTCGACGTCAAGCACCGCACCGGTTTCCACAACGGTATGCCGGTGAAGACCAGCATGGTCAGTCTGTGCGAAGAGCTGGCGAAGCTCGGCATCTGGGTGCGCCTGCACTATGTCTATCCGTACCCGCACGTTGACGATGTGATCCCGCTGATGGCGGAAGGCAAGATTCTGCCGTACCTCGATATTCCGCTGCAGCACGCCAGCCCGCGTATTCTGAAGCTGATGAAGCGTCCTGGTTCTGCGGACCGTCAGCTGGCGCGCATTAAGCAGTGGCGTGAAATTTGCCCGGATCTGACCCTGCGCTCCACTTTTATTGTGGGCTTCCCGGGCGAAACGGAAGAAGATTTCCAGATGCTGCTCGACTTCCTGAAAGAGGCGCGTCTCGACCGCGTCGGCTGCTTCAAGTACAGCCCGGTTGAAGGCGCTACCGCCAACGAGCTGGCGGACCAGGTGCCGGAAGAGGTGAAAGAAGAGCGCTGGAACCGCTTTATGCAGCTGCAGCAGCAGATCTCTGCCGAGCGTCTGCAGGAGAAAGTGGGGCGCGAAATCCTGGTGCTGGTAGATGAAGTTGATGAAGAAGGCGCCATTGGCCGCAGCATGGCCGACGCTCCGGAAATCGACGGCGCGGTGTACCTGAACGGCGAAACCCGCGTTAAGCCGGGCGACGTGGTGCGGGTGAAAGTCGAGCACGCCGACGAATACGACCTGTGGGGTACCCGGGTCTAGTCCAGCTTCCCGGATAGCGGCTTAGCGCATTCCCCAGCCTACGGGGTCCTCCCGTAGGCTCCCCCCCCCAGGTCCGCGCAAGCGCAGCGCCGCCGGGTAATTTATCAGTCATCATGCCTTCATATTGCCGGGTGGCGGCTAACGCCTTACCCGGCCTACAGTTCGTGCGGCCTGCCGTTAATTTATTCACCATTGTTGCTGAAACTGCCGGTGCTGACGGCCTCAAAATCGCTGAGACGTTCCCGGAAGGCCGTGGCAGTCTCCAGGCCCGGCAAGCGCAGCGCCGCCGGGCGGTCAGGTTCCGTGCCCGTGGTGGTGCCGGATGGCGGCATAAATGCCTTATCCGGCCTACAGGATCACACCACCCAGGCCCACACCGCTCCCTGCGCCAACGCCGCGCTAATGTGGCTTACACCGGCGTTACCCTGGCCTCCTTCGCCTCGCGCGTCCCGCGATGAAGCAGCGCGTGCAGCAGGATCGCCCCGAAGGTGGCCGTGCCAATCCCGCCCAGCGTAAAGCCGCCCAGCGACAGCGCGAAATCGCCGGCGCCCAGCACCAGGGTCACCGACACCATGATCAAATTGCTGTTTTGACTCAGATCCACCCGGTTTTGCACCCAGATCCGCGCCCCGGCGACGGCAATTAAGCCAAAGACCACGATCGAGGCGCCGCCGATCACCGGCCCGGGAATGGTGTGGATTAATGCGCCGAACTTCGGCGAGAAACCCAACAGCATGGCAATCAGCGCCGCGGCGACAAACACCAGCGTTGAGTAGACCTTGGTCACCGCCATGACGCCGATGTTCTCCGCATAGGTGGTGACCCCGCTGCCGCCCACCGAACCGGAGAGCATGGTCGCCAGCCCGTCGCCGACGAAGGCGCGCCCCATGTACGGGTCCATATTGCGCCCGGTCATCCCGGCGACGGCCTTCAGGTGCCCGAGGTTCTCGGCCACCAGGATCACCGCGACCGGCGCAATCAACATCATCGCCTGGCCGTTAAAGGATGGGGTGGTAAAGTGCGGCAGCCCGAACCACGCCGCCTGGGCGAGGGGGGAGAAGCCCAGCGGTTTGCCAAGGCCCAGGCCGTTAGCCAGCAGGGCGTACAGCGCGCAGGCGACGATCAGGCCGACCAGGATCAGCAGTCGCTGCAGCATCCCGCGGGTAAATACCGCCACTATGCCGATGCAGAGCACAGTTAACACCGCCATCCAGCTGTCGAAGGCGCTGGCGGAGACGCTGCGCACGGCAATCGGCGCCAGGTTCAGGCCGATAGCCATCACCACCGCGCCGGTCACCACCGGCGGCATCAGGCGCTCGATCCAGCGGGTGCCGATCTTCATCACCACCAGACCAATCAGGGTGTAGACCAGCCCGCAGGCGATGATCCCGCCAAGGGCGACGCTCAGATGAGGGTTCAGCCCCTGGCCGTTAAAGCCGGTAATGGCGATCACCACCCCGACAAAAGCGGCGCTGGAGCCGAGATAGCTCGGCACCCGTCCGCCGGTGACGACAAAGAACAGCAGGGTGCCGACGCCCGACATCAGAATAGACAGGTTCGGGTCGAGCCCCATCAACAACGGCATCAGCACCGTCGCGCCGAACATCGCAACGGCGTGCTGTACGCCCATCACCAGCGTTTGCCCGGCCGACAAGCGTTCATCGGGGGCGACAACGCCGGATTCGGCGGCAGGAGAGGTCAGCTTCCAGCGAGGAAAATCGAAGAGTGCCATGATGATATCCCGGGTTAAAGGTTAACAAGCGGGTCGCATAAGCGTGTGATAGCCGCGGTCAAACCACATCAGTCCCCGGGGCTCCGGGTGACGGGTAATGGCCACGACGTGACAAAACAGAATGTCGTGCGTCCCGACGCTGACGCGCTGGTCGATGCGGCAGTCAAAGCTGACCAGAGCCGCCTCCAGCCGCGGACAGCCGGTGGCGCCGGTCTGCCAGTCGGCGGCGGCAAAACGCTCGTCCATTGCCGTTTTACCGCCAAACAGCGTCGACAGGGCCTCCTGTCCGGCCGCCAGGGTATTGACGCACAGCGTGTGGTGTTCGCTGAACACCGGCCACACCGAAGCCGAGCGGTTCAGGCAGACCAGCAGGGTCGGCGGCGTGTCGGTAACGCTGCAGACCGCGCTGGCGGTGAATCCCGCCCGGCCCGCCGGGCCATCGGTGGTAATAATGTTAACCGCGGCGCCGACGTGGGCCATGGCGTCACGGAAACTCGCTTTGTCCGTTAACTCCATCGTAAACTCCTTATGCCAGCAGGCAGGCTTCATCAAAGGACAGGCGCGGCAGGCGGCCGTACAGCTTGCCGGGGTCGCCATAGCCGATGTTCACCAGCAGGTTGCTTTTCCAGCCGTTGTCGGCAAAAAATGCCGCGTCGACTTTTTCCCGGTCAAAACCGGACATTGGCCCGGTGTCGAGGCCCAGCGCCCGGCAGGCAAAAATCAGATACGCCGCCTGCAGGGAGCTGTTGCGAAACGCGGTCTCTTCCGCCAGCTGCGGGCTGGAGGTAAACCAGCTGCGGGCGTCACCGTGGGGAAACAGGGTCGGCAGCCGGTCGTAGAAGGCGCTATCCCACGCCACGATGGCGGTCACCGGCGCCTGCATGGTTTTCTGCAGATTGCCGCTGGAGAGCGTCGGGCGAAGTTTCTCTTTGCCTTCCGCGCTGCGCACGAACACGATGCGCGCTGGCGAACAGTTGGCGGAAGTCGGCCCCATTTTCATCAGGTCCCAGACGGCCTGCAGCTGCGCATCGCTCACTGGCTTATCCAGCCAGCCGTTGTGGGTCCGGGCCTGGGTAAACAGCGTCTCGCAGGCCGTGTGGTTTATTGCGTCGTTCATCGGGTCTCCCTGGCGACCGGCAGCATAGCGGACAGCCCGTCGCGTAAAATGGTATTAAAGGTATCGGCGTCGGTGACGTTACAGGCATGGCCGCCCCACGGCATTTCCACGAGCTGGCTGCCGGGGATCGCCGTCTGCAGCACGCGGGAGCAGGAGGCGGGGACCAGCAGGTCGTCAGCGGCGCTGATAATCAGCGTCGGGCAGGCGATGGCCG
>OGZE01001665.1_pt1 | contig 12235 bp, 10 predicted proteins | sample 1576731 | NCBI WGS metagenome assembly OGZE01 (sample SAMEA3541503, study PRJEB24748) | human gut metagenome | biome: human gut; feature: human-associated habitat; material: faeces | place: China | collected 2012 | reverse complement strand
GCCTGTCGCCGTCAGCATGGCGATGATCCACAGCGGGCTGTCGGCGCTCACCCCCAACTGCGCGGGCAGATTGCTCCACAGCACGCGCTGCAGCAGCGCGGCAACCTTCATCGCCACGATCAGGATCAGGCTGCAGGCGATGCCTATCAGGATGGCCGGCACCGACAGGATCAGCATTGTTCTGGCGCGAGGATGGAGCATGGAAATGTCCTTGTAAAAGTGCTGGAGCACTACTTTGCCTTCGTCAGCGGAGACCGTCGATGCAAATGGTGCTGAAACGATAAAGTTAAGGTGACATCTGATATCCGGCGCGTCCTTTACAGGCTACCTTGCATAGATTACAAACTAAATGTGACCTGTGTCGCTAAACAAGGGGCGTCTGCGCGTTGGACGTTGTTGTTAAGCCGCCATGAATTTACAGTGTGCCAAAAGATTTATTTTGACTTTAGCGGAGCCGTAACGGAATGACAAAATTTGCTTTAGTAGGAGATGTCGGGGGGACCAACGCCCGCCTGGCGCTATGTGATCTGGCGAGTGGAGAGATCTCTCGCGCAAAGACCTATTCCGGGCTCGATTACCCCAGTCTGGAGGCAGTGGTGCGCGTCTACCTCGAGGAGCACCAGGTAACGGTCAACGAAGGTTGTATCGCCATCGCATGCCCGATTACCGGCGACTGGGTGGCGATGACCAACCATACCTGGGCTTTCTCTATCGCCGAAATGAAGCGCAACCTCGGCTTTGCCCATCTGGAGATAATTAACGATTTTACCGCTGTTTCAATGGCCATTCCGATGCTGAAAGCTGAGCACCTTATTCAGTTTGGCGGCAGTGCGCCGGTAGCGGGCAAACCGATCGCCGTTTATGGCGCCGGGACCGGGCTCGGCGTGGCGCATCTGGTCCACGTTGATAAGCGTTGGGTCAGCCTGCCGGGCGAAGGCGGTCATGTTGATTTTGCCCCGAACAGCGAAGAAGAAGGGATCATTCTGGAAGAGCTACGCGCCGAGCTGGGGCATGTTTCCGCAGAACGCGTGCTCTCAGGTCCCGGGCTGGTCAACCTGTATCGCGCGATTGTCAAATCGGACGGCCGACTGCCGGAGAACCTGCAGCCGCGTGAGGTGACCGAGCGAGCGCTGGCGGACAGCTGCACCGACTGTCGTCGGGCGCTGTCGCTGTTCTGCGTCATTATGGGACGCTTCGGCGGTAACCTGGCGCTGACCCTCGGGACGTTTGGCGGGGTGTATATCGCCGGCGGCATCGTGCCGCGCTTCCTGGAGTTCTTTAAAGCCTCTGGTTTCCGCGGCGGTTTTGAAGACAAAGGCCGTTTTAAAGCTTATGTTCAGGATATTCCGGTTTACCTGATTGTGCATGATAACCCAGGCCTGCTGGGCTCCGGCGCGCATCTGCGTCAGACGCTGGGCCAGGTGCTTTAAGCATTCTTCTCCCGGGCTACCGTCGTAGCCCGGATGGCGGTGCTTTCCGCTCTCTACAGATTCATCAGCTGGCGAAACTCTTTCACTTTACTGCGACTGACCGGAACCTGAAACTCCAGGTCACGCAGGCGCAGCACATAGGTGTTGTTGAACCACGGCTCAATTTCCCGAATTTTGCTGAGATTTACGCAATACGAGCGGTGGCAGCGGAAGAAATGCGCGGTGGGCAGTTTGCTGCAGAATTCAGTAATGTTCATCGGCATGACGAATGACTCCCGGCGGGTATAGACGAATGTCATCTTTTCATGTGCCTCGGCATAATAAATATCATGAATACTGGTGACGATGATCCGCTCATCTTTGATCAGATTGATGGTGTCGTTTTCCCGTGGCGCCGCGCTGGCTAATCCTGAAGCAGCGTTATTTTGCTGCTGCCAGGCGGTGGTCAGCTTTTGCAGCATATTGATGATGCGCGACTCCTGGTAAGGTTTCAGGATGTAGTCAAAGGCTTCCAGCTCAAAGGCTTCCACCGCATGTTCTTTCCACGCGGTGATAAAGACGATAAAAGGTTTATGGGCAAACTGGCTGATGTTTTGCGCCAGCAGAACCCCGTCGAGCGACGGAATATTGATATCGAGAAAGATGGCGTCGACCTTGTTGTGCTGGAGAAATTTCAGCACGTCCAGGCCGTCGTCAAAGCTGCCGACGATCTCCATCTGGCTATGGGTGTTAATAAGCCAGGAGAGCTCCTGCTGGGCCAGAAACTCATCCTCCACAATGATAACTTTCATCTTTTCTCCGCTCATGACAACAGCGACTCCGTCAGCGCCTGCGGCGTAGAGTTATTGGGGACATAAAAGGCGATTTCGGTTCCCGGCGTCAGATTGCGGATATGCAAACCCTCGCCGTAGAGAAGTTTCACCCGATGATGCACATTGAGCAGGCCGATTTTGTTACCCGGCATCTCATCGGCTTCCACGCGGGCGACCACGGCGGGATCGATACCGTTGCCCGTATCGCGAACGCTGATGCGTACCCGATTGCCGCACTCGTTAATGCCGATCGTCACCACGCCTTTGCCTTTACAGGGTTGAATACCGTGAACGATGGCATTTTCCACCAGCGGCTGGATAAGCAGGCTCGGGATCACGCAGCTGACGTCGTCGTCAATATCGTAGATGACCGTCAGCTTGTCGCCGAATCGCGCCTGTTCAATAGCGATATAATCTTTGATCTGATACAGCTCTCGTTTGATATCAATCTGCTCATCGTCTTTTAATTCGATGTTATAGCGCAGGTAGCGCGACAGATTAAAAATGAGCTGGCGCGCGGTGTCCGGATTAAGGCGAATCGAGGAGGAGATCGCGTTCAGCGCATTAAATAAAAAATGCGGGTTAATTTTGCTTTGCAGGGCGCGCAGCTCCGCTTTGTTGGCCATCTCCCGCAACTGTTCGGCGCGGGAGACTTCCAGCTGGGTGGAGATTATTTGCGACAGGCCAATCGCCATCTCCTGCAGCGTCGAAGTGATGCGATGGGCGTGGCAGTAATAGATTTTTAGCGTGCCGGTCACCACCCCTTTTTCCCACAGCGGGATCACCATCAAGGAGTGGATCTCCGGGGTACGGTGGGCTTCGTCATTGTTTTTTATGATGATTTTCCCATAACGAATCGCCTGCCGGGTGGTGGGGCTAATCATATCGTCGTGGCGTTGATAGTTGGCTTCACCGACGCCCACGTAGGCCAGCACGTGCTCGGTATTGGTGATCGCCACCGCGTCGGCGGTAATGTCGCGGCGGATAATCTCGCAAACCTGGCGCAGAGAATCGCTGTTAACGTGTCGAAACAGCGGCAGGGTTTTGTTGGCGATATCGAGCGCCAGTTTCGCCTGCCGCGCCGCGCTGGCCTCCTTTTCCCCTTCAACGCTCTGCACCAGCAGCACGATAAAGCCGATGCAGACGCTGCCGAGGATCATCGGGATACCAATTTTCGAAACAATATCTACGCCGAGACTCAGGGAAGGCGCCCAGACCACCACCAGGATCATGGTCAGAGTTTCACACATCATCCCCGCCAGAATGCCGATTTTCCACCGTTGTTCGCGGGCCACTTTACGATTAATCAACCCCGACAGCAGGCCGGCGACAATGCTGGTGATAAAGCAGGGCACCGCGGTCACGCCGTCGATATCAATCAAATAGCGGTGCACGCCGGCAATCGCCCCGACAATCGCGCCCACCCAGGGACCAAACAGGATCCCACCGGACATCACGGCGATAATGCGGACGTTCACCAGGGACCCCTCAACCGGGACGCCGGACCAGGTACTAAATAGCGCGAACAGCGAGAAAATGGCTGTCACCGCCAGCAGCTCTTTCGGAGTATGGGCCGACTTATGCAACAGTTCGCGGAACAGGCGCAGGCGAATAAGGAAAAAGAGGCAAATAAGCATCAGGGCCGCACGATCATAGACCGCCAGCATCATAGTAAAGATTTCGTGCATGGGTGCGCCGCGTCAGTGGCCAGAAAGGGACATGATAAAAAACCTGACGGCAGAAGACCAGCCGTGGAACCATAAAGCGGAAAAGTCGCACTTTTTAAAGGGGATTAATTAAAAAGCATCGCGATAGCGGCGGTCTTCGCCATTAACGATAATATTCTGTGTTAAGAAAGATATCAGTGTGTTACCACTTTTATACAACCCGGGATTATTCCGCCAATGAACTGCCGCATTTAGCGCAGTCGATACCCGTTTTATATGCCAGGGAATATTTTTTAACGGGCCTCTCGACAACATGAATTTTTTCAGGTTATTTTCTAAACGAGCCGCAACAGCGGCAGCGTCGCTCGGACGGTCCGGGCGCTAACGTTAATTAGAGGAACCTATGGCTGAATCCAGTCCTGAACGCCGTTTTACGCGTATCGATCGTCTCCCTCCGTACGTTTTTAACATTACTGCTGAACTGAAAATGGCTGCGCGTCGGCGCGGCGAAGATATTATCGATTTCAGTATGGGTAATCCCGATGGCGCGACGCCGCCGCATATCGTGGAAAAACTCTGCACCGTTGCTCAACGGCCTGACACCCATGGTTACTCTACCTCGCGGGGGATCCCGCGCCTGCGTCGCGCCATTTCACGCTGGTATGAAGAACGCTATAACGTCGATATCGATCCGGAATCGGAGGCGATCGTCACCATTGGTTCGAAAGAGGGGCTGGCGCACCTGATGCTGGCGACGCTGGATCATGGCGACACCGTACTGGTGCCGAACCCCAGCTATCCGATTCATATCTATGGCGCGGTAATCGCCGGGGCGCAGGTGCGCTCAGTGCCGCTGGTGGAAGGGGTGGATTTCTTCAACGAGCTGGAACGCGCCATCCGCGAGAGCTATCCGAAGCCGAAGATGATGATCCTTGGCTTTCCCTCAAATCCGACCGCGCAGTGCGTCGAACTGGATTTCTTTGAAAAGGTTGTCGCTCTGGCGAAGCAGTATGACATTCTGGTCGTCCACGATCTGGCCTATGCCGATATCGTGTATGACGGCTGGAAAGCGCCCTCCATCATGCAGGTGCCCGGCGCGCGAGATGTCGCCGTCGAGTTCTTTACCCTGTCGAAAAGCTATAACATGGCCGGCTGGCGCATTGGCTTTATGGTGGGTAATAAGACTTTGGTGAATGCCCTCGCTCGTATCAAAAGCTATCATGACTACGGGACTTTTACTCCGCTGCAGGTGGCGGCGATAGCTGCGCTGGAGGGCGATCAGCAGTGCGTGCGCGATATTGCCGAACAGTATAAGCGCCGTCGCGATGTGCTGGTCAAAGGGCTTCATGAGGCCGGCTGGATGGTGGAGTGTCCGAAAGCGTCTATGTACGTGTGGGCGAAAATACCGGAACCTTACGCCGCCATGGGGTCGCTGGAGTTTGCGAAAAAGCTGCTTAATGAAGCGAAGGTTTGCGTCTCGCCGGGGATTGGCTTTGGCGACTATGGTGATACCCACGTCCGCTTCGCGCTGATCGAGAACCGGGACCGTACGCGCCAGGCGATCCGCGGTATCAAGGCGATGTTCCGCGCGGATGGTCTGCTGGCCTCCGCGAGCTAGCGCTGCGGGCAGCACGGCAAAATAAAAACGGGAGCATGAAGGCTCCCGTTTTTTTTGACACCGCTGCAGTCTAGATCATCAGGGCAAAAGTACCGGCCCAAACGATGACCATAAAAGAGAGGCCCATAAAGAAGTATTTCACGACTCATCACTCCACGCGCTTGTGCGACGTTCAAATGAATTAATTGTTCTGTTTTTCAAGGGCTGTCGCCAGTGTAACTTCACCCTGCAGCAGCCCGTAATTCTGTGCGTTTAGTGCTCCAGATGGCGCTAATGTACGCCTAAAAAATCAGGGAAACAAGAGGCATTTTTTTATTAATTTTTAGTTACTTACGAGTGTCGTGATTCGGCGACACATTAATTTCACAGGGTAATAAATTTAGCGCCAGCGACGCGAAGGAAACGGGTTTTAGCGATGGGGCGGGCGGAGAAGGCCAACGAGAGCGCGCGGCATTATCTTTGCCACGCGCCGCCGTCGGTTCAGGGCAGGTCTGAGGCGCGCTGTCGCCACTCGGCCGGGTAGTGTGCCGGGATAAAGCGCAGCGTCAGCGCCATGAGTAGCAGGACGCAGATCGCATGCCAGGACCAGTCAAGCGTGTAGTTCCCGCTCAGGCTACGCAGCAGGCCGGAAAGCCAGGGCGACAGACCGGCGATGATAAATCCGATCCCCTGCATAAAGGCTACCAGCCTGCCGGCCACCGCCGGTTGTCCGGCGTGATCCAGCGCCAGCACCAGGCACAGAGGAAACGCGCCGCCCAATCCCACGCCGCAGGCAATGGCCCAGAGCGCAGAGAAATGCTCTGGCAGCCAGATAAAGCCGCAGAAGCCAATCAGCTGTAGCGCCAGCGCTAGCAGAAGAAGCTGGCGCCGATCCTCCTGGCGAGCCAGCGCCGGGAGCAGCAGCGCGCCGGCGGTTTGCCCGACGGTCAGCAGCGCCAGCAGCGAACCGCTGTACTGGGCGCTGTCGCCTAGCTGGATGTAGTAAGGAGGCAGCCAGGCGATCAGGCTGGCGTAACCGGCATTGATCAGTCCGAAATAGAGTCCCAGCGTCCAGGCGCGGCGCTGGCCAATAATCGCGACCCGGGGGGAAGCGCTGGTCTGATGCGGTGCGCGAGGCAAATGCCGACAAATCGCCAGCCAGCTGAGCAGAGCCAGGAGCGCAGGGAGCGCCCACCAGGCTAGCGCATCATGCCAGGCCGCGCTATGTGACGCCAGCCATGGGGTGAACGCGGCGCCTAACCCGCCGCCGCCCATCAGCGCCGCTGACCATAGTCCCATCACCAGCGGCGTCCGTCGGGGAAAGAGGTGCTTAATTACCGCCGGGATGGCGGCCTGAATAATGCCGATGCCAATTCCTCCGGCCAGAGCGCTGGTGAGCAGTAAGCCACTATTCGGGGCGATTTCCCGCAGCAGGGCTCCTGCCGCGATAATCAGCAGGCTCAGCGCAATACTGCGCTTTTGACCGATATAGCGATCGACCCAGCCAGCGGCCAGCGCCAGCACCCCCATCGCGATCACCGGCAGCGCGGTCAGGAGTGCGGCCAGGGTATAGCTCATGCCGCTGGCTGCGCGGATGTCCGGCAGCAAAGGACCAATGGAGGTAAGCAGCGGCCGCATATTGATCCCAGTCAGTACCAGGACTGCCAGCGTCAGGTTCTGTCGCAGCGCTGGTGTCATGACTGCCGTTCCGCCCAGCGCTGATAAAGTTCAGCTCCCTCCGGCTGCGGGCGATGATGGATCGGCAGCGTTTGCTGGGCCAGCGGCTGCTGCAGCTGCTGATAAATCGCGGCGGTCGATAGCTGAAAAGGCTCCCCGTCCTGATTGCTATTGGCGAAAAACACTTTCCGCACGCCGGTTAAATAGAGCGCGCTCAGGCACATAGGGCAAGGTTGTCCGCTGGCATAGATGACGCATTCGCGCAACGCCGCGCTTCCCTGTCTGGCGGCAAGATCGCGAACGGCGTTCAGTTCGGCATGCGCCGTTGGGTCACCGCTCAGATGAAAGGTATTGACGCTTTCAGCGACAATCTCATCATTCCGCACCAGCACGGCGCCGAAGGGGCGCCCACCGTCAGCAATGTTTTGTTTTGCCAGCACTAATGCGCGCTGAAGATAACGATCGTGAGCGGACATAGTCACTCCTGCATAAAACGATGTTAAAGGTGAAATATGTTGAGGGTCGTGCGAAGAGGGTACGTCTCTTGTTTCATAAGTTAAAAGACTTATTTATGATAATGCCTATTGGAATTTCTTATAGGTGGGCCGATGCTTCTGCGCCAACTTTCCTACTTTATCGCTGTGGCTGAACATTGTGGCTTTTCCCGCGCCGCCGCGGCGCTGCATGTCTCCCAGCCTGCGCTGTCACAGCAGATACGCCAGCTGGAAGCGATGCTGGAGGTTCAGCTTTTCGACCGCTCTGGCCGACGTATTCGCCTGACCGATGCCGGTGAGATCTGGCTGGAGTATGCCCGTCGCGCGTTACGCGACCTTGAGGAAGGTCGGCGCGCCTTGCATGACGCAGAAGATCTCCAGCACGGTAAACTCCGCATTGCTATGACGCCAACTTTCACTACCTATATGCTGGGCCCGCTGATGGAGGCGTACTACCGACGCTACCCTGGAGTAAAAGTGCTTATCCGGGAGATGAACCAGGAGCGGATGGAGGCGATGCTGCTGGAGGATGAACTGGATGTGGGGATTGCCTTTGACGACAGCCGGTCACAGGAAATTGTGGTTCAGCCGCTACTGACGGAAACGCTTGCGCTGGTGGTGAGCCGTGCGCATCCGCTGGCAGGAGAGCGCGACTTGCAACTTCAGGCTCTCGACGCCCAGCCGCTAATTTTACTGAGCAGCGAGTTTGCTACCCGCGAGCAGATTGATCGTTATTGCCGCCTTCATCGGCTCGAACCAGACGTGCGGATGGAGGCCAACTCCATCGGGGCCGTTCTGTCGGTTATTCGAAGCACAACGTTAGCAACGCTGCTGCCGGCGGCGATCGCCGGGCAGTTTGATGATGTGGTGGCGATTGAGCTAAGACCTGCGCTGCTGCAGCGCACGGCCTGTTTATTGCAGCGGCAGGGCGCCTGGCAGAGCGCCGCAGCGCGCGAATTCATTACCCTGGCCCGAGAGAACGCGATAACGATTGAGCAGGAAAACCGCCAGTCCCTTGCCTGAAGGACTACGTTACTCGCCGGCGAACTGCGACTCACGGCTGGCTTCGCTGCCGATATCGCCTTCATCGGGCTGGGCATTCTCTATAAGCATGCCTTCTTCCTTAAGCCTTTCCAGCACGTGATGAAAGAGCTGAGTCTTGTCTGGCTCAGCCATACTCTGCAACTTCTCATTAAATACAGTATGGGACTGAATAAGATAATGGATAAATTCCAGCAATACCTCACTTTGCGGCAGGACGGTTAATTCCTGCTGGATGTAACGGGTTTGATCCAGTAGCGGATTTTTCGTCACGTCCATAGGCCGGGCGCTAATACTGTGGGCGTATATTTTCTCAATGGCCTGGCTGGTGATATAGATGCGGTTCAATGATATCGAGGGGCGTTCGTCTTCCTCTGGAATGAAATGACAATAAACAAATGGTTTATCCGGCAGCATCATGCTGAGGCGGTTTTCGTAAAGAATATCATCTGGCGCCTCCAGCAGCGCCATTAGGTTCCGACAGTGTGGATGCCAGAGCCCTGAAGCAAATACCTTTACGTTGAACTGGGTTACCGTATTTCCGCGCAGGGTTTCCATCGTCGGAATATCGCCTTCAAGCCGCAGAATGCTGCGGATATGGGAGTGATGCGACCAGACTGTTTCTCCTGCCTCGACTGAGGTAAATGGATTAAACGCGCTGGTTACCTCTTTTTCCTGATGGGAGAGGACGGCGATTTTTAATATTCCCGGCGTTGGGTTAAGCTTAAGACATAGATTGATTGCGCCAATATCATGCCAGTGAAGAATGTCTTCCAGTTCGCAGTTTAATAATTTTTGCGCCCGCGCCAGAGAGCAATACTCCATTGGCGGTAAATTATTTAGCTTCCAGATATTCCGTTCTGTAATATTCATAAGAATTGTATGTCGATGAAAAAATATATCGCCATGGTGAGCAAAAGCATCAATGACAATGATTTATTTTTTCTGCTGACTTCCTTTACCTGATTAACAAAATCCATTCACATTGAGAATAATATATCGATAAATTGGCTGTTTTTATTGTTTTGCTGCCGCGTATTTACTCTTTCCCGTTATCTTATCATCTCTTATTCGTAGAGAAAAATAGTTTGCTGAATATAAGCGTTTCTTCCTGTTTAGCAACAATATTTAAGGTGAGTATGAGCGGAGCACGAAAAAAGGGACGGTCAATTTGGCAAACATTGTGGTCGGCAGGAAGTATCAAACAGACGCCTGCGGCGCCTGTCGAACCTACCTGTAGTTATTGCGGCATAGACAGGAAGCGGTCACCCGGTTGCGCGATGGCATACCAGGCCATCATTTCGGCAGTGCCTGGCTGGCCTTCAGCAGGCGCCCAGGCCATAGTGTCCATTTCGGCAAGCGGTTGATAAGCGCCTTGTTTGACTTCAAATACCATGCCGCCTGCGTCGAGCGAGAGCACCGTATGCCAGGTGCCAGCCTCCATTTCCAGCGCCGTACAGGTTTCACCCAGCACCACCCGGTTGGTGACCACGCCGTGGTCATCAAAATTCAGCACCACAAATCGGCCTTTCAGCGGCAGTAAAAGTTCGAAGGTATGTCTGTGCCGGTGGGGGCGGATATAGGTGCCGGGTTCCATGGCGATGGCCAGACGCTGTATCGGGTCGCTTAGTTCGGGATGAAAATTGCGATGGGCACGCAGGCGCGGAGCACTGGCTGCCGCTTCGCTCTGCTGCTGCATATCGCTGAGGGTGATCTGTTTCATATCAACGCCTGGCTCCTTTGTTGTCCGGAGAAGATTACACCGGGGTAGTGGCTTGTGACTGTTTAAGCCAAGGGGTATTGTACGCAGAATTGCGATACATGTGTCTACATCATCGGTAACAGATGATACCGTCACATCGTTACATCATGCAGGTAGCTGTAGAGATGTGAAAGTAAGTCATTTGTTTGTTGAGTATTAGTGTAAATGTGCTCAATACATCTTTTGTTATAACTCTTCATACTGCTATATCAATATAGTTATTAACATTGATGCTCTTAATATATCAATCTTGATTTAAAGAAAGTTTATGGCGATTAATTAAGTCATTAAGTGATGGTTTTATGGTGTGGGGTATTTTAATGTTATGTGATTTTTATCTTTAATAATTGATGTAATTATCATTCATTATTGATATGAATTGTTGCTGTATTTGTTTTGTAGTTTTACTAATAGTAGGTGGCTTGCTGTTTTGTTCAGCGTTGTTTTATCATTGCGCCTTATTAAGTATAAGGCGAAAATGCGTATGATAATTAACTAAGGAAAAAGACAAAAGTGGCTGATACGTTCCAGAATGAAGTCCCCAGGGCGCGCATTAATCTCAAATTATCTCTTCATACCGGCGGCGCGCAAAAGAAGGTCGAACTGCCGCTCAAACTGCTTACCATTGGCGATTTTAGTCATGGTAAGGAAAACCGGCCTTTATCGGAAAGAGAAAAAATCAACGTCAATAAAAATAATTTTAACAGCGTACTTTCGGAATTTAGCCCGGAAGTTAACCTCTTGGTGCCGAATACGCTGGCCGGCAATGGCGAAGAGGAGAACGTCAGACTGCGTTTTACCGACATCAAAGATTTTGAACCGGAGCAGGTTGCCCGGCAAATTCCGCAACTCCGCGCCATGCTGGCGATGCGTAATTTATTACGCGATCTCAAATCCAATCTGCTTGATAACGCCACTTTCAGAAAAGAGCTTGAGGCAATCCTGAAAGATCCGGCGCTGTCCCAGGAATTACGCGACGAAATGAGTGCGCTTGCCCCGAAATAAGTGCGGGGCAAGTCTGTTAATGGATTAACCGGGAAAATGCTAATGTCTGTTACCACAGAAAACGCCCCTGTTCAGGGGCAAACCACGCTGCAGGAAAACAGGGCGGGCGAGGGCGTTTACGCCTCGCTGTTTGAAAAAATTAATCTCGCCCCGGCGTCTCGCCTCGGGGATATCAACGACTTTCTGGACGATGCCGCGCTCTCCGAGGCGCCGGCGGCGGAACGTCTCACCGCGGCGATGCAGGTGTTTATGGAACGCATCCGTCAGTCCGGCCAGCGGGTGGAAAAGCTCGACAAAACGCTGATCGACCACCATATCGCCGAGCTGGATTTCCAGATAAGCCGTCAGCTGGACGCGGTGATGCACCATCAGGAGTTTCAGCAGGTCGAATCCCTGTGGCGCGGCCTCAAACAGCTGGTGGACAACACCGACTATCGGCTGAACGTCGAGGCGTTGCAGATCCAATACGACCAACTTAAAGACGAGGTAGAACGCACGGAGAAGCTTTTCGACCAGAAAAGCATCTCGGCCAACGATTACGAAAAGGCCGTCGCCGGATTAAAACAGTTGAGCGTAGAGTTGCAGACGAACAAGAATAAGCTCGACTACACGAAACTTTATGCACCGACAGACGGGTACATACAGTCCGTGAATCTTTCTCCGGCAGAGATGGTTAATGTTGGGACGGCTCTTTTTACGCTGTTGGACGTATCGCGCATGGAGGTCGTAGCGGATATTCCGGTCGGCGAA
>OGZE01001661.1_pt1 | contig 12267 bp, 10 predicted proteins | sample 1576731 | NCBI WGS metagenome assembly OGZE01 (sample SAMEA3541503, study PRJEB24748) | human gut metagenome | biome: human gut; feature: human-associated habitat; material: faeces | place: China | collected 2012 | reverse complement strand
GGTCAGCGCCTGCAGCAAATTTATCCAAGCCTTCAAAATAGCCCGTATCACCAGTGAAAACAAGTGTTTGCCCTGTTGCATGTTCGACAATACGAAAAGCGTAGCAAGGAACAGGGTGAACGGTTTTGATAAAGGTAATGTCGAATGGACCGATCTTCTCAACGCCGTTGACATCATAGGCTTTCCCTTGAGAAACACCGTCTAAAGTCAGTTTAGCAAATTCTTGTTCATCTTCGGTGTGTCCGTAGATTGGCAAAATTTTAGGCTCCCAGAGATGTTTGGGATATAGTTGGAAATAATGGCGTAGCACGCCTAAATCAGCAACATGGTCAGGATGATAATGTGAAATAATCACCGCATCCAAGTCAAGTGGGCTGATTTCTTTTTCTAATTCTGTGACAGCGCGACTTCCACAATCCATAAGCAATTGAAAACCGTCCTCACTCGTAACGAGATAAGAGGTCGTTCCGCCGTCTTTATATGGGTAAGCTCCCCAGCAACCAAGTGTTGTGAGTTTCATCGTAGAATCCTCCTCTAGTAATGCTTACTCACATTATAACATTTTTTGAAAACTATCTCTTACGGCACTATCAGTCTATCTTTAAATTTATAGGCTACAACACTAGCAATAATTGCCTTAATCGTATCTCCTGGGATAAATACAAGATTTGATAAAAGAGAAGTCAACAAAGGTGTGTGTATATAAACAGATAGATAAATTGCTCCCACCACATCAACAAATAAAACACCACCTAGTAAAATTGCAATTAAATTATTAATAAAAGATGATGTCTTAAAAATTTTCAAAATCACATTGATTAGAATTGGCACAAAAAACCAAGCAACCACATAACCAGCCGTTGGTCCAGCAAAAACAGCAAACAAAGTACTACCAGAAAAAGCCGGAATAAACATCCCCAAAAGGAAAAACAGAAGAATCGACAGGCACCCTTTTTTCCAACCTAAGAGCACACCTGCTAACATGATTCCCAAATTTTGCAAAACAATTGGAACAGGGATAAAACCCAGTGGAATGGCTGGAATAAAACCTAAAATGACAAGAATAGTTGTCATCATTGCTATATAAAGTAAATCTCTCACGTTTTTCATAAATTACTCCTTAAAATAAATGGTTTCGTGTAAGCGACAGTTTGGATTAAAGTCATGATAACAATATGGACAAGCCCCTTTTTATACTCCGTGTAAGTTAAAAAATGGCGGCAATTACCACAAAAAACAGGTGAGGCAGCTTTTACCGAAACTGATTCAAAAGGGTGATTTCGTAGCTGATTATGACATTGATAGCAAGCAAAATAATCTTGGCACTTACCACATTTGAGAGCAACAATGTCCTGCTTTGTATGATAATGTTTGCATCTTCCTTTACTATCAAGATTAATTCCATAAATTATCATAATCATCAACCTCCTAACAAAGTTTACTACTTTATTTGTTTTTAGTCAACCTTTTTATTTTTTTGGTTGACTCTTTTCAAAATCTTCTCACTGATAAAGCGCAAAAAGTCTGGAGCAGCTTTGCCCCAGACTTGGTATGCTATTAGAAATTACGGTCACTCTTGTTATAGCCGTAGCGTTCAAAGAAATCCTCGCGGAATTCCAAAAGATTGTCATCCATGATAGCTTGACGAACTTTTTTCATCAAGTTGACAAGGAAGTAAAGGTTATGATAGCTTGTCAAACGAAGCCCAAAGGTTTCATCAGCTTTAAGCAAGTGACGAATGTAAGCACGTGTGTAATTGCGACATGTGTAGCAATCACAATCATGGTCAAGTGGTGTGAAATCTTCTGCGTAAGCTGCATTTTTAACCACCAAACGCCCTTCACTTGTCATACATGTTCCATTTCGAGCGATACGTGTTGGAAGCACGCAGTCAAACATATCCACACCGCGAATAACACCGTCAATCAAACTATCTGGTGCACCAACGCCCATAAGGTAACGTGGTTTATTTTCTGGCAACATTGGCACTGTGAAATCAAGCACCTCATTCATTTCTTTGTGTGATTCTCCAACGGCAAGTCCACCAATTGAATATCCCGGGAAATCCATGCTGACCAAGTCACTAGCTGATTGGCGACGAAGGTCTTTGAAACCAGCACCTTGCACGATACCAAAAAGCCCTTGGTCATGTGGACGACGATGTGCTTTCAAGCCACGTTCAGCCCAACGACTTGTACGTTCGATTGATTTTTTAACGTAATCATACGGTTGGTAGAATTGAGGGCATTCATCAAAGCTCATCATGATGTCCGAGCCAAGATTATTTTGAATAGAGATGGCTTTTTCTGGTGAGAGGAACATTTTAGCACCGTTAAGGTGGTTTTTAAAGGTCACCCCTTCCTCAGTGATGTTACGTGTATCAGCCAATGAATACACTTGGAAACCACCACTATCAGTCAGAATCGCTTGGTCCCAATTCATAAATTTATGAAGTCCACCAGCGCGAGCGATTAATTCGTCACCTGGACGTAACCAGAGGTGATAAGTATTTGATAAGATAATTCCTGAACCCATTTCCTTGAGTTCTTCTGGCGATTGTGTTTTAACTGTTGCTTGCGTTCCAACAGGCATAAACATTGGCGTTGGAAATGTGCCGTGGGGTGTGATAATTTCACCCAAACGAGCACCTGTGTGTTTTTCTTTCTTAATTAAGCGATACTTAATCGGATAATCTGTCATTTTTTTCTCCTAGCTACCACAAAAAACAGTTGTGGGCATTTTTTATATTGTCATGATTAAACAGTAATCAGACTGAGAATTTGAGACTGAAAAGCTCATTAATCTCTTGCCTTGTATTATAAAAAATACAAAGTACAACCTCTACGATTTTACCAAAAATCACATCTTTTGTCATGTCTCTATGGTTTAGTGTGTTATATCTAATACAATATGATATAATTAAAAACGTGGAAGTAATTATTTTTTTTAAGGGATAATAAAGGAGGACCATTATGAAAGCTTCAGAAACACGTCGAAAAGCTAGAGAATTTCTTAAAACTCTCTCTGGTAAATACCAACTGTTTATTGTTTCTATTGTTTTAGCGATTCTTACCGTTTCAATTTCTTATCGTCAAACAATTTTCACAACAAGCCACGGTACTGAATTTAGCATCACAGAATCAGTTCCAAGTATCATTGGAATTCTGTCTGCACTATTTCTTGCGTCAGCAAGTTATGCTGTACTTGACGTGATTCACTTCAAACGCAACCACGTCGAAGTAGGAGACAACATGGTTGTCTTTTCAAACGAACTATTTGGGAAATACATTTTGACAGCTCTTTTAAAATGGCTATTTCTCTTCTTATGGTCTTTGATTGCTGGTGTCGGAATAGTTATTTTTTATATCGGAGTTTTTCTAGCTGGTTTTGGTGATATTGATGCAGGATGGATTATTGTGATGATTGGTTTGATTGCGATGATTGCAGGATTTGTACTTGCTATCATGAAAAACTATTCATACTGCATGACAACTTATATTCTTTATGATGAAGTCCAAAACGACACTTATGAAGGTCCTCGTAGCGTTATTGATAAGAGTACAAAACTGATGAAAGGAAATAGATGGCGTTTCTTCTGCTTACAGTTTAGCTTCATTGGTTGGTACATCTTAACAGGAATCACTTGTGGCTTGCTTTACTTCTACACACTACCATACACTACAACAGCCAACCTCTTCTTCTACGAAGACTTACTAGAAAATGCTGAATAATATAACAAATCACCCTAGCCTTGCTAAGGTGATTTGTTATATTATTCAGGTTTATGACCAAAATCCAACTTGAACCTTTACTTATCCTCTCGATAAGTCATAAAAAATTCGCCTGCTGCTTTTAGTTTTTCTTGACATTTTGGGCAAATGCCGTAAGCTGTCAGTTGAATTTTTGTGATTTGATAACCTGTTTGTTCATAAGCTTCTTTGCCAATATCAATGGCATCAACATCCATAAAATCAGCAATTTCACCACAGTTTTTACAAACAATGTTAATGTGCTGATGTCCCATAAAATCATAGTAAGTTGTGGTGTCGTTTGTTACTTTTAACTCGGCAACAAATCCTTCATCAACCAATACTTTCATATTATTATAAACCGTTGCTAAACTCATATTAGGGTGTTCTGGCAATAGGTCTCTATAAATTTTATCGACACTAGGGTGCTCATGACTATTTATAATATAAGCAATAATGGCTTTGCGAGTCTCCGTTATACGGATATGTTTCTTTTTGAGATGCTCAATGACATTCTCATAGGCATCCAAAGGACGGTGGTGAGTGTGAACATCCATTATAGCTCTCCTTATCTAATTTACTAAGTTAATTATAACATAGTTTAAAAAAGTACATGTCAAGACACGCTCACCTATTTTATGATAAAAATCAGACAATTTCAAGTTACTGAGATATTTTTTAGAAAAAAATTGATGAAATCGTCTTTTGAGGTATTATTTTTAATTTTTTTGTAAATATCGACATAAAATTTTTGACTGTTTCTTGCCTTTGGTTTTATAATATATTTATCGTTAACGACATAAAAATAAATAAAAGGAGAAAAAACAGGTGACAAAAATATTTAAAACTTTGGACGATTTTTTAGGAACTCACTTTATTTACACTTACGATAATGGTTGGGAATACGAATGGTATGCTAAAAATGACCACACTGTTGATTATCGTATTCATGGCGGTATGGTTGCTGGGCGTTGGGTCAAAGACCAAGAAGCTAATATCGTTATGCTCACAGAAGGTGTTTATAAAGTTGCTTGGACAGAACCAACTGGCACTGACGTTGCCCTTGATTTCGTGCCTAATGAGAAAAAATTGAACGGTACGATTTTCTTTCCTGCTTGGGTTCATGAACATCCTGAAATTACGGTTTGCTTCCAAAATGAACACATTGATTTAATGGAAGAATCTCGCGAAAAATACGCTACTTATCCAAAATTAGTCGTTCCTGAATTTGCTCACATTACCTATATGGGTGATGCGGGGCAAAATAACGAAGATGTCATCTCTGAAGCACCATACGAAGGCTTACCAGACGACATTCGTAATGGGAAATACTTTGATGATAATTACAAACGTTTGAAAAAATAATTATCTAATCTGGCGAATTCTTGCTATACTAGTTATAAACAACTATTCATTACAAGGAGGTCTTATGCCTAAAGAACGTCTCTTACCCTATATCATTTTGGGGATTGTCAAACATTCTTCACCGATTACTGGGCAGGCTATTACGAAACAATTTGACAATGAGATTGGCGAATTTTGGCGTGCTTCTCATAGTCAGATTTACCCTGAATTAAAACGTATGTCCAATGACAATTGGCTCAAACAAACGACCTCTGAAGATAATGCTAAGGAAAAATATTACCAATTAACGAGTGAGGGGGAAGCAATTCTTTCTAACTGGTTAGAGGAGACGGTCGAGGAAGCGCCTATTCAAAAGGACCTTTTCTCTTTAAAAATGTTCTTTATCCACGACCAAGCTAATCCACGGATTTTGTCCTTATTAGAGGAAGAACGTCAGATTTTGCTAGAACAGCTGGCGCATTTTAAAATGCGAGAAAAATTACTTTTTTCAAGCTCAAAAGATATTAATCGCGCCTACGGTCACTACCTTATCCTAAGCCGCGCCATTTCGCGTGTTAGCAGTCAATTGAGCTGGATTGAGGACACTATCCAGCAATGGCAGAAACATCATAAAAACTGAGAGTCCGCAAAAAGCGACTCTCAGTTTTTTTGTTAGCTTACAAGCCTTGATATTCAATCTTGATGCATTTGTTCATGACAATTTTATCACGTCCTGCAGCTTGTAAAATATCAGCAGCTTCTTGACTTGCTAGACCAAGTTGCGCCCAGAAAATGTCGGCATCTGTTTCAATGAAATCTTTGGCAACTTCTGGTAGAAATTCACTTCGTCTGAAAACATCAACAATGTCAATGTGGACAGGAACATCTTGAAGTCTAGCATAAGCTGTCTCGTTTAAAATTTTCTGTCCTGCTAATCTTGGATTGACAGGAATAATCGTATAGCCAGCTTCTTGCATGATTTTTGAAACACCATAAGCTGGACTATTTTCACGATGTGATAAACCAACAACAGCAATGGTTTTGGCATTTTTTAAATAATCAGCAATCACATCTTGACTAGGATTTTGAAATGTTGTCATCTGGCTACCTCCTTTGTATGACGTTTTTCTTAAGTATAACATAGTTAATGCAAAAACCAAGCTACCAAAGTTTGGCAGCTCGGTTTTTTATTTCTATTTTGCTTCGTACCATGTTTGTCCTGCATTTTCGTCTGCAATGAGGGGGACTGATAAGTCAATCGCTGATTCCATGGTTTCTTTGACCAATGTTTTAACGGCTTCAAGTTCATCTTTTGGTACTTGAAGAATGATTTCATCGTGTACTTGTAGAAGCATTTTTGTCTTGAATTGACCGTCAACTAAGGCTTTGTCAAGGTTAATCATGGCAATTTTGAGAATGTCAGCTGCGCTACCTTGGATTGGTGAGTTGATAGCTGTGCGTTCTGCAAATTGACGAATATTGAAATTACGTGAATTAATATCTGGCAACTCTCGGCGACGGTGGAAAAGCGTTTCGACATAGCCTTTGTCTTTGGCATCACGCACCACGCGCTCCATGTAATTTTTAATGCCTGGATAGCGTTCAAAATACGTTTCAATGTATTTTTTAGCCACTTTACGTGGAATGCCGAGGTTATTAGCAAGCCCATAATCCGAAATGCCGTAAACAATACCAAAGTTAACAGCCTTAGCGTTACGACGGTCATTTGGTGTGACATCTTCTGTTTTTTCAATGCCAAAGACACGCATGGCTGTTGACGTGTGAATGTCTGCTCCTTCACGGAAAGCCGCAATCAAATGCTCATCATTTGAAATGTGGGCTAGAATACGCAATTCGATTTGTGAGTAGTCAGAACTTAAAAGCACTTCATCTTCTGTCTCTGGGACAAATGCTTTACGAATCAAGCGCCCTTGTTCCAAACGTACTGGGATGTTTTGCAAGTTAGGGTCAACACTAGACAAACGACCTGTTTGCGTCAAATCTTGTAAGTAACGGGTGTGAATTTTTCCGTCCTGCAAAATGAAATCCTGCAAACCAACGATATAAGTTGATTGCAATTTGGCAATTTGGCGATATTCCAAAATTTTAGACACGATTGGCGAGATTGGTGCCAATCGTTCCAAGACATCCACCGCTGTTGAATACCCTGTCTTAGTTTTCTTCGTGTAGCTTGTTGGCAATTGCATCTTGTCAAAGAGCAATTCCCCCAATTGTTTTGGCGAATTGATATTAAATTCCATGCCCGCCAAATCGTAAATTTCTTGTGTCAACTCATCGATAACAGCCTGGTTAGAAGCTTCCATTTCTTGAAGTGTTGCTTTTTTAACCGAAATACCTGCAATTTCCATTTTAGCAAGGACATTTGCCAACGGTTGCTCCATGTCAAAGAGAAGGCTGGCTTGTTGGTGTTCTGTCAACTTGTCTAGCATGACTTTCTCAGAATGGTTCAAAACCACAATCTTACGTGCTAAATGGCTGAGCAGCACCGCTTTTTCAGGAACGGCACGCTTAACCCCCTTGCCATAAACAGCTTCGTCACTATCTAAAACATAATCCGTGTAAAGTCGTGCAATAGTTGACAGTTCATTGTCATCAACCGTTGATAGGAGGTATTTTGCCAAACGGCTGTCAAATGCTGGTGCTGGTAAATCAACACCAAAATGACTAAGCAAGACTTTACTACGTTTGAAATCGTAAGTTTTGATTGGTTTAGCTAGCGCTGCTTTGAACAAATCGTCCTTGAGAAGGCCAAGATTGGTTGACGCATAAATCGCCTTGTCATTTCCCCAAGCAAAGCCAATGATATTTTCAACGTGATAATTATCACCTAAAATTTCAAAATAGAAAAATTGGTCATCCGTGAACATATCCGCACTCAAACTATCCACCTCGGTGTAGCTAACGTCGAATTTTTCTTGTTTCTTCGGAGCACCTAGATTGTCTTTAAATTGCTTGAAGCCCATTTCATCGTAAAATGGTACTAATTTGTCCAAATCTGGTCCTTGATAGTCGATGTCATCCAAACCAATGGTAATCGGTGCACTGATATTGATAGTCGCCAAAGTCTTAGATAAGAAAGCTTGCTCTTTATCATTAATCAAGTTTTCTTTCATCTTAGATTTTTTCATGCCGTCAATATTTTCGTAAACACCTTCAAGACTGCCGTATTCTAAGAGTAATTTAAGGCCAGTTTTTTCGCCAATTTTTGTAACACCAGGGATATTATCTGATTTATCCCCCATGAGCGCTTTAAGGTCAATGAATTGTTTAGGGGTGATTCCCAATTTTTCCATGAGGTAGGCTGGGGTGAATTCTTCAAATTCTGCCACACCTTTTTTGGAAATTTCGACGGTTGTGTTGTTATCAGCTAATTGAATAAGGTCTTTATCTCCGCTGACAATGGTAACGTCGTACTCGTCCTCATTTTCAGCTAATTTATCCAGCGTTCCGATGATGTCATCGGCTTCATAATTTTCCAAATCATAGAAAGTAATGCCAAGCGCACTAAGCATTTCACGAATGTAAGGCAATTGCTCACGGAATTCATCTGGCGTTTTGGCACGACCTGCCTTGTAATCTTTGTACATTTCTGTACGGAAAGTCGTCTTACCAGCATCAAAAGCCACCAAAACGTGTGTTGGCTGAACTCTTTCTAATAAATGATTGAGCATGAGGTGAAAACCGTAAATGGCATTGGTATGCAAACCAGCACGATTTTTAAAGCGATCAATCTGATTATACAGTGCAAAAAAGGCACGATAAGCAACGGATGACCCGTCAATTAAAAGTAATTTTTTCTTGTTTTCCATGGCTTTATTATAACATATCTTGAGCTTTCATTTGGCTTTGGAAGGTTGAAGAAATCCTTTTTTCCAAATTTCTCTAAAATGACACACAATCTCCACTTTTATAACATTTTTTTGTATTGGAATTAATAAAGGCATTAATTTCAAAGATTATGGTGAATTTTCTGGTTTTTCTGTCTTTAGTAGAAAATAATCTTTCACTTAAGTTTTCTTTAAGGCTAGCTTTTTATACTTTAACTATTCCTAAAACTTTCACAGCTAGGTTTGCTAGCTAACGTTCACTTTAGCACCTCCCAAGCTAAGTGAATGTATCTTTTTCATAATCTCCTTAAAGTCTAGCCTTTGGCTAGGCTTTTTGTGTTGAAAAAACACTTCCATTATGCTGGAAGTGCCATTTTATCATTATAAATAATTCACTAAATACATCAAAATTGGGACGATGAGCATGGTGAGAAGGGTTGATTCGGTCACCATAATAGCTGCGTAATCTGCGTCTGCTCCGTAAAGTTTTGCGACAACGGGGGCGTTTGTCATAACAGGCATGGCTGATTGGATGATAAAGACTTGTTTCATTAGTAATGGCATTTGCGTGTGGCTAACAATCACCATCATTAACAGCGGAGCTACAACAAAACGTCCTAAAAGAACCAAAACATTGTCTTTACTAAAACGCAGACGTGACAGCCCTGCATTTGCCACCGAAATCCCAATAAAAATCATTGATAGCGGAATCGTAAGGTTGCCCAAATATTGAAAGTCGCTAAGTAAAAAGGCAGGCAGTTGGATGTTCAATAGCACCAAAATCACCCCAATAATAAAACCTAAAAGCGGTGGTGAGAAAATTTTTCGTAAACTGTCACGAAAGTCAATCGTGGCAGAATGACGTCCATCTTTTTGGATAAAATAAGTTCCAATCGTCCAAAAGAAAGTCGTGTTGCACATGTAATAAACCAAAACGTAAGGAATGCTCTTATCGCCAAAAAGGGCTTGATTGATAGGCAATCCCACAAAAATGGTATTGGAATTAAAGAACATAGAGACAAACAAACCTTGATGTTTTTTATCTACGGCAAATAGCTGTGCTACCGCCATGGCAATCGCAAGCAGAACAATCATCGAAAGAGCAGGGAAACGCAATTGTGGTAGCATTTTTAACAATTCGTCAGCCGTGAAACGACTAACAATCGTGTAAATCATGTAACACGGTAAAGCCACTTTGGTAACCAATTTTGCAATCAAAGAGGAGGTCTGGTCATCAAACCAACCTTTTTTAGCTAAAATATAGCCCACCATAACCATGACCAAAATAACTAAGACACCTGAAATACTGTTCGCAAACGTTTTCATTATTTACTTCCTTTTAAACTAATTATTTTCAGTATAGCATATTTTCTTAGGTTTCTTAAGTACGGTTAAAAAATCACTTAAAAACGACTGTTTTCCAGTCGTTTTTAATGTTAGATATTAGCAAAAATAACTGCTGTATTAAGGGAGTAATCAAATACAGTAGGTATGAAAGCTCCTGAGGAAATTATAGGGAACTTTCTTTGTATCATAAAACATTATTAAAGGTGATTGACAGTGTTGACAATATTATCAACTGTGAAACCGTAGTGTTCAATCACCTCTGATGCTGGTGCTGAAGCTCCAAACGTATCAATACCGATGACTTTGCCGTCTAAGCCAACGTATTTATACCATGGTTGGGTTGCCGCCATTTCAATAGCAACACGTTTCCGAACAGCATTTGGGAGAATCATTTCTTTATATTCTGCTGGTTGGTCATCAAATAATTCTGTTGACGGTACTGAAACAACTCGAACCTTACCACCTTGGGCAACTAATTTTTTAGCCGCTTCTACCGCTAAATTAATTTCTGAGCCTGATGCTAAAAGAATGGTATCAAAATCTGCGCTTGACTCGTAAACAACATAAGCACCTTTTTCGACGGCAGTGAAACTTGTTCCTTTTTCAACAACTAGATTTTGACGTGTTAAAACAAGCGCTGTCGGCGTTGATTTTTGTGTCAAAGCATAGTGCCAAGCAGCCTGCGTTTCACGGGCATCTGCTGGGCGAAGCACTGTCAAATTTGGAATTGCTCGCAAACCTGATAATTGTTCAATTGGCTCATGAGTTGGTCCGTCCTCACCAACAGCAATGGAATCATGAGTAAAAACATAGACAACTGGCAAGCTTTGGAGAGCAGACAGACGCATGGCAGCTTTAAGATAATCAGAAAAGACAAAGAATGTCCCACCAAAAACGCGAAGCCCACCATGCAGTGCCATACCATTCAAAATAGTTGCCATACCAAACTCACGAACACCAAACTGAATATTGCGATTAAGTGGATGTTCAGCATCTTGTAAGCCATCATCGTTAATATAAGTCATGTTTGAATGAGCAAGGTCAGCTGAGCCACCAAGAAAATTAGGAAGAACCGCTGCTGCCGCATTAATCGCAGCTTGTGACGAGTGACGTGTTGCTTGTGAAAAGCCATCGTCAAAAACAGGAAAATCTGCTTCTGTGAGCGTTGCTGGGTCCTCTCCTCTAATAATAGCTTCAACTTCTTTAGCTTCATTTGGATAGGCTGTTTTGTAGGCTGCGAGCATTTCTAACCATTTTTGATATGCTGCAACCCCACGCTTCTCTACATTTTCTTTAAAATCATCATAAACCTCTTCGGGAACGTCAAACGGTGGATACTCCCAGCCAAGATGACGTCGTGTGGCAGCTATTTCTTCAGCACCGAGTGGAGCTCCGTGAACCGCATTGGTTCCACCTTTTGTTGGTGCACCGTAGCCAATCGTTGTTTTAATTTCAATCAAGCTTGGCTTGTTAGAAGCTTTTGCTTCTTCGATAGCAAGACTAATGGCATTGATATCTGTGCCATCTTCAACAATAGCAGTATGCCAACCATAAGCATTGTAGCGTGCACGAACATTTTCAGTAAAAGCAGCATTTGTCTCACCATCTAGGCAAATATCATTTGAATCATAAAGAACAATCAACTTATTCAATTGCTGTTTAGCTGCGTAAGACGATGCTTCGCCAGACACTCCTTCCATAAAGTCACCGTCACCAGCGATAACATAGGTATAGTGATTGAAAATTGGAAAATCTGGTTTATTGTATTTTGCAGCTAAGAAACGTTCCGCCTGTGCTAGTCCGACAGCCATAGAAATCCCTTGACCTAGTGGTCCAGAGGTTGCATCCACACCATCAGTATGACCGTATTCGGGATGACCTGGCGTTTTTGACCCCCATTGACGAAAATGTTTCAAATCATCAATCGTAACGTCGAATCCTGACAAATGAAGAAGAGCATAAAGCAACATTGAACCATG
>OGZE01001655.1_pt1 | contig 12290 bp, 13 predicted proteins | sample 1576731 | NCBI WGS metagenome assembly OGZE01 (sample SAMEA3541503, study PRJEB24748) | human gut metagenome | biome: human gut; feature: human-associated habitat; material: faeces | place: China | collected 2012 | reverse complement strand
GGCGCTTATGCTGTCACGCTTCTATCTTTGGGAACGTACCTGTAATGCTGGTATGCGGTTGTCAAGGAACGAGGGCCTATTACCCCTTTCATATATAGAGCCGATGAAAACCGCCTTTTTTCTTCACCCTTTCAAAAATTTTTTAATTTTTTTCTTCAGACGATCCATTCGTGTGTAAATCGTCTTTTCCGGGATACCTGTCTGCTCTGCAATCTCCCGGATAGAAAATCCCCACATCTTCAGCAGTAAAATCTGCAAGGTTTTTTTATCCGATTCCAGAAGAATCTGCAGCAGTTATTCATTTTCCACACTGTCAAGTAACTGTTGGATTGTGAGTGCCACCGGAGATTGCTCTTCCAGCTCTTTGGTATATAGCTCTTCCTGATTTGGTGAAAAATGTTCCCAATATCTTCGTTCTGTATTAAAATCCTGCCAATCCAGTTCCCGAAGTCTTTGAATCACACCCTCACTTACACCAGATTCCCGTAAAATCCGTTCTTCTTGTTCCTTCCATTGTTTCCATTTCCGTTCTTCACTTGCTTTATGAAATATCACCTTTCTTTACCTCCGATCTGAATTTTTTGAAATCAAATCGGAGTGGCGGTGATCTTGCCCTCTCACATAGAAAAAGGATTAAAAACCAGAATTCTGTCCACAAAAAGAAAAGTGTCGCAATTCTACTTCGAATTGCGACACCACCAAACGCTATATATAGAACTAAAACTCCTTCTTTTGTTGTAAACTTTCGTAACACCTACATGTCTTTCTTCCCTTAAAGATTTATATTCTGCTGTTACCTTTACTCTCATTTTTAATCTCGTTAAAGTTTAATTTTATTACAGAACTGGTTGGAAGAAAATATTATTTATTATTTTCAGTCTTTCTTACATAACTTTTTATAAATGACGTTCCTTATCCAACATTTAACTATACATCACGGTCTAAAACATTCTAGAATCCCAACTCCTTTATGGCACTATTCTTGTTTATTCAGACAGAAAAGAAATTGCACCGTTTTTAATTTCTAAGATTTCGTCGGCTTCTTCCGCCAAATGCTTACTATGTGTAACGACAACAACACATTTTCCTAATTCATGTGCAGTCTTTTTCAGCAAAGCAATGATTTCATCAGCGGTAGTTTCATCAAGATTTCCCGTCGGTTCATCTGCCAAAAGTACATGAGCGTCGCTGGCTAAAGCTCTTGCAATCGCCACACGCTGTTGTTGTCCACCAGATAGTTGCAATACATTTCTTTGCCAGTATTCTTTTCCAATACCGACTTCTTCCAATAATTTTTCAGCATTTCCACTACCACCTAATTTGACATTTTCAACCGTTGTCAAATAATCAATCAGATTATAATTTTGAAATACCAATGAGATATTATGCTTTCTATGGTAATTCAGCCCTTTTTTTGTAATGTCCTCGCCATTGCAAAGTACAGTCCCTTTTACCGCTGTGTCTAAGCCTGCTAACAACGATAAGAGTGTTGTTTTTCCTGCACCACTCGGACCGATAATGGTATAAAAGATACCCTCCTCGAAAGTAGCAGATACATGATTCAAAATGGTTTTATCTTTTTTTGTTTTGTAAGCATAGCTTACATTCTTTACTTCTAACATTTTCGTCGTCCTCCTAACTCATTTCCGATAAAATATCTTTCGGGTTTCTCTTTAGTATTACAATTCCAGATACCAGAACAGAAGCCGTTATCAACACAAGAACACTTACACCGTCCAACAGATACATTTCTGGCGTAACCGCTACGCTGATACTCTGCACGTCCTGCTTTGGTGCAACGTATTCTGTGGATACTTTTCCCTCATTATTCTTTTCTTCCTCTTGCATTTGCTGAACCTGCTGTGATACCAGATAATTTGCAGTTACTTTGGAAACGGCAGGAGCGACAGCAAAGGATAACATAAGGGAAAGAACAGCAATCATAATCGCTTCGCTCCAAATCTGTCCGATAATTCTAAATTTCGGAACACCGAGAGATAAGAAAATACCGACTTCCTGCACTCGATTTTTCAGCCAGAACAGAAATACGAAAACAAGGATAACAAAACTTGCAACAGAGATTACCAATATCATCATTTCGCTTACTTTTGCTAAATCATTGAAGTTTGAGGACATGGTTTCGGAATTTCCGTTATTGTCAATCAAATCATATTGCTCCCAATTGATGTCTACTTTTTGCAGATTTTCTTTTACTTCGTCGTAAGCTTCCACATCTTCCACTTTGAAATAGGCTCTTTCATATAATGGACTTGTTTCACCCTCTGCCTTTTCTGGAAATCTCAAATCTGTAAATATTACATTTTCCGAACGGTAAGTATCTCCCTGCATAAGTGGGGACATCTTTTGATCCACTTGATAAATTCCAACAATCTCGGCTTCTGATACCTTTGAATTTTCAGTATCGTGGTAATCATTAAAAGAAATCTTATCGCCGATTTTCAGATTATTTTGCTTTGCCAGTTCCTCTGAAATAACACACATATCTTTATCCTCTGGGGTTATCCTTCGTCCCTCTTTGATATGCAGGTTTCCAGATAAAACATTTCTGTCAAGTTTCATATCTTTGTTTCCAATTAAACTTACACCGCCAACATCTGCATTCTGGTCTACATCTTTATCTTCAATTCTTTGGAAATTTACAGGGTTTACAGGAGTTGTTGCTGTTGTAATATTGTAATCAGCAATTCCTTTTGTTTTTGCCAGTTTCTCAATGTCTTTTATATCTAAGCTTTCAAATTCATTTGTTGTCGAGCCTGACCAGCCCTCCGAACCATTAACAACTACTTTCTTTTGATGATACCCTCCAAAACTACCTTCCTTATTACCAATCTTTTCTGAGCATTCACGAACTCGTTTTGTTCGGTACTCTGCATTTCTTTCTAAAAGAAAGCCTGCTCCTATGGCTTGTCTGGTTTTATCCTGCACCTCAACACTGGCATTTTTGCTCGCTACACCTGCAAGAAACAGGGTACTGATTGCGAAAACAATCAACAATAAGAGAATACTTTTTACGGGCTTTCTGAACACAGAACGCCTTGCCAATCCAAAAAAATTCATGTACTATCCCTCCATTTTCGCTAATATATCTTTTGGGTTTGCTCGTAATATCGGAAGAATGGAACAACACAATGCCACCAAAATAACTGCACCACCTAAAAGGAACAACATTCCAATATCTTGTATCTGCAAAACCACTTTCAGATTTTCTGTTACTGTTTCTGAACCGGTAATGACGTTTTGCAAAACGCCCGAGAACAATTTACCAATGGCTGTTGCTCCTAAAACTGAAAGTGTAAATACACTGCCTGCTTCTAATAAAGTTTGCAGGAAAATTTCACTTTTTGTCTTGCCGAGACTCATAAAGATTGCCACCTCTTTTTGCCTTGTCCGCATCCACATACATAACAGCAGGGAAACAACAACAGTACCAGTTACCAATGTAAGTACCAGCATAAGATTTGCCACCTTACTGATTTGCTCTAATGGAGCAGACATCTGTTGATAAAGGGTATCGGAAGTGCTAAGTGCTACATCATTTCCGAATATTTTTTGCAGGCTGGTTTCCAGCACATCTAATTTTTCTGGTCTTTTTGAGTAAATGCAGATTTTTTCAAATTCAGCTTCTTTGAACAATTCTTTATAAGTACTGTTGTCAATAAAGATTTGATTTTCTATTCGATTGACTGCGGTAGTTTCTGACGGCTGGTCTTTTTCAACATTTCCTGCGGACATGAAAATCCCAATAATCTGAACAGATACTTTTGTTCCGTTTTCTGTACTTAGCTCAATCGTATCTCCAACTTTTAGTCCATTTTGATTTGCAAGGTTCGCATTGATAACAGCACCTTTTTTCTTGTGTTTGATATAATCGCCAGAAGCTAAGCGGTACTGCATTTCTGAAAAAGGACTGTCTTTTTCCAAATCATCATAGGAGAGCAACGCTATTTTCAAATTTTCCTCATTCGTAGAAGTATTGAGCGTAACGGGAGCAAAATCATTCGGAAATACCTCTTGTCTGCCGATACGGTTGATAGACGAAACATCTTCCAGCGTTTCAATCTTGTTTACTTCGTTCTCTGTTATCTTGCTGTCCTTACTTGTAATTTCAGCTACAATCTTAGAATTTGTCTTTTCCTGCATGGCTTGTTTGGACTCATTTGTAGTCCTTAAAATCATGCTTGTACCTAAAATCATACTGTTTACAAGTATCAAAACAATCAACAGAAGAATGGTTTTTCCTTTTTTTCGCTGTAAATAGCGAAAACCAAGTTGATAAAACTTCATACTTCACACCTCTATTCCCAACGGGCTATGACAACCTTTGTTGCATTGAAATGACTTGTGTCTGCAAACTTTCCATAAAGATATACATTTGATTGTTTCTTTACATCGGATATAGAACCCGTTGTTACATTCCTAACACCAGACTGTGCATTTACTGTGGCAATGACAAATTCACAATCTGGGTTATAGGTTACAGAAACAGCATTGTCTTTATTTTCCAATCCCGCTGCTTCCGATTTTATTCCAGCTCCCCCCTCAATTTCTTTTGCTTGACTTACGGAACAACCATTGTCTGTAAATTCCAAAACACTTCCTATCAAATTAGCAGACTCTAATATGTCGTTTCCTTTATTTTCTGAAGAACCATTTGCATTTTCTTCATTCGTATTAGAATTGACAATAGGATTCGGCGTATCTGGTTTCTCATCTGGACTTGCACCACACCCCGTCAATGCACAGATACATAATCCAACTGCTACAAATTTACTGATGTTTGTTTTTTTCATTTTTGTATTCCACCTTTCTTGTTCGATATGCCCCTATTGTAAAGGCAAACCATTCTAAAAATCCTGTAAAAAAGTAAGAAAATCATCATCATTTTTTAGAGGATTTTTACAGACTTTTCTGTTATACTATCTATAATTTATATAGAAAAGGATTGATACATTATGAAAGTACTTCTTCTGGAAGATGATTTAGAATTATGTAAAAATATAAAAAATTCGCTGGAAAAAGAAAACTATATGGTTGATTGTTGCAATGACGGGGAAACCGCTATGCTGTATGCCTTAAATACAGACTATGCTTATGACATTGCCATTGTAGACCGTATGCTACCGATTATTGACGGTTTGACAATCATAAAATCTATGCGTAGAAAAGGAATATCTATTCCTATCCTTATCATTACAGCCATGAGTACCCTTGATAATCGGGTGGAGGGTTTAGACGGCGGTGCTGATGATTACTTAGTAAAGCCATTTCATATCAAAGAATTGCTTGCAAGGGTTCGGGCATTGACAAGGCGACCTGCCAATATCCAGTTATCGTCTAAATTACAATATGGAGATTTAACTTTTGATAAAGACAGCCGAACCTTATCTACACCCGTCAATTCTATTTTATTAACTTCAAAGGAAACCGAATTGACTTTTGTATTTATGCAGAACCCAGAAACACTATTTTCCCGTGAACAGCTAATCCTTAAAATCTGGGGCAGTTCTTCTGAGGTGGAAACTGGCAATGTAGACAGTTACATTTCTTTTCTGCGAAAACGCCTAAAAGAGTTAAAAAGTTCCTGTAAAATAACAACGGTCTACGGTGCAGGGTACAAACTGGAGAAAGAAACATGTTAAATAATTTATACCGAAAACTTCATATTCTGTTTGCAAGTTCTGTTATGCTGATTATTACCCTTGTGATTTCCTTTGTTGTTGCGAACACAGTTCACACGGAAAAAATCAACGAAAGCACCTTGTTTCAAAGATTGACAACCTTGCTGATTTATCAAGTTGAAAGTGCTTCTTCTGATATGGATAAATCACTCACAGCCTACGAAAAAAGTTATCATATTTTTTCTTTGATTAACGATACAAAAGGGAATACCATTTATCAAAGTGATTTTCCATTTCCAACGCCTGCGGACAATCTCTTGCATGATGTAGAAAAGCAGATTTCCACACAGCCATTATCACAAACAGAAAGCAACACAACTTCTCAAGGCGGTTTTCTGGAAATAAGAGGAAAACATCACGATACTTATTTTGTTATTCCTGCTACCATTCGGACAGCAAATGATACCGTATATCATGCAACCTTTTTTTATCAGACAGCCAGTTTGACGGATATTTTACAAAAGACATTGCCTATCTATCTTCTTATCTGGTTTTTGGCTTGTATCGTTGTTATCGTGCTGACCCGTTATCTGCTGAAAAAGTCGTTTGCTCCAACGGAACGGATACTGCAAAGCCAAAAAGATTTTGTTGCAACAGCGTCCCATGAATTAAAATCTCCACTTGCTGTTATGATTTCCAACACGGATATGCTTCTTGATAATGTTCCCTTAAACGAACAGGCAAGGCAAGCCGTACAGACCATAGATTTTGAATGTATGCGGTTATCCCGTTTAGTCAAAGATATGTTACTTTTAGCTTCTTCTGACGCAAAAACATGGACATTGCATAAAAGCACAATCAATGTAGATACCTTGCTCATTACGTTATATGAAACCTACGAACCAGTCTGCATGAAGCAGAATTTAGAACTAAAACTACATTTATCCGAAGAAAGTTATCCTGCCATGCTTACTGACAAAGACAGACTGTTTCAAATCTTGTGTGTCTTTATGGATAATGCCATTCAACATTCCAAGAATAATTCTTTGATAGAGATAGAAGTAATCGCCACCGAAAAGAATATTGCTTTTTCTGTGGCAGATCACGGACAAGGCATTTCCGATGAAGATAAGCAGTATATTTTTGACCGCTTTTATAGTGGCGACAAGTCCCATACGAACAAATCAAATTTTGGACTGGGACTAAGTATCGCCAAAGAATTAACCCAAATGCTGAACGGTGCTATCACTATCAATGATACTGCTGGTGGCGGTGCTACCTTTACTGTTAAATTTCCTCTGAAATAGATTAAGGCTTGCAGATCATAAAAAATGAGAGAAACCGCTTATCCGTCAAACAGTTTCTCTCACTATGTCATCCTGACACGATAAATTTACTGGCTAAAATCCCGGTACAGCTTCTTTGTTTTTTACTGTACCGTATAATTGGGTAGCAAAAAAGTGAAGACAATAATTGGCGAAAGTATATTAACTGTTGCATGGATTACCCAACCATATAAAATACTCCCCTGAACTTTTTTTAACGAAAGCCACCCCAACACATACCCTATTCCACCAGTTAATAATACTACAATGAGAATTGCAAAAATATTTTTATCAGGCAGCGCCGCAGTATGTACCATGCCAAAAATTATAGCTTGTACTGTATTACCTATCTTTTCTCCAAATTTGTTACAACAGCGTTTACAAAGAAATCCTCGAAACAAAATCTCCTCAGATAGGGAAGTCTGCAATATAGCCCATATTAATATGACGCAAAGTGTTTGTATACTCCAACCACTTTGCCGGAATGCATCAACAGTAAACCCTTGATAATTCAAATTTTCAGATTGGTAAAGCCACATATATGGCAGAAAAACTACAACTAAAAATCCTATTAGAATACAAAGCATAACTTTCAAAGGCGGTTTTGGTGCTACTTTGATTCCCAGCCACACAAAAAAACCATTTATTTTTTTATGCGTAACCACATACCACATAAAAGGAACACTTAAAAATAGCAGAAGTTGCAGAATAGCACTATTTATCTGATTAAGCAAAATCATACCCTTTCTCCTTGTATATTTTTCTAAAATAAATTCTCTAATAAGTGATCATAAAAACTTTCTTCAAAGCAAGATTATTTCAATAAATTCTTGCTACAATTTATAAATGTAACCAAGAAGCCTTTCTCATTGTTTTCTTTCCTCTTGCTACCAGCACATAAGCTAATCAATACACAAAAATAAAAATTAGGCAAATCACAAATATAAGAAGAATAAAACATATGCTACCACCAATTATAGCTCCCCACTTAATTATCTTTTTAGCATTTTCTACATCACTATATATTGAGTTTAATCTCTCACTATTTAAATTCTTTTCTCTTACCTCTTGTATATCAATATCTTTTACAAGTTCATCTAATGTCAAACCAAAAAAATCACTTAAAAGAACCAGACGTTGAAAATCAGGATATGATTGACAGCTTTCCCATTTTGAAATTGTCTGCCTTGAAACATTTAATTCTACCCCTAATTCTTCTTGCGACATTCCTTTTGATTTTCTCAAAGAAATAAGTTTTTCATTAAAATTCATACTCAGAACTCCTTTTCACATTTATCGTATCTAAATTATAGCAGAATCAGAGGTTAACATTCTACCAATTAGAGTTGGAAATCTGTCAACCGTTATTAACATCCTCTATATTTATTGTAAAAGGGATCTTTTCTTTCTGTTAGTTCCATAAAAGAATGCTTAGGAAAATTATATGTGGGGTGGCAAATCACCACTCCTCTCTGCAGTTATGGTGTTTACGGATCAAAATCCGGGTACAGCTCCAACTCGGCAAAGTCCTCCTCGGTCATCACGCAGAGCTTCGTAATGGTACTGTCAGTCAGCCTTCCGTGGCTTGTCGGGCAGTAACATTTCCTTTTACAACTTCAAATACATTTATGTGACTCCTTTCTTGGAACCCTAAAGCACCTGTCATTTTCAAATTGAAAACAGCAAGTGCTTTAGAATGCCTTATTCAATTTGGGGACAAAAAAGCAGAAGCCTTTTCGGATTTCCTGCTTAGTAACGCTGTGAAGATTTAGCCCTGGTTATACCATCCTTTCCAATACCTTCTCTATGGGATCAGTAGAAACAGTCTGTATATTTTCTTCCAGTTGTCCGCGTCCTAGCCGGAACCAGTTCATCCGCATAATATTTTTGCAGCAGTTAATAGCAATCCTTGTAAGCCACGTCTTTTCACTAGATTTTCGGTTAAAACTGTCATAATGTTTCATTGCTTTTATGAAGGTTTCCTGTGCTGCGTCTTCCGCCAAGTGATAGTCCTTCAAATAGAGAAAACACATCCGCAGTACTGCATCACCATATTCTATTATCAATCGTTCCATTCCTTGTTCTGCTGGCATCTCATTTCCCTCCTTCACTTCTTAGACACATCAATCACCTGAAATATTACGTCATTTCTGAAATTTTTAATGAGGAAGTTGATTGCTAAACTGACTTCTAGTTCAAAATCTTCATATGAAATTGCAAGAATAACTTCAAGCTTCAATCTAAATCTATATTTATAATCAAATAGCCATTTATAAGGTAAGCGCAAAATAATTCGACGGATTGTGTTGCCCTAAAAATCATTCCATAATAATCATTAGAAAATGCAAGCATTTCACTTTATCTTCTCTTCCCGTTATTATCGCTACTGCTAAAGATAGTGATACAGATAAAATGTTGGGATTAAATTTAGGTGCTGATGATTATATTACAAAACCTTTTTCTCTTGTTGAATTATTGGCAAGAATTAAAGCAAACATACGACGTGCCACAGTATATAGTCATTCAGACAGTTCCCGCGATAAGATAATTCAATATAAAGATTTAGTTATCAATGTTTCCAAATATACAATTTCTAAAAATGGTACTGATTTGAATTTAACACATACAGAGTTTGAAATCATCAGACTTCTTGCAACCAATCAAGGTCGAGCTTTTTCAAAAGAACAGCTTTACAATATTATTTGGAAAGAAGCATATTACGGGAACGAAAATGTACTAAATACACATATTAACCGATTAAGAAACAAATTATCTGACGAGAGAGAAAAAAATACATATATCAAAACTCTTTGGGGAATTGGCTATAAAATGGAGGAAGAATAATGGCATTATTATTTTTCATAATTTCAATGATATTATTAGTTCTCTACTTCAAGGAACATAACAAAAACAAAAAAATAGAAAGAGATTATAAATACATCAATGCAAGACTTCTTGATATAATCAATGACTCTGAGAATAATTATATTCTCATACCGTCAGATATTAAAGTCGTAAAAGAAACTGCAAAGGGTATCAACAATCTGCTGGAAAAATTTAATGGCAGGCAGATTGATTACAATAGAAATCAAAAAGTGATTTTACAGATATTTACTAACATCTCACATGACCTTAGAACGCCTATTACTGTTTTGAAAGGGTATATTGAAATGCTTTATCTTCAAAGCCAAAAAGAAGATTTACCCCCTGTAATACATACAACTATTGAAAAAATGCAACGTAATTCACAAGAGTTAGTTCATTCTGTAAATAACTTATTCAATCTGGCGAAAATTCAATCTGGCGATATGGTTTTTCATATCCAAAAAGTAAACTTAACACAGGTTTGTCACGAAATCATTTTAGAGTTTTACACAATATTAGAAGAAGAAAAATTTCATGTAGAAGTCAATATTGAGGATAAACCATTGTATGCGAATGTTGATATAGAAGCCGTTGGACGTATCCTTAAAAATTTGATTGATAATGCAATTCAATATGGTAATGCAGGTAAATTTTTAAGAATTTCCCTCTATAAAAAAGATAACCATATTTATATTGAAGTAGAAGATCACGGAGCTGGTATTTCTGAAAAAGACAAGATACATATTTTTACAAGGGCATATACAGCAGACAGAAAGAAAGGCAATGGATTAGGATTAGCTATTTCACAAGAACTTGCAAATTCTATGGGCGGTTCCATTTCAGTAGTCAGCATACCTCAGAAAAAAACTGTATTCACAATCCGATTATAAAGTTAGAAAAAAGTTAGAATTAAAAGAGAAAAAAGATAACTTTCTTCTATAAGACAAAAGAAACCTGTACATCGTGTACAAATGACAGAAGGAAAACGAAACATCATCCATCAGCTCCTGGAAGAGTACGATATCCAGTCTGCAGAAGACATTCAGGATGCGCTCAAGGATCTTTTAGGCGGCACCATTAAGGAAATGATGGAAGCTGAAATGGATGATCATCTTGGTTACGAAAAATCCGAACGCTCAGATAATGATGATTATCGCAATGGTTATAAGCGGAAACAGGTCAACAGCCGGTATGGCTCGATGGAAATCGAAGTGCCACAGGATCGCAAATCAACGTTTGAACCACAGGTTGTGAAAAAACGTCAGAAAGATATTTCCGATATTGATCAGAAGATCATTTCCATGTATGCCAAAGGAATGACTACCCGGCAGATTTCCGAAACCATCGAAGATATTTATGGCTTTGAAACTTCTGAAAGCTTTATTTCTGATGTGACTGATAAGATCCTGCCACAGATCGAAGACTGGCAGAACCGGCCACTGGACGAGGTCTATCCCATTCTCTACATTGATGCAATCCATTATTCTGTAAGGGATAATGGCGTGATCCGAAAGCTTGCTGCTTACGTGATTCTGGGAATCAACACGGAAGGAAAAAAAGAAGTTTTAACCATCAGTGTTGGCGATAACGAAAGCGCAAAATACTGGCTTTCCGTTATGAATGAACTGAAAAATCGTGGTGTCAAAGATGTATTAATCATCTGTGCCGATGGTTTAACCGGAATCAAAGAAGCGATAGCAGCAGCTTTTCCAAAGACGGAATACCAGCGCTGTATTGTACACCAGGTAAGAAACACGTTGAAATATGTCCCGGATAAAGACAGAAAAGCCTTCGCTACGGATCTGAAAACCATTTATCAGGCCACAGATGAAAAGAAAGCTCTGGCAGCCTTAGAGCGTGTAACAGAAAAATGGACACCGAAATATCCGAATTCCATGAAGCGCTGGAAGGATAACTGGGACGCAATCTCGCCGATCTTTAAATTTTCAACGACGGTCAGAACGGTGATTTATACTACAAATGCTATTGAATCCCTGAATTCTACCTACCGGAAACTGAATCGCCAGAGAAGCGTATTTCCAAGCGATACAGCTCTATTAAAGGCACTGTATCTTGCCACATTTGAAGCTACAAAGAAATGGACCAGTACGATCCGCAACTGGGCACAGGTGTATGGTGAACTGAGTATTATGTACGAAGGACGCCTCCCAGAGTAACGAATAAACAGGCGAATAAGACGGGCGGAAAACCGCCTGCTCTTGACATGCCATTCAACAACTGTTATATATAAAACAAGGGTGAGAAGCCTGATTTTCAGGCTTGCCACCCTTGCATATCATAGAAGAATCTTATTTACAGACTTTTTCTCACAGTCTCTCGAAAATTAGATATAAAATTTCAATATAAATTATATATGTCTTTTTGACTATCTTTTTATATCTTCTCAAATGTCCGCAAAGCCTTATTTTATAGGCTCTACGGGCATTTTGCTTTTGTGGTA
>OGZE01001653.1_pt1 | contig 12305 bp, 16 predicted proteins | sample 1576731 | NCBI WGS metagenome assembly OGZE01 (sample SAMEA3541503, study PRJEB24748) | human gut metagenome | biome: human gut; feature: human-associated habitat; material: faeces | place: China | collected 2012 | reverse complement strand
ACTATGGTTCGGAGGCTACTGAGCGTAAGGTGTATGTGGGTAAGGGAATCACGACTGGAAGGGTTATATTGGCCGAGAACCGAAAGGTGACAATGGTTTTGGTTATGATCCTATTTTCTATTTCCCACCTTGTCAAAAAACAAGTGCTGAAATGACTTTAGAAGAAAAAAATAAATACTCACACCGTGCTAAAGCACTTAAAAAATTATATGTAATTTTAAAAGAATTATAGAAGGAGATAAAAATGAACCATATTGTATTAGTACACCCAGCAATTCCTCAAAATACTGGAAATATTATGAGAACATGTGTCGCAACCAATACAGCGTTACATATTATTAAACCTATGTCATTTGAATTAGATGATAAAAAAATGAAAAGAGCGGGGCTTGATTATATTAAAGATTTAGATTTACATGTCTATGAATCTTATGAAGAATTCAAAGCTAAAAACCCAGGAGAATATCATTTTTTTACACGCTATTCAAAACTTTGTTATACTGATCAAGATTATAGTGATAGTTCTAAAGAACATTATTTATTCTTTGGACATGAACATGATGGTATTCCAAAAGAAATTTTAAAAGAAAACTTAGATCGTTGCGTCCGCATCCCTATGTCTGATAAAGTAAGAAGTCTTAATTTATCTAACTGTGCAGCCCTTACGATTTATGAAGTCTTAAGACAACAAGATTATCCAAGCCTTTCTAAAGTAGAAGTACAAAAAGGTGAAGAATTTTTATATGAGTTATAGTAAAAAAGATATACTGACTAGTATATCTTTCATGCTATTTATTCTTTCTTTTGCGATTGTCTTTGCTGTCTTTTTTAAACCGCTTTATTATTTTGATATTGATCATTTAAAACTTGTTGAAAATACGCGTTATACATACCAACAACTAAAAGAAAACTATCAAATTTTAATTCATTATCAATCTATCTTTTATCAAGGAAAACTCGTTTTTAAAGACTTTATTATGTCAAAAGGTGGACGTATTCATTTTGAAGAGGTAAAGCGTATTTTTGAAGTGTTACAAGTTATTTGTCTACTCACTTTTTGTACAACTTCTATTTTGGTTTATAAACAAATCAAACAAAAAGAATATCGTTTTTTTAAATTAACAGCCATTTTAACGATTGTTATTCCTTTGATTTTAGGTTTCTTTGCCTTTGTTGATTTTGAACGTTTATTTATAACTTTCCATCAACTCGTCTTTAGTAATGATTATTGGCTTTTTAATCCGAAACTTGATCCAATTATTAATATTTTACCTGAAAGCTTTTTTATGCATTGTTTTATGTTGATTGTTTTTATTGTTTTACTTAGTGCATTTATTTGTTATAAAATCTATCAACATTATCAAAAAAAGATCTTAACTATTGATAATCATGAATTGTATACTCTTTAATTTGATTATATTTTTTATAACGTAATGTTTTAAAAAACATATAAATAAATAAAAGAAGATGAATAAGAAAAGTACTTAAATAAATGAGGTTTTGATATTGAAAGTGTAAATAGTAAAAAAGACAAATAATGATTAAATCAACAACATAACAATAAAGAGGAATCTGACTTGAAAAAAGTTTTGCTTTTTTAAGCATCTTTAAAAGTTTAGGACGATCAATTAATATAATATCATTTACAGAAGCAAGCTGATAAGCTGCTTCTGTGAAATAAGAATTCGTAATGACAATTGCGCAATCTAAATGATAGTAGGAAATTCCTCCATAAGCTTGTTGAATAGCACTCACACCAATATTCTTTTGATATCTTTTACACTGAAAGCCATAAGAAACTTGATTCTTTTTGGCAAGAAGATCAATGCCGTAATCACCACTTGCTTGAGTGATTTTGACAGAATGATAGCCGCTTTTAATCAGGAGTTTTTGAATTAATAATTCAAATTCAAAACCGGTAAGATGATCGATTTTATTTTCATCAATATGTAGACAAAAAATATTTTTATAAAATTGGAAAATCCAATGAATAAGTGTTTTTATAAACCAGTAAGGATATAAAAGACAAATTTTATAAATAAAAGACATAAATTCACCTCTTCGTGATTATAACATAAGGAGTATTCTATGAAAAAATTTCTTTTGAAAATTATTAGTATTTTCTTAATTATTGTTAGTGGGTTTTGTAGCTATTATGGTTATTTAGGCTATCAAATCTATCAAGATAAGATAGAAGAACGATCTTTATCTGAAAGAGTCGATCAATTAAAAAGTAAAGAAGACTATGTCACGCTCAATCAAATTTCACCGATTTATAAAGAAGCTGTTTTAGAAAGTGAAGATCGTCGTTTTTATCAGCATGGTCCGGTAGACTATTATGGTTTAGCACGTGCCATGTTTACCAATCTAACAACCTTTTCTTTTAAAGAAGGTGGTTCGACCATTACTCAACAGCTTGCTAAAAATCTATGTCTTTCATTTGAAAAAGACCTTTCACGTAAATTTGCGGAAGTCTTTATTGCTAAAGATTTAGAAGATCACTATAGTAAAGATGAAATTTTAGAAATGTATTTAAATATTACGTATCTAGGTGAAGGAAATTATGGGATTCAAGCAGCAAGTCAGCATTATTATCATATTGATGCTATTGATTTAAACAAGCAACAAAGTGAGGTATTGGTTAAAACTTTAAAAAGACCAAGTATCTATAACCCTTCTAAAATAAATTAAAAGACAGCAATTAAGCTGCCTTTTTTTCTAAGCAACTTTCACAGATGCCAGACATATTGATATCAATAACATCGATATGATGTTTATAAGTTTGTTCAAATTGTTTGATGATTTTTTCATCATTGTTATCAAGATCATAAATGGTTTGACAACAGTTACACATAAAGTGCATGTGTGGTTGAATATTACCATCATAATGAACCATGGTATCCCCTAAATCAAGTTTCTTGATTTGTTTTGTTTCAACAAGTTGATTTAAATTACGATAAACAGTTCCTAAGCTTAAATGAGGATAATCAACTTTTAAATCCTGATAAATCATTTCAGCTGTAGGATGGTCATATCTATTTTTTAAATTGTTGAAAATGAGTACTCTTTGTTTAGAGTATCGAATCTTAATTTCTTTCATAATTTTCCCCTAATAGTAATGATTACTATTATTATAAATAAATATCATAAATTTGTCAAATCAATCCAAAATGAAGAAATAATAAACAAAGAATAAAGGAAAGAATTCCATGATAGAGACGAGAAAGAAAATATTTTTTAAAAGAATAAGGAATAGCTTCTAAGAGATTATCAGCTTGCATCATAACGGAAAAACCACTAAAAGAGAGAAAGAAACATACAAAAGGAAGCATCTTTTTGGATTGATGAATGATCTTTAAAGAGCCACTACTAAATTCTAAAATTCCTTTAAGATAATCAAAAGAAAATTGAGGAAAAACATCTTGTAAAAAAGAAATAAAAAATTGGAAAATCAACATATATCCTAAAATAAAAAGGAAAGCATAGACACTGGAAAGAACACTTTTTTTAAAAGCTTTTATAAAAGAAAGATGTGGTTGTTTTAGAGTTTGAAGGACTTGTTTAAAAGTAAATTTTTTTTGAGGGTGATGATAAAAGGAAGCGAGTATAAGACTTGGTAAAAGATGACAAATGAGGATTAAAAAAGAATAAGGTGTGTTTAAGGAAACAAAGATAAAAGAAATAGAACTAAAAGAAGCAATGGATAAAAGGTGTTGAAGTTCATCAAGGTCAATATAATTTAATTCATAAGCTTCTTTAATGATTTTTACATTGGTTGGATAGCCACAAAAAAAGGAAACAAAATAAAGAGAGGACATCATTGGCGTTAAAGAAAATAAAGCATAAAATGGTTTTTGGAGAAAATAAGCAAGAATATCTAAAATACCTAAATTTAAACAAAGAGAAACAAGAATCATAAAAGGAAGTAAAGAAGGTAATAGATTTTTAAAGACAATGGTAATGACATCATGGCTGACATCAACAATCGTTGACATATGAAAAAAAGAAAAGAGAGTTAAAAATGTGACAAAGAGTAAAGTAAAATAGTCATTATATCTTTTCATAGAGGCTCCTAATTGGTAGAATACTTAAAGAGGTGAAAGAATGAAAGCAATCTTAGTATTAACATCAACAAATCCTTTTTTTGAAGAAGAACTTAAATCTTTATGTGAGGCTTGTCATATTGAAATAGGAGATGTTGTGATTCAAAAATTAGAAAAAATAAATCCAGCAACGTATATAGGTAAAGGTAAAATTGAAGAAATTAAATTAAAACTTCAAGATGAAATGATTATCTTTGATGATGAACTGACACCATTACAAGTTAAAAACTTAACAGATTTATTAGAAACAGAAGTTACAGATCGTACAGATTTGATTTTACGTATTTTTGATGAGCGTGCTAAAACAAAAGAAGCGAAGCTTCAAGTAGAAATAGCGCGTGATCAGTATTTATTACCACGCCTTGTAGGAATGCAAGAACATATGTCTCACCAACAAGGTGGTTCTGGTTTTAGGGGTTCAGGTGAAAAACAAATTGAACTTGATCGAAGAATCATTGCTAGAAAGCTTGCCCGCTCTCGAAAAGAACTGGCTGAAATCGTCAAACAAAGACAAGTACAAAGACAAAGAAGAAAGAATAACCAAATTCCGGTCATTGCTTTAGTAGGTTATACAAATAGCGGAAAATCGACTTTATTGAATACGTTATGTCCTGATAAACAAAAGAAAGTTTTTGAAAAAGATATGTTATTTGCGACTTTAGAAACATCCACAAGACATATTAAAATAAAAAATCATGATTGTTTACTTACAGATACTGTTGGTTTTATTGAAAGATTGCCTCATCATTTAATTCAAGCTTTTCGTTCCACTTTAGAAGAAGTAAAAGAGGCAGATCTTTTATTACATGTTGTCGATACAAGTTTTGAAGACTATCAAATGCAAATAGAAACAACCAATGAAGTCTTAAAATCATTAGGGGTTGAAAATACACCAATGATTTATGTTTATAATAAAATAGATTTAAATAAATATGCTTATATCCAACCACAATCACCTTATGTTTTTATTTCAGCAAAATATAAAAGAGGTCTTGATTTATTAGAAGATGAAATCTCACATCTTCTCTTTAAAGATTATGAAGTATTTGAACTCTCTATTCCTTATAGTCAAGGAGAAGATTTTAAATATTTACATCAACATTGTTATGTAAAAGAAATAGAATATTTAGAAAAGAGTATTTATTTAAAAATAGAAGCAAGAAAACAAGAAATAAAGAACTATTTACATTATTGTTTAAAACATTAAAAAAATAAGCCAAAATTGGCTTATTTTTGATATATACGATTAAATTGAAATTTATCTTCTGAAGTTAAACGAATACCTAAACGTTTTAAAGTATCAATATCTGTTTCAGATAAGATGACTGATGAATGGGCTTCACAGTATTGTAATTGTTCAATACATGATAAAGCTTTTTTAGCGTTTTCATTATTATTTGCGGAAATAGCTAATGAAAGTAAAATTTCATCTGTATGTAAACGAGGATTCTTATTTTTTAAGATTCCTTTTTTTAGTTTAGCAACAGGTTCAATAACTTCAGGTTCAATTAGTAAAATATCATCATCAATATTGGCAAGATATTTTAATGCATTTAATAAACATGCTGAAGCACTTCCAAGTAAATATGTTGTTTTACCAGTGATAATATGTCCATCATTAAGTTCAATCGCAAATCCTGGTTCATTGGTTTTTGCTTCGATTTCTAATGCATGATTGACACATTTACGATCTGTAGCTTTTAAATCTAAAGTAAGCATGATGGCTTCAATTTTAGAGATTGCTGATTTATCAACAAGACCACGTTTAAAATCAAGTTTTGTTTGATAATAACGACGAATGATTTCTTGTTTACTTGCTTCTTTACATGCATCGTCATCAATAATCGCATTTCCAGCCATATTGACACCCATATCGGTAGGTGATTTATATGGACATGTTGACATGATTTTTTTGAATGTTGATTCTAAAACAGGAAAGATTTCAACATCTCTATTATAGTTTACAGTTGTTTCGTTATAAGCTTCTAAATGGAATGGGTCAATCATATTGACATCATTTAAATCTGCCGTAGCTGCTTCATAAGCTAAGTTTACAGGATGTTTTAAAGGAATGTTCCAAATAGGGAATGTTTCAAATTTTGCATATCCTGCTTTAACACCATGAGTGTATTCATGATAAAGTTGTGATAAACAAGTCGCCATTTTTCCACTTCCTGGACCAGGTGCTGTTACGACAACAAGTGGTTTTGTTGTTTCAATGTAATCATTGATTCCAAATCCTTCTTCTGAGACGATTTTTTCAATATCATTTGGATAACCTGCAATAGGATAATGTTTAAAGACTTTAATACCTAGGTTTTCTAGTTTCTTTTGAAAAGCAATGGCATGTACTTGGTTTTCAAAACGGGTAATTGTGACACTTCCAACATAAAGTCCAATGTTTTGGAAAGCATCAATCAATCTTAAAACTTCTAAATCATAAGTGATTCCTAAATCACCACGCATTTTATTGTTTTCAATGTCATTGGCGTTAATGACAATAATAATTTCTGCATCTTGTTTTAATTCTAATAACATTTTTAACTTACTATCAGGTTCAAATCCTGGTAAAACACGAGATGCATGATGGTCATCAAATAATTTACCACCAAATTCTAAATAAAGCTTATTATCAAATTGTTTAATACGCTCTTTGATATATTTTGATTGTAATTCAATGTATTTTTCGTTACTAAATCCAATTTTTCTCATCTTTCATTTTCTCCCTGTCCCTTATTATATATAATTTGTCTTATTTTTAAACAAAATAATAATTATTTATCAATATTGAAGAAATATCAATATTTTGATAAAATAATGTTTATTAAAAGGGGGATCATTATGAATCTTAAAAATAGACATTTTTTAACATTAAAAGATTATTCAAAAGAAGAAATTAGATATTTATTAGATTTAGCACATCAATTAAAAGCAGATAAAAAAGCAGGGAAAATAGGACAACATTTATTAGGGAAAAATGTATGTTTGATTTTTGAAAAAACCTCAACAAGAACACGTTGTTCTTTTGAAGTAGCTGCTTTAGATGAAGGTGGACATGCTACATTTTTAAGTAACTCACAAATGGGGAAAAAAGAATCCATTGAAGATACAGCTAAAGTATTAGGTAGAATGTATGATGGTATTGAATTTAGAGGATTTAAACAAGAAACAGTAGAAGCTCTTGCTAAATATTCAGGAGTTCCTGTTTGGAATGGTTTAACTGATGTAGATCATCCAACACAAACACTTGCAGACTTCCTTACTATCGAAGAACATTTAGATAAACCATTAGAAGATATTAAATTTGTCTTTACTGGAGATATTCGTAACAATGTATGTTATGGTTTAATGTATGGAGCGGTTAAAATGGGAATGCATTTTGTTTGTCTTGGTCCAAAATCATTACATATTGATCAAAAAGTGCTTGCTTATTGTAAAGAAGAAGCAAAAAAATCAGGTGGAACAATTGAAGTGACAGATAATGTAGATGAAGCAGTTAAAGATGCAGATGTTATCTATACTGATATTTGGGTAAGTATGGGTGAAGATGAAAGTCTTTATAAACCAAGAGTAGAAATGTTATCACCATATAAAGTCACTCAAGAAATGATGAATAAAACAGGAAAAGATTCAACTTTATTTATGCACTGTTTACCATCATTCCATGATTTTGAAACAACTGTTGCGAAAACAAAATATGATGAAGGTATTGATATTCGTGAGGTTGAAGATGAAGTCTTTAGATCAAAGAATTCTGTTGTTTTTGATGAAGCAGAAAACAGAATGCATACAATTAAGGCTGTTATGGTAGCGACACTTGGAAAAGATGCTTAGCATCTTTTTTTAATTTAAGTCTTTTTTAAGCAAATTTTTTAATTTTGTGCTATGATAATTTTAGGTGATCATCATGAAAGGTAAGACATATGTACTCTCTGACATTCATGGTAATTTTGAAATATTTAAAAGAATGTTAGATAAAATACAATTTAATAGCCAAGATCAACTTTATATACTTGGAGATATTTGTGATCGTGGACCTTGTAGTTTGGATATCTATTTTTATATTCAAAAATTTGATAATATTACTTTACTTAAAGGAAACCATGAATATATGATGCAAGAGGCTTTAAAAGAATCCATTGATCATAATGATTTTGATTTTCCAAGTTGCGAATTTAAACTTTGGTCACAAAATGGTGGAGAAAAAACGATTGAAAATATTCGTCAATATCTACGTAAAAAGAAATTGTATCACTGTGATTACACCATTGTAAGAAATGTTTTTTTAAGAAATCTTTATAATTATCTTAAAAACTTACCTTTGTATTTAGAATTAACAGTCAATAATAAAGATTATATTTTAGTTCATGCTGGAATTGATCCTGAAAGAAATCTTGATGATCAAGAAGAAGATACACTTTTATGGATTCGTGATTATTTCTTTTTGAGTGAATGTGATTTAAATAAAACCTATATTTTTGGTCATACACCTCTTTGTTTTATTAATCGTGATCAAAGTTTTAGTGTCTGGTATGATGATGAATTTCATAATAAGATTGGAATTGATGGGGGACTTGCTTTAGGAGAAAGAGGTCAACTTAATTGTATTTGTTTAGATGATGGACAAGTATTTGTCCTTAAAATGAGTGAGGTAAACAATGCGTAGTGCTTTTTATGCTTTAATTAATTTTATCAATACATCAAAAGTAGATGATGTTTATTCCAATGCAACAAAGATGATTTTAGAAAATATTAATAAAATACCAGAATATAATATTACGGATGTGGCAGAAATGTGTTTTGTTTCTACAGCAACAATTTCAAGATTATGTCGTAAGTTGAATTATGAAAGTTTTAGTGACTTTAAAATGGATGTCACTATGAATTTACGTTATTTTAATCATGATTCTATGCGTATGCAATTTGATCATCAATTACCTGTTTTTCCTGTTGAAGGAAAAACAACGAAAGATTTATTTATTGATCATTTTGAAAATATTGTACAAAATTTAAGATCAACTTATGAAATGATTGAATTTGAAGGATTAGAAAAACTTGTAGATCTCATTTATCAAAGCAATGAAATTTGTTTTGCAGGGAACTTTTTTACCCAATCTGTTTCCATGCAACTACAAATTGAATTATCCTGTTTAGGAAAGAAATGTACAGGAATGTATCCTTTACAAAGTCAAAAAGAAGTGGTTCGTAATTTAAAAGAAAATGATCTAATTATTGTTTCTTCAATTGCGGGAGGCTATTGGCAAGATCATCCAGATATGTTAAGAGAAATTGCAAAAAGTAAAGCACATAAAATATGTATTACTCAAGTAGAAAATATGCCATACCAAGACCAATTTGATATGATTATCCAAGTAGGAACCGATCATTTATCTTTAATAGGTAAGTTTTCCATTACTTATATTTTCGAATTATTAGAAGCGCTATATCATATAAAATATGGTCGCGTATAATAAAAAGGGCGAAAGCCCTTTTTGTTTTTAATTAACTTAATTTACCATTTGCACTACATTTTAAAGTGATAGTTTTTGTTTGTCTATTTATAATATTTCCATTTAAATAACAATGAGCTGTAGCAGTTGCTTTTGCAGTATTTCCGCTTTTTGAACTGGATTTACTTGCAATTTTCCAACTACCATCTACTACCGAAGTTGAAACACTAGCTGATGTACAACTTGAAGTACTTCCATTATATGTAAAAGTTCCATTAACTGTTATCGACCATAAAGTTTTGCCTGATGAGTTTTTACAATAAATTGTTTTACTACCTTCTTTTGCTGAACGTGCAACTGAATTCGTAACAGTAATTGAAATCTCATAATAATAACCATTCTCATAATATGTTGTATTATAATTTTCTTCTAAAGCATGTATATTGTTAGTTGGTATAATCAACATTAATACTAATGTTAATCCTAAAAGTAATTTTTTTATTTATTCTATAATCTCCTTGTCTTCTGTGATTTTTTCTTCATAATGAATAGGCAACATTTCATCAAATTCTTTCTTGGCTTGATGAACTATGTATATTTCATAACATGAAGCCATTGTAATTAATAAAACAATAATAAGTGCTATTGTTGTCATAAATCTTTTTAAATTGATTTTCTTTAAAATATATTTTGTATCTACTGTTTCATAATAAGCAATAACAATATCAGTAGGTTTACCAAATTGTTCTTCTAATTCTTGATAAGAAAGAGAATCATACTCACTTATTTGTTCTTTTAAATTGTTTAAGTATTGTTTTTCTTTAACACTATGTACAGGAAACAATTTATAAATATCCTTATAATATTTTTTACTATCTTTCATAATGTTTAGTTCCATGAACAATTAGATCAATATATTGCACAAGAATATCATATTCTTGGGTAATAGATTCTAAATATTCTTTTCCTTTCTCTTCAAGATGATAATAGACCCTTGCTTTATTGCCTACTAAAACAGTATTGCTTGTAATATATTCTTCTTCTATAAGCTTATAAATAATAGGATACATGGTTCCATGCTTTGCTTCTATAAGATTGTCTGTTCTTTGTGAAATCTCTTTAATCATTTCATAGCCATACTTATCCTTTTCTTTGAGAATACTTAACAAAAGAAGATCAAGCTTAAATAAATAATTTGTATTTTTTGCCATAATATCCTCCAAAAATGAATTCATTTTATGTACATATTATATACGACATGTATTTTATATACAATAGGTCGTAAAACAAAATAAATATATTGACAACCTAATTAATTATGATACACTTTAAGTAAGGAAAGCGCTTACCTATAATAAAAAAAGAAATGAGGTTATGGAAAATGAAAAATATAATAAAAAAATCACTAATTTCTCTTATTACTATTTCTAGTTGTGTAGGTTCAACAACTTTATTATCCAACGCTAAGGAAATTGATAATGAAATAATTCCTCAAACAATTAACATTGAAAACAACAAGATTAATTTTGAAACATATGATGATCAATCATGTTCATATGACTTAGATACTGGAAAATTCGAAATCGAAGGCGTTGGTAGTGTAGTAATCACTACAACGGTAACGCATATATACGATACTTCACATACAGAAGAAGAATACTTAGAAATGGACAAACAAAAAACAATAGAAAATTTTGAAAGGTTAAAAAATTCAGTTTCAACTTATGAATATAGTGTTACTGGAATTCCATCGAACGCAGCAAGTGTTAAACAAGCTTCTTTTTCAAAAAATATTGGCGAAATTGTTGGGCAAGTATCTGATGTTTTAGATAAAATATCAAAATTAACTGCTTTATTCTCTTGCCCATGTATTCCATATAGTGGTATGCTTTCTACAATTTCCAATGTAACAGGTATTACTAGTACAGCTTTATCATTAGCATCAAGTAAAATCACATCTAAGTGGGCATATGACTTATATAGAACTTCAAAGACTTACACCGTTGGTAATACAACACAATACGGATACAGATACGTTAATAAAAGAATTATCATGGATCCTACTGTTAAAGGAAAAAAATACAAATCTTGCACTTATACTTATGGAAAAACAGGTAGTTGGTGGGTAAATCAAAAACCATATTAAACAAGGAGGTTAAACCATGGACATGTATCTTATTTTATTAGTTACTATAATCTATATAGTTTCAACAATTTATATTATTAAAAATAACATAAAAAATCATATGTTCATTTATGCAGGTATCCTTCTTATGACTTTTACTAGATCTCTTGGAGATAACTGGTATCATAATTTATGCTCTATTATTTTAGCATGTGATACATTAATAATGCTTTATCTTAATAGAAAAAGTAAAATAAAGAATAACAATTAAAATATTAATAAAATTTCATACTAAAATATGGTTTACAAAAACATTAAAAAAGTAAGATTCTAATTATATTCTTACTTTTTTAATTAATCTAATTTTGTCAATTTATTAAAATGTTTATAAATTACATATTCAAAAATTGTATTTTCCATTATTTTTTAAATAAATTATAAATATTGATTATTAACTCTAATATTTTATAATTATTTCAAATTCTTATGAGAGGTGATTTTAAAATGGATTTTCTTATATCATTAGCAATCTCATTTTCTTCTCTTATAGTTGCAGGGATTGCTAACATTATAATTTCTTGGTTAAATAAAAAAATTGGTGTTTTTGATAAGGCGTACTATTTAAAA
>OGZE01001639.1_pt1 | contig 12420 bp, 10 predicted proteins | sample 1576731 | NCBI WGS metagenome assembly OGZE01 (sample SAMEA3541503, study PRJEB24748) | human gut metagenome | biome: human gut; feature: human-associated habitat; material: faeces | place: China | collected 2012 | reverse complement strand
AGCTTCCCCAACGGCGGCATCCGAAACACTTTCGAGGCACGCGTGCAGAGATCGTGCTGGTAGATATGACGGAGTTATAATTTTATGGGTAAATCCTTATTTATCGCAGAGAAACCGAGCGTTGCACAGCAGTTTGGTGCGGCTTTGGGTGAAAATCTGAGCAGACGTGACGGTTATCTGGAGGGAGAGCATATGGTCATTACCTGGTGCGTCGGACACCTGGTGACTATGAGTTATCCCGATGTTTATGATGAAAAATACAAAAAATGGCGTTTGGAGACACTTCCTTTTTTACCGACGGAGTTCAAATACGAGGTCATATCTTCAAGTGCCAAGCAGTATGGTATTGTTACCAGCCTGATGAAGCGGGACGATGTGGATACCATCTATGTCTGTACGGACTCGGGACGTGAGGGAGAATACATATATCGTCTGGTGGAACAGATGTCTGGCGTGACCGGCAAGGTCAGAAAGCGTGTCTGGATTGATTCGCAGACAGAGGAAGAGATATTAAGAGGAATCAGAGAAGCAAAAGACCTCTCCGAGTATGATAATCTGTCGGCGTCCGCTTATCTTCGCGCGAAGGAAGACTATCTGATGGGAATTAATTTTTCCAGGCTGCTGACACTGAAATACGGGAACAGTATTTCCAGTTACCTGAATACAAAATATTCCGTGATATCGGTAGGACGTGTCATGACGTGCGTCCTCGGAATGGTCGTGCGCAGAGAGCGGGAGATCCGTGAGTTTGTGGAGACGCCATTTTACCGTGTGCTCAGTGCGATCGGGGAGAGCGGACAGACATTCGAGGGAGAATGGCGCGCCGTGAAGGGCTCCCGCTATTTTGAATCCTTTGATCTTTATAAGGAAAATGGTTTCAAAGAAAAAGACAAAGCAGAGGCGCTCATTCAGTATTTAAAAGAAAATAATGAACCACTGACCTGTCAGATCACTTCCATTGAGAAGAAAAAGGAAAAGAAGAATCCGCCGCTTCTCTATAACCTGGCGGAGCTCCAGAATGAATGTTCCAAAAGATTCAAGATCAGCCCGGATGAGACACTCAGAATCGTGCAGGAATTATACGAGAAGAAGTTGGTTACATATCCGAGAACGGATGCCCGTGTCCTCTCAACAGCAGTGGCAAAAGAGATCCACAAGAACTTAAACGGGCTGATGAAATATGATGTTGCCGTTCCATATCTGAAAGAAATCGTATCCTTCGGTTCCCATAAAGGACTGGAGAAGACAAGGTATGTAAATGACAAACAGATCACAGATCACTATGCAATTATTCCGACCGGACAGGGGATGGGGGCGTTGAATGGTTTATCCCATCTGTCCAAACAGGTGTATGAAGTGATCGTGCGACGTTTTTTGAGTATTTTCTATCCACCGGCTGTATACCAGAAAGTTGCGATTGTGACGAAAATCAAGGAAGAGTCCTTTTTCTCCAGTTTCAAAGTACTGGCAGAAGAAGGATATCTGAAAGTCGCAGGCAATCCGGCGAAGAAAAAAGCAAAGACAAATAACGCCGACAGTCCGGATGACGGACAAAACGATGGACAGATGGAGGCGGATGTAAACTTTTTTGAGAAGATCAAGACGTTAAAAAAGGGTATGTCTCTCCCGGTACAGGCGTTAGACATCAAAGAGGGAAAGACATCACCGCCGAAGCGTTACAATTCCGGTTCACTGATTCTTGCAATGGAAAATGCGGGGCAGTTGATCGAAGATGAGGAACTGCGTGCACAGATTAAAGGAAGCGGAATCGGAACAAGTGCAACAAGGGGAGAGATTTTAAAAAAATTATTTAACATCAGATATTTATCTCTTAATAAAAAGACGCAGATCGTAACTCCGTCCATGCTCGGAGAGATGGTATATGACGTTGTGCAGAATTCCATCCGTTCACTCCTTAACCCGGAACTGACCGCAAGCTGGGAAAAAGGACTCAACTATGTTGCGGAAGGTGACATTACTTCCGAAGAATATATGCAGAAGCTGGATCATTTTATCGTCAGTCGCACCGAGGGTGTGCGCGGACTCAGAAATCAGAGCCAGCTCAGAAACTGCTATGATAAGATCGCGCAGTTTTATAAGAAGACGAATAAAGGTAAATGATTTGCCAGCTACTTAAGAACGTGGTATGCTGATACAAAAGAGAGATTACTGTAAAGGAGAAAAGAAACAAATGAAAGAAATAACAGTGAAGGAGTTATACACACTGGATGAGACAATCGCAAAAAATCTTTTTGAAGGTGTGACATATCCATGGGAAGTGTTGCCGAAGATCAGTGCTTTCATTCTGGAACTGGGAAAAACATTACCGGAAGAGGAATATGACAAAGTAGGAGAGGACGTATGGATCGCCAAATCAGCGAATGTATTTCCATCTGCTTATGTACACGGACCTGCGATCATCGGAAAGAACGCAGAAGTCAGACACTGTGCATTTATTCGTGGAAATGCGATTGTAGGTGAAGGCGCGGTTGTCGGAAACTCTACAGAGCTTAAAAACGTTATCCTGTTCAATAAAGTACAGGTACCGCATTACAATTATGTCGGTGATTCGATTCTTGGCTACAAGTCCCACATGGGAGCCGGTTCTATTACATCCAATGTAAAATCAGACAAGAAACTGGTTGTTGTGAAGACACCGAAAGAAAATATCGAGACCGGAATCAAGAAATTCGGCGCTATGGTCGGAGACGAAGTAGAAGTCGGATGTGGATCCATCCTGAATCCGGGAAGTGTGATCGGAAGCCACACCAATATTTACCCGCTTTCCAGCGTGCGCGGTTATGTGCCGGCAAACAGCATTTACAAAAAGCAGGGTGAAGTGGTTGAGAAATACGAAGATTAATGATAAGGAGGACCAGATATGGACGACAGATATGTATCATTTGAAATTGCGAAAACAAAACACATTGCACTGGTAGCACACGACGGAAAGAAAAAAGAAATTGTAGATTGGTGTGACAGAAATAAAGACATCCTGAAAAATCATTTCTTATGCGGAACAGGAACAACAGCCAGACTGATCGCAGAGAAGACCGGGCTTCCGGTGAAAGCTTACAACAGTGGTCCGTTAGGCGGAGACCAGCAGATCGGTGCTAAGATCGTAGAAGGACAGATTGACTTCATGGTATTCCTCTGGGATCCGTTAGAGGCACAGCCGCACGATCCGGATGTAAAGGCATTGCTTAGAATTGCTGTTGTTTATGACATCCCGGTTGCAAATAACCTTGCAACAGCAGATTTCATGCTACAGTCCAAATATATGTCTGAAAGCTACAGCCGTACGGTTGAGAACTTCAACAAGACGATCCAGGACCGCGTGAATCAGATGAAGTAATGATATGAGCATGAAAGTGGGATTTTAAGACCACGATATGCGAATAGAGAGAGGGATTGTGAGAGTGCGAAGCATGGAACAATCTACAGGTATTATAGCGTAAAGATTATATAGAATAAAAAACAGCCATCATGCAGGAAAACATTGTTATAAATACAATATTACTTGCAAGGTGGTTGTTTTTTACTGCCATAGTATCTGAGAAATCTGCCAGTGTCAGGTTTTACAGATATTGATAAGGTGAAAGAGAGAAAATTTATTGACAAGTACACAGTTGCTGTGATATCCTATGAAAAGAAATTAAAGCTTTAATGCTTTAAAGCGTTACGCTTTAAAGCGACAATAGAAACGGAGTTAGTAAAGAAACAGGTGAAAGATAGGAATTGAGAAGCTAACCTCTGCTTAAAAAGGAACGAGAGAAACAAAAGTAAAAAGAAAGATGAGGGTTTATTATGGGAATCAAGATTGTACTTCTTGTATTATTCTTCGCTGTGATGGTGGCGGTAGGTGTATACTCAAGAAAGCATGCAACCAGTGTTGACGGATTTGTTCTTGGAGGAAGGTCAGTAGGACCGTGGCTGACTGCTTTCGCATATGGAACATCCTACTTCTCGGCAGTTGTATTTGTCGGCTATGCAGGACAGTTCGGATGGAAATACGGACTTGCAAGTACATGGATCGGACTTGGCAATGCGATTATCGGAAGTCTGCTGGCATGGGTTGTATTGGGAAGACGAACCAAAGTTATGACGCAGCATCTGAATGTCAAGACAATGCCGGATTTCTTCGGAGAAAGATACGGAAGTAAGGCACTGAAAATTACTGCATCAGCAATCGTATTTATTTTCCTTGTACCGTATACAGCGTCCGTATACAACGGATTATCCAGACTGTTCGGAATGGCATTTAACATTCCATATACATACTGTGTTCTCGGAATGGCAGCATTTACAGCAGTGTATGTTATCCTCGGAGGCTATATGGCGACAGCGATTAACGATTTCATCCAGGGAATTATCATGTTAGGCGGAATTATCGGAGTTATCGGAGCGGTTCTTAGCGGACAGGGAGGGTTTATCCATGCCATTCGCAAGATGGCAGAGATTCCAAGTGATGTACCTGTGACGATGGGACAGCCGGGCGCATTTACATCCTTTTTCGGACCGGATCCGCTGAACCTGTTAGGCGTTGTAATTCTGACATCCCTCGGAACATGGGGACTGCCACAGATGATCGGTAAATTCTACGCGATCAAAGACGAGAAAGCAATCAATACAGGAACTGTGATATCCACATTATTTGCAGTTGTGATCTCCGGAGGATGTTATTTCCTCGGAGGATTCGGACGATTATTTGACAATGCATCTATTTACGATGAGGCAGGAAATGTCGTCTTTGACAGTATCGTTCCGTATATGCTGTCTACGTTACCGGACATCCTGATCGGAATTGTGATCGTACTTGTCTTATCCGCATCCATGTCCACGCTGGCATCACTCGTACTGACATCCAGTTCTACACTGACACTGGATTTCTTAAAAGACAATGTTATGAAAAATATGAGCGAGAAGAAGCAGGTGCGGACGATGCAGGTACTGATCGTATTCTTCATCGTGCTTTCCGTAGCAATCGCATTAGATCCACCGACCTTTATCGCACAGCTTATGGGAATTTCCTGGGGCGCACTTGCGGGAGCATTTCTGGCACCGTTCTTATATGGATTGTATTGGAAACGAGTTTCCAAAGCGGCTGTATGGGCAAGCTTCGCAGCAGGTGTCGGTATTACCGTATCGAACATGTTTATCGGCTACATTGCTTCACCAATCAATGCAGGAGCGATCGCGATGATCGCAGGACTTATCATTGTGCCGATAGTGAGCGCATTATCACCGAAACCGGATACCGGAAAGGTGGATCAGATTTTTGAATGTTACGATGAAAAAGTCGTGATAACGAAAAAACGCTCTTTGGAGGCAAAATAAGACACAATCTAATACAATAAATTAAAAAACATCAAGGGAAGTGATTAAATTTACCACTTCCCTTTTTAATGTAGCTGTGTTAGTATAAGTGAGTGTTAAAAATAAACAACTAAATTGATGATTATTATTCAATGAGTTTTGTATAGAAGGAGAGGTAATACACATGAAAAATTATGAAAAATATCAGCGGTCTTATTTTATGCCGCCGGAGGTCACATACGATTGGGCAAAGAAAGATCACATTGAAAAACCACCGATCTGGTGTAGCGTTGACTTACGTGACGGTAACCAGGCGCTGATCGAGCCAATGAGTCTGGAAGAGAAGTTAGAGTTCTTCCAGATGCTTGTGGATATCGGATTCAAAGAGATTGAGGTCGGATTCCCGGCTGCATCTGAGACAGAGTACCAGTTCATGCGCACATTGATCGAGAGAAATATGATTCCGGATGATGTTACCGTACAGGTACTGACACAGGCAAGAGAGCATATTATCCGTAAAACCTTTGAAGCCGTAAAAGGTGCGCCTAAAGCTATTGTTCACGTATACAATTCCACATCTGTTGCACAGAGAGAACAGGTATTTAAGAAAAGCAAAGAAGAAATTAAGAAGATTGCAGTAGATGGTGCAGAGTTATTGTTAAAACTGGCAAACGAGACAGATGGTAACTTCACATTTCAGTATAGCCCGGAGAGTTTCCATGGAACAGAAGTAGATTATGCAGTAGAAGTTTGTAATGCAGTATTGGATGTATGGAAACCTACAGCTGACAACAAAGCGATCATCAATATTCCGACAACCGTAGAGAATGCGATGCCACATACATTTGCATGTCAGTTAGAGTATGTAAATAAACATTTGAAATACAGAGATGATGTTATTCTTTGCTTACATCCACATAACGACCGTGGATGCGGTGTTGCAACAGCAGAGCTTGGAATGTTGGCAGGAGCAGACAGAATCGAGGGAACTTTATTTGGAAATGGAGAGCGTACCGGTAACGTAGATATTGTAACTATGGGTATGAACATGTACTCACAGGGTGTGGATCCGGGACTGGATTTCTCTAATATGAAAGAGATCCGCGAGACATACGAGAGACTGACAAGAATGCACGTTTACGAGCGTCAGCCATATGCCGGAGATCTTGTATTTACAGCATTTTCAGGATCTCACCAGGATGCGATCGCCAAAGGAATGCAGTGCAGAGAAGAGAGCAAGAGCAATCTGTGGACAGTTCCGTATCTGCCGATCGATCCGAGGGATGTCGGAAGAGAGTACGATTCCGATGTTATCCGTATCAACAGCCAGTCCGGTAAGGGTGGAGTCAACTACATCCTGAAACAGAGCCACGGCATCAACCTGCCACAGCAGATGCGTGCAGAGGTCGGATACCTTGTAAAAGACGTATCCGACAAGGCGCACAAAGAGTTGAGTCCGGAATGGGTATATCAGATCTTCTCTGATAACTACATTAATACAAAACCAGTATTCCATGTAGACGAGTGCCATTTCAAACAGACGGATGGAATTACTGCAGAAGTAACGATCAATCACCAGAATGAGAACCGCACGATCACAGCAATGGGTAACGGACGTCTGGACGCTGTCAGCAACGCACTGAAACAGTATTTCAACGTTAGCTATGAACTGAGCTTCTATGAAGAACATTCTCTGACAAAGGGATCTTCTTCCAAAGCTGTTGCTTATGTCGGAATCCTCTGCAACGGCAAGCCATTCTGGGGCGTTGGTATCGATGCAGATATCATCAAAGCATCTATCGAAGCGCTGACAGTTGCAGTCAACAAGCTGGAAGATATTGGGAGCGCCGATACATGCAAAGATGCAAGAATGATCGAGATTATGAATTATATTCAGGCAAATTATATTGATGTGACACTGGATGATCTGGCAGAGAAATTCTACCTGTCCAAGCCATATATTTCCAAATATATTAAGGAAAAATCCGGCATGACATTTGGCGAACTGGTAAAAAAAATCCGCATGAAAAAAGCAAAAGCATTACTCAAGAGCAGCAATATGACCGTTGAAAATATTGCACTCACAGTCGGCTATCAGAACGTGGAGCATTTCAACCGTATGTTCAAGAAAGCTTACAACATGACACCGATTCAGTTCCGCAATCAGAAATAATTTAGAAGAGAATAAAATGAGAAAATAAGATGAAGCACCGCTTTCAGTTGTTCCGTAAAAGGACATGGGAGAGGTGCTTTTTAATTGTCATAGTATCCGTAGGAAGCTTCCAATGGCAGATTCCGTAAGTAAAATTTCTAAATACAACAAAACTTTGCTATACTTACAGTAATGATAAGCTTTAATCAAAGAACGGTATATGGGAGCAGATGCTTCGGACTTTGTGTATGAGGTAATGAAGCATTTCCTTATGGAAGCGTTGAGCAGGATCTACCGTCCCGGATGTAAAGCGGATGAAATGCTCTGTCTGGTAAGAAATCAAATCATTCCTGACCAGACAGAAAGATTCTTACCGTGATCCCTATGCAGTCTATGGGGAAGCTCGGAAGCGTCAGTGTATCTTCGTCGGATCAACGAACACACGGCAGTTTATTCCTTTTGACCGTACCGGGGCAAGACGTTTCCTGCCGATTGCCATAGACAGCAGTAAGGCAGAGAAACATATCCTTAATGATGAGGAAGAATCCAGAGCATATTTTGACCAGCTGTGGGCAGAAGTGATGGTAATCTACTGGACAACGGAGAATAAAAACAATCTGTTGAAATTCTCAAAAGAGATGGAGAAAGAGATTGAGGAATATCGAAAACAGTTCACGCAGGAAGATACCATGGCAGGAACGATTCAGGGATGGCTGGATGCTTACAAAGGAACTCATGTATGCTCGGTGCAGATCTGGAAAGAAGCATTTGACCATTTTGACCGGGAACCAAAGAAATTTGAAACCAATGAGATCTGTTCAATCATGGATACTAGATCACAGGCTGGAAGAGAGCCGGGATTCACAGATTTGAAATGCAAGGTTATGGCAGACAGCGGAGCTGGATTCGGGAAGGAACAGAGGACGAGGATGTCAACGAACCAGATAAAGATGGATTTACGAAGCTGACAAAGGCAGAGCAGCTCGAACTTCCATTTAACCTGCCCGACAGAGAGAAAGGCTGATTTTGGCACCGTAAGGCTGTCGATTTATCCGAAAATTCACCGCTTGTTGGCAATCTTGTTGACAGCCGAAACCCTTATATTTACGGGTGATTTTGATATTTTTACCAGTTGTCAACAAAGATATTCAAAAAACTTTAGGGATGTATTTGGAAGATAGAAAAAAACATCCATAAGAAGTTTGAAACTCCATGTTGACAATTACGTTGACAGTTTACAGATAAACTTCCGGCAGAGACAATACGAACCTCTCTCTGTTAGGCATATAACAGAAAGAAATTTGATGATTGTGGAAAAAATGATGAATACAGCGACACAGGGGCACACTTTTACAAAGAAAATCGGACAGACGGTATATGTTGTCCGTTATCACTTTAATGAGGATGCAAAAGAAACCATGCAGGAGAAGATTAACCGGATGCTGGTGACAGAAGCGAGCAAGATGGAAGTGCGATGAAAATAGATAGATGCAACTGTAGAAGAAGTGTGATATTATGTGAGTAACAAGTCGGTAGTTGTGGAGGTGTTGAATGAAAAGTGTATTAATGATTGGGCAGTCCAACATGGCTGGACGTGGATTCATAAACGAAGTACCGATGATTTGTAATGAGAGAATCCAGATGTTAAGAAATGGAAAATGGCAAATGATGACAGAACCAATTAACTACGATCGTCCTATATCAGGAGTAAGTCTTGCGGGTTCATTTGCTGCAATGTGGTGCATGGAAAACAAAGAAGAACAAATCGGCTTGATTCCATGTGCGGAAGGTGGCAGTTCCATTGATGACTGGTCTATAGAGAAAATATTATTTAAAAATGCAATTATTCAGGCAAAATTTGCAATGCAAAATAGTAATTTGATTGCTATTCTGTGGCATCAAGGAGAAAATGATAGCTATAATGGTAACTACAAAACGTATTATGAAAAATTACATACAATTTTTGAGGCTTTAAAAAATGAACTTAATTTAGACGATGTACCGTTTATTATTGGAGGACTTGGTGACTATTTAGGAAAGATAGGCTTTGGTTTTAATTGTACAGAGTATGACTTGGTGAATAAAGAATTATTACGATATGCCAATGATCATAATCATGTATATTTTGTAACTGCCCAGGGGTTGTCAGCAAATCCAGATGGCATACATTTAAATGCTGTCTCTCAAAGAAAATTTGGGGTTCGTTATTACTATGCCTACAAAAACAAAAAGAATGTGATAACACCTTTGAAAAACGAAGAAAAATTATTAGAGTCATGTATTAATATTCCATATACTCAGAATGAAATGAAATATTTAGCCATGATGGATTTGACAATGGGAAAATGTAGTTATGAAGAGTTCATAACAAAAATGAAAAATCTCTAACTTTCAATCTGACTAATGGAAATAAAATAAAGAAAAGAATTAGAATTTTACAAAGAAAAAAGACGGTTATGAGTAAATTGCGAAAGTAGCTTATAAATATCCGTTTGATAGTAACGAAGAGGAAAACAAGCAGGAGGTTTACACCATGGAAAATAAACTGGAACATTTAAAAGAATATCTGAAAGAACTCGGAAGCGTAGCGGTTGCTTTTTCAAGCGGCGTGGATTCTACTTTTCTGTTAAAGGTAGCGCATGATGTACTTGGGGACAAAGTAATCGCCATTACAGCCCAGTCATGTTCTTTCCCGAAAAGAGAACTGAATGAGGCAAAGGCATTCTGTGAGAAAGAGGGTATCAAACATGTGATCTGCCAGTCTGAGGAATTGGAGATTGAAGGATTTTCAAAGAATCCTCCGAACAGATGTTATTTATGTAAAAAAGAACTGTTTGAGAAGATTGGCGATATTGCAAAAAAGAATGGGATTGAATATATTGCAGAGGGATCAAATATGGATGATAACGGCGATTACAGACCAGGTCTGATCGCCGTAAAAGAACTTGGAGTTAAGAGCCCGCTACGTGAGGCGAAGCTGACGAAAGCGGAGATCAGAGAATACTCAAAGGAACTGGGGCTTCCGACCTGGGACAAACAGTCATTTGCCTGTCTGTCCTCCAGGTTTGTGTACGGTGAGACTATCAGTGAGGAAAAGCTTGGAATGGTTGAGAAAGCAGAGCAGCTTTTACTTGACTATGGATTCCATCAGGTACGTGTCCGTATTCACGGTTCACTTGCAAGAATTGAGATCATGCCGGAGGAATTTCCGAAACTTCTGGAAAAAAATGTCCGAGAGGATATTGCAAAGAAATTTAAGGAGTATGGATTTACTTATGTGACCATGGTTATTCTGGGATATCGTATGGGAAGTATGAACGAAACACTTGGCGAAAATGATAAAACGACTGCAGATAGCAGCCTTAAGGGTAAAAACGAATGACAGTAAAAGAGAGAATAACAGCACTTCGTGCACGCATGAAAGAGACAGGAATTGATGCATATCTGATTCCTACAGATGATTTTCATGGTTCAGAATATGTAGGTGAATATTTCAAATGCAGAAAATATATCACAGGATTTACCGGTTCTGCAGGCACTGCGGTGATCATGCAGGATATGGCAGGATTATGGACGGATGGACGTTATTTTATCCAGGCTGCAGATCAGCTGGAGGGAACAGGAATTACTTTATTTAAAATGGGTGAACCGGAAGTTCCCACAGTTCATGAATTTCTGAAAAAAAATCTGACACAGGGAAGGTGTCTGGGATTTGACGGACGTACTGTCAGTGCAAAAGAGGCAGCAGAATTGGAGAAAATGCTGGATGAAAACGGTGTGTCTCTCAGTGTTGATCACGATCTGGCAGGCGATATATGGGAAAACCGCCCGGTACTTTCCTGTGAACCGGTTACAGAGCTGGATATAAAATGGGCAGGAGAATCCAGAGCTGATAAATGCGCAAGAATCCGCAAAGCAATGGAGAAGAAGGGTGCAGATTTATTTGTACTGACTTCTCTGGATGATATTGCCTGGCTGTTAAATATACGTGGGGGAGATATCCACTGCTGTCCGGTGGTTCTTTCTTATCTGGTAATGACAAAAACAGAGATCAGACTTTTTGCAAATGAGAAAGCCTTTCAGACAGACGTACTGGAAGCGCTGGAAAAAGATGGTGTGACCCTTTTTCCCTATGACAGTATCTATGAGTATGTGAAAACATTTAAAAAGGACGAAAAAGTTCTTCTCTGCAAAAAGAAAGTCAACAGTCGTCTGGTTAGTAATATTCCGGCAGACACCCGTATTCTGGATGAAGAAAATCTTACACTTCTTCCTAAGGCGACTAAGAATCCTGTTGAGGTGGAAAATGAACGCATTGCGCATATCAGAGACGGAGTTGCAGTTACAAAGTTCATATACTGGTTAAAGAAGAATGTTGGAAGGATTCCGATCACAGAATTAAGTGCAGCAGAAAAGCTGTATGAATTCCGTTCGGAACAGGAGGATTTCATAGATAACAGTTTTGATCCGATTATTGCCTATGGAAAACATGCTGCTATTGTACATTATTTTGCAACACCCGAAACGGATATTCCTCTGGAACCATCCGGCTTTCTTCTGGCAGATACAGGAGGACATTATAAAGAGGGAACTACTGATATTACCCGTACTGTTGTCATGGGACCGACTACTGAGGAAGAGAAAAAGTACTTCACAGCAGTTTTGCGGGGAACTCTGAATCTGGGAGCTGCCAGATTTCTTCATGGCTGTACCGGTGTAAATCTGGATATTCTGGCGAGACAGCCACTGTGGGAAATGGGAGAGGATTTTAAACATGGAACCGGTCATGGAGTAGGATATCTTCTGAATGTCCATGAGGGACCCAATAGCTTCCGATGGAAAATTGTTCCGGGTGGAAATGCAGTGCTGGAGGAGGGAATGATCACCTCTGATGAGTCACTTCCTCTCCCAGCTTCGTCGCTCCCTCCAACGAAAGGCCTTCCGGCATGTGT
>OGZE01001634.1_pt1 | contig 12456 bp, 8 predicted proteins | sample 1576731 | NCBI WGS metagenome assembly OGZE01 (sample SAMEA3541503, study PRJEB24748) | human gut metagenome | biome: human gut; feature: human-associated habitat; material: faeces | place: China | collected 2012 | reverse complement strand
TGTAAGCTTTTCGGAACCTCCCGCCTAGCGGGAGGTTTTCTTTTTATACAAAAAGCGTTGCCGCACCCCGGCCTGATGGCTGGATGCGGCAACGCCTTTTCGTGATCGCCCTTCCCGTCTTCTTGACACGCCGCCCCGCCGTGCCCACATTCAGACAAAACACGGGCAGGAGGCCGCCATGAGCGACAAGGACATCATCGATATGAAAGAGGAAAACGGCCAGTGGTCGGCCTACGTTTCCGAGTTTTCCCCCGAAAAGCTCTGGGAAAAAATCAAAGGGCACGCAAAGAAAGTCGGCTGCGAGGGCATACGCAGCGCCCTGCGCCTGTTCTACGCGCTGGACAATCCGTCCATGCCGCTCAAGACGAAAATGGTGATTTACGGCGCGCTCGGCTACTTCATCTCGCCCATCGACGTGATCCCCGATTTCATCCCGGTCGTGGGCTTCACCGACGATATCGGCGTGCTCGCGGCGGCGGTGGTCATGGCCGCTTCCTATATAGACGCCGAGGCCAAGGCCAAAGCCGACGCCAAGTTTGCCGACTGGTTCGGGGAAGGCTCCTGCTGAAAAGAACCATACCACCGCTTCTCCGGAAACTACGGAGAGACTCTCCGCCACGCTTTGGCGCGGACGCACCGCGAGGTACGCCCGCACCTCTGCTCTGCCGGCAGAACACTATCAGGAACAGGCCCCGCGCACGGCGTCCACAATGGCGTCCGTCAGACGCCGCAGATCTTCGGGCCCGATGCAGTACGGCGGCATGAGATAGACGTTCCGGTTGAACGGACGCACCCATACGCCGCGTTCAACGAAGAAATCCTGCAAGACGGCCATGTTCACGGGCTTGTCCACTTCCACGACGCCGATTGCGCCGAGCGTCCGCACGTCGCGGACGCCCCGGAATTCCCGGCACGGCGAAAGCCCTTCCTCAAGGCCCCGGCGGATGCCTTCCACGCGCTCGGCCCACGGCGAGGCGTTCAGAAGGTCGAGGCTGGCGCATCCCACGGCACAGGCCAACGGGTTGCCCATGAAAGTGGGGCCGTGCATGAACACGCCGCCGCCCTGCTCCGGCCCGGCCTCTTCAATGCCCCGCGCTACGGCTTCGCTGGCAACGGTCGCCGCCAGCGTCATGGTGCCGCCGGTGAGCGCCTTGCCGAGACAGAGGATATCCGGCTTGAGGCCCGCCCATTCCGAAGCGAACATCTTGCCGGTACGCCCAAATCCTGTGGCGATTTCATCAACGATCAGCAGCAGTTCGTGCTCGTCGCACAGCTTCCGCAGCCCGCGCAGGTAGTCGGGGTGATAGAACCACATCCCGCCCGCGCCCTGCACGATGGGTTCGAGGATGACCGCCGCCAGCCCCTCCGCGTGGCGCTCGATGGCGTCGCGCATGGGCCGGAGGCTGTCGGGATCGAACGGGCTGTCGAAACGGCAGCTTGGGCGCTCGACGAACAGGTGTTTCGGCAGGATGCCGGTAAACAGCGTATGCATACCGTTTACGGGATCGCAGACGGACATGGCCCCTTGCGTGTCGCCGTGGTAGCCGCCCTTGGGGGTGAGGAAGCGGGTTTTGCCCGGCCTGCCCTTTGAGGCCCAATACTGGACCGCCATCTTGAGCGCGACTTCGACCGAGACCGAACCCGAGTCGGCGTAAAAGATGTGTTTCAGATTGTCGGGCAGCAGCGGCAGGAGCCGTTTCCCCAGTTCCACGGCGGGCTCATGGGTCAGGCCGCCGAACATGACGTGGGCCATTTTCGCGGACTGCCGCCGCACGGCGTCCATGAGGACGGGGTGTCCGTAGCCGTGGATGGCGCACCACCACGAGGACATGCCGTCCACCAGCTCCCTCCCGTCGCGCAGCCTGATGCGCACGCCCGATGTGCCCACCGCCTCCCGCACCGGGAGCGGGTTCAGCGCCGACGTATACGGGTGCCACAGGTGTTCCCGGTCGAAGGCGAGGAGCGAAGAAGGGGAAAGAGGAGATGAGGGAATGTGGGGGGAGGCCACGCGGGAGCTTTCCCGGTTGGAGCAGGAAGATACAGGGGAGGTTTGACCGCGTTCATGGGAAGAAGACGGGGAGACGATATGTGATGAAGCGTTGCCGGGGCATATTCCACTGGAAAGGCAGTCCGAGAACAACGGGCGCAGGGCTTCCACGGCGGGTCCGACAAGGGCGGCGAGGCTGGACCATACGTTTTCGGCATTGTTTGCGAATCCGGTTTGGTAGGGGATTTCCGCGAGCACGGGGACGCCGCGTTCCCGGCCCATGCGGGCGAGGGTTTCGGCGTTGTCGCGCAGCAGCCTGCGTTCGTTCCCGACATCCGGATCGGGGCCGGAACCCGGATCGCATACCGTTTCCGGGATCGGGCGGTTGAGGATCATCCCGCACACGCGCAGGCCGTGCGATTGCAGCACGTCGAGCGAAAGCAGGGCGTGGTTGATGCAGCCGAGCTTGTTCCCCACGACGAGCAGGACCGGAAAATCGATCTCCCGCATGAAGTCGAGCATGGTTTCGCGGTCATTCAGCGGCACGTAAATCCCGCCCGCGCCTTCGATCAGCAGAAACGTCCCGTCCGGCGCCTTCCGCTCCAGCTTTTCCCGTAAGCCGGAAACAGTGAGCGGACGCCCTGCCAGCCGTGCCGCCAAATGCGGCGAACACGCGGGCTCGTAGGTTTCCAGCACGATCCCGCCGCCTCCCGCCGCCTCGTAGCAGGCCACGTCGGGAGCGACAAGGGCGGAAGAGGCCGAAGAAGAAGAAGAAGAAGAAGAAGAAGAAGAAGAAGAAGAAGACACTCCCAACGAAGCTCCCACGCCTCCCATGCCTGCGTTTCCCCAACCCTTCAGGTGTTCGGGAGTACTGGAACCACCTTTCCCACAGCAGCCACAAGCACAGTCTTCCTTTCGCGTCTGCAAGGAGTCCCCATCCCCTCCCGCCGAGAAAGCCCCCTCATGAGACGCGGCCTCCCCCCGATTCTCTTCCTCTCCCCCCCGCATAACGCACCCCGTCTGTACGGGCTTCACAGCGGCGGCGGGCACCCCGGCGACCTTCAAGGCGCGCAGAAGCGCGGCGGTGACGGTGGTCTTCCCGGCATCGGTATCGGTCCCGGTGATGAAAAGCCCCTTCATGACCGTTCCTCTCGAAGCCCCAGCACCTCGTACATTTCGGCATCGTCACAGAAGGCGCAGCCCTTGGTGGTGAGGTAATTGCCGGTCATCACGCCGTTGGCTCCGGCGGCGAAAACCCACGACTGCCACTGGCCGAACGTCTTGGAACGCCCGCCGCAGATGAGCACGTCCTGTTCCGGATGCAGAAGCCGCATGAGCGCGACCACCCGCAGCGCCTCGGAAGGCGGCAGGAGGGGGGAATCCCCAAGCGGCGTGCCGGGAATGGGATTCAGAAAATTGAGCGGCAGGGAGTCCACGCCGAGATCGGTCAGGGTCTGGGAAAGCTCAATACGCTGCTCCCACGTCTCGCCAAGGCCGAAGATGCCGCAGCTGCACACCCGGAACCCGGCGGAGCGGGCCACGCGCACGGTTTCCAGATCCTGCTCGTAGGCGTGGGTGGTACAGATCGAAGGGAAATGGCTCGCTGAGGTTTCGAGATTGTGATGATAGGACGTAAAACCCGCCTCGCGCAGCCGGGCGGCCCGCTCGAGGGTCAGCAGGCCGAGCGAGGCGCACAAGCCGATCTTCACTTCCCGGCCGATGCGCAGAGCCGATTCGCACAGCGCATCGAAATCGCGATCGCTCGGAGCCGTGCCGCTGGTCACGATGCCGAAGCGGTCGACATTGTTGGCGGCGAGCTCTTCGGCGCGGCGCAGCAGCGTATCCGTGTCATAGAGAGGATAGACGGGGGAATCCGTTTGATGATGCGCTGATTGGGCGCAGAAAGCGCAGTTTTCAGGGCAACGCCCGGACTTGGCGTTGATGATCCCGCAGGTAAACGCGGCGGCGGGCTTGCGGGCGGCGCGGGCCAGCCCCGCCACGGACAGGATGTCCAACGTCGCGGACTCGGGAAGACGGGCAAGCTCCAGCGCCTCGGAAGGTGACAGAAGCGGATCGGCGCCGGACGTGATGCGTTCGGCGATGCGGACAAGCAAAGCATCCATGGGAAAACGTCCTTACAAAAAGTGATGCGACCTTCGCTGTGAGAATAAAGACGCCCGGAAGGGAATCTGGGCAAGGCCGGCGGCTTCGGCCCGATCGGATGCCGAAAAAATTTTCCTGGGAACCCCAAGGGCTCTCCCCAGCAATGCCGGACAGCAAATAACGGGAGCCTGACCGCTGAACGGATACGGCATTTCCCTGCTCTGTGCAACTCCGGTGAAACGGACGGGTTACGGCGGGAAGCAATGACAATGGGCACTGCCGGGAAGCCCCACTGAGAGAAGCATCCGCTTCCATACCAGAGCCTTTCCTCTTAGAAATGTATATGATCGCCCCAGAAAAGCTGCGTGGGGGGATTCGATGGCACAGGAGCCTTTGGAAAGGCATGGGCTCCCCGCCGGCAAGCTTGGGGGAGAGAGGAAAAGCCTTTATCCAGAAAAGGTTCCCTCTCCCCAATGCCTCTATGCCCTTTCAAAGCCCTTCCTCCCACCTTCCCCGAAAATCGGTTGCGGCCTACAAGTCAAAAGGCTAAAATGATTTCACCATCAACGCTCTCGGCCCCGCCGTCCGCAAACGCACCCCGACCACATGCCAAAACGTCTTACGCTGTTCGCTCCCGTCCTGCTCGCCGTAGTCCTGTCCATCGGGATCATGGCGTGGTTCGGCTACCATAACGCCAAGGACATCCTCGAACAGGAGCTCGTCGCCCATCAAAAAATGATCGCCCAAAGCGCCGTCGATGCCATCCACACCTATTTTACCGGCATCACAGAGAACGTCGAGACGCTCGCCGCCTCCGGCCCCATCCGCCGGCTGCTCAAGAATCCCGATTCGGCGGAAGAGATGGATTCGGCGCGGCGGCTTACACGCCTGTTCATCCGGCACCAGTCGGATATGCCCAACCTCAACCTTCTCAACAAGAACGGCCAGATAATCCTCAGCTCCACCACGGCCATGCCCGGCATCACCCGGAGTGTCCGCACCGATTTCTCCGATATTGATCGGCCTTCCTTCGGCAGCACCACCAACGGGGACGGGAAGGTCATGGCCTACGTCAGCGCCCCTGTCCGCAGCGACGGCGAACGCGGCGGCGAACGCATCGGTGAAGTTGTCGTCATCATTGATCTGGAAAATTTTCTGCAAAGCTGGAAACGCACAGCCTCCATCGCTCCGAGCGACGGCTATTTCCACATCATCAACGCACAAGGCAAAGTGCTGGCCTCATGGAACAGCGAGGCGCCTCCAGACAACATGCTGAGCCCCGGCAAGCAGAATATTTTCCATCAGCCGGAAGGACAGCTTATCCGTTTCGCCTCCAGGGATCGGCACACCAGCCTCGGCATCTGGTTCCCCATTCCGTCCACGGACTGGCGGATCCTCATGGCGGTGAACGAAAACAAGATCCTCGGCCCGGCCAACATACTCCGCGACGGGACGCTGACCATCAGCGGAGCCACGGGGCTGCTGCTTCTCCTCCTCGTCTGGGTGCTCCTGAGTTCGCTCACCCGGCAGATCCGCGAGAAGAATCTCCAACTTGACGCCATATCCTCCCACCTGCTCGGTGGCCTGCTCATTACAAGGCTGGATCGGTCCTTCACCATCCTCTACGCCAACGACGGCTACCTGAATATGGTAGGCTATACCCGAAGCCAGCTCCGCAAGGAAAAGCGCAACGCGGCCGTTAGCCTCTGCGCGTCCGAAGAGCGGAACGCGACGATGCAAGCGATTTTCAGCCAGCTTTCTCAGAACGGCATGCTGTCGCTCGAACACCGCCTCCAGCGGAGGGACGGCACCCGCTTATGGGCCCTCATCCGGGGGCGGCAGGTGAACGATCCCGAACTGGGGCAAATCGGCGTATGGGTCATCATCGACGTCACCGAACAGAAGGAAACGCAGCTTGCCTTTGAGCGCCAGTCCTGCGAGCTGGAAACGCTTGTCCAGCAGGTTTCCGCCAGCGAAAACAGGCTCAAGTTCCTTGTGGACAGCGCGAGCATCCCCTTGTGGTCCACGGATCTCGAAACAGGGCTCATTTCCTACAATGAGCACGTCTGCCGGATGCTGGGCTGGCCCGAAGGCGTGCTGCACATGACGCTCCCGGATTTTCTGCTCCGGTGCCATCCCGACGACGTGGAGCACGTGCGCAACGTGTTTGAAAGTTTTTCCGCCGAAGACGCCGGCGGCACGCTGGAGTACGAATACCGGGTGCGGGACGGCAACGGGAACTGGCGGTGGATACTGGTCAAAGGGCAAAAAGCGATCAACCCGCTGACCCACAAGGCCGAACGGGTGGGCATCGTCATCGACAACCACGCCCGCAAACAAGAGGCGCTCGACACCCTCCAGCGCGCCGCTGAACTTGAAGCGCAGGTGCAGACGCGCACGGCGGAACTCGCGGCCCGCAATGCCGAACTGCTCAAAAGCCAGCAGGAAGCCTTGGAAGCCACCCGTGCCAAGAGCGAGTTCCTCGCCACCATGAGCCACGAAATCCGTACGCCCATGAATGGGATCATCGGCCTGACATATCTTGCGCTCCAGCGCGAATGCCCCGCCGCCATTGCGGATTACCTCGCCAAAATCGATGTCACCGCCAAGACCCTTCTGCGGATCATCAATGATATCCTTGATTTTTCTAAAGTCGAATCCGGCAAAATGGACTTCGAGGAAATCCCGTTCAACCTCTCGGAGGTGCTTGATAACACTCTCCAGATGTTCACCCATGCCGTGCGGGAAAAGGGGCTCTCCCTGCGCTTTGACGTTGGGGAAGGAGTGCCCCAGTCGCTTGTGGGGGATCCCACGCGGCTCGGGCAGATCTTGCTCAACCTTGTGGGGAACGCTATGAAATTCACGCATGAAGGCAGCGTGACCCTTTTCGTCCGGTGCGTGGAGACGGACCCACAGACCGTCACGCTGGGTTTCGCCGTGCGCGACACGGGCATCGGTATCCCCGCGGACAAGCTTCCCTCTCTGTTCCAGCCGTTCATCCAGGCGGATATGTCGGTTTCCCGGCGCTACGGCGGCACGGGCCTCGGCCTTGCCATAGCGCGGGTGCTGGTACAGCACATGGGCGGGACAATCCATGTGCGCAGCGTGGTAGGCAAAGGGTCCACATTCAGTTTCACGCTCCGCTTCCGCCGGCCTGCCGCAGTCCTCAAGGAGGCCGAAAGCACCGCGCCGGGCAACACGCCCGCGCCGCTCGACGGGCTCCGGGTCCTGCTCGCCGAGGATAACGATATCAACCAGATAGTAGCTACAGAAATCCTGAAAATGAAAGGCATTGCGGTGGATGTGGCCTCCAACGGGCTCGAAGCCGTGGACATGGCTCGTTCCGGGGCCTACGACGTGATCCTCATGGACATCCAGATGCCGGAACTGGACGGCATCGAAGCGACGCGGCGTATCCGGGCCTTCCTGCCGGACATTCCCATTATTGCCATGACCGCCCACACCATGAAGGGCGACGCCGAAAAGTGCCTCGAAGCGGGAATGCAGGACCACATCGCCAAGCCCATCGATCCGGAGACGCTTTTCGCAACGCTGCAACGGGCACGAGGGTAGACTTCCATTCCTGCCCGGCCCTCCGAATCCGCCCTTCCTAGGCCCTCCTTTGATACCCGAAAGCCGCCCCCCTTCACAGGCGGCGGCTTTCGGAGTAATGTGCTCTTATGTCACATTTCCTTTATATATCGGACGTATTTTGTCCTTGGTGTTATGGTTTTGCCCCGGTCATGCAGCGGATTTCCTCCGAGCACCCCGGCTATCCCGTACGCGTGCTGAGCGGCGATCTGGTGGAAAACCCAACCACCACCAGCGAAATGATGAGGAACCACCCGACCATGCGGGAATTTTTCGTCCGGCTCGCCAAAACCACGGGACAAGCCGTCGGGCAGGATTTCCTGCGCCGCCTTGAGCAGGGGCAGGGAGATCTCCGCATGTTTTCCCCGGATATGGCAGTGCCTCTGGCGGCGCTGAAAAAACTGGCCCCGGGACACGAGCTCGAACAGATGGAGGCCTTTCAATCGGCCTTTTACGGCGAAGGCCGCGACGTGCTCGCCCCCGAAGTCCAGATGCGGATAGCGAATGTGGACGGCGACGTCTTTATGCGAGCGTTAGAAGACCCCGGCGTACAGGCCGCCGCGGAGGCCGAACGAGAGGAAGCGCTCGATATACTGGGTGACTTTGTGGTTTATCCCACGCTCTTTCTTGAAACGGACGACGGCGAGCGCCATGTGCTGGCGCGCGGTTACGCCGATTATCCCGTTGTGGCCGCCAAGCTTGCCTCCGTGCTCGGCGGAGGAGCCGGCGGCTCGGAGACACGCCCCGCCAACGCGTGCGGCCTCGACGGGCATTGCGGTATTTCAGCATGAAGGGGAAAGATCGGAGAGGGAGCTTTTTCAAAAAAGCTCCCTCCCCGAACCCCTCCCGCAAAAACTTCGATTCGTGGGGAGGCCGCGCAACAGGAGTCCGTTCCGGTCAAGGGAAAAACTTCCTATCCTATGTGCAAGCCTTTTCCCGCTATTCCTCCAAATCAAAAACCCGCCCAGCATGTCCGAGCGGGTTTTATTTTTGTCTACCCGAAAGTCTGACAAGGAGGGATTCGATAACATCGAAAGCCTTGGGAGGAAGGAGCCCGGGGAGGGACGCTGCTATCGATGCCCGTAAAGCCCGAAGACGCACCCAACGATCACAGCCCCTGTGGGGCCGCCATCCACTTCCCGGCCAATAAGTAATCTACCCGCCGATTATGACTGTAGGACAGCCCATGACGATCTGCCCGCCGTGGGCCGTCTGATCGCCCATGCGGGCGGCGGGGCGGCCCCCGATCAGCACGGAAGACGATCCTTTGATGATGACGTCCGGCGGCCCTACGCAAACGGCGGAATCGCCCATACACGCTGCGGGCATATTTCCGATAAGGACATGAGGGCAGCCGGGCGGAAGTATCGGCCCGCCCACATGCGGAATCGGTGGGAGCCCCGGCGTCTGCATGGGACACACATGCATATCTCCAACGCGCGCTGCTGGCGGCATGGCCCATCCTCCTTTACGCCGATTCGGCGTGTTGCGGATAACGCTTTCAGTCTCCACCATACCGGGCGGAGCCAGCCTTTAGTTGATTTTCACCAGACCGCCCTTGACCTCAAGCATTGCGCCCGCGCTGAGTGTCCCCTTGGCATTAGCCTTGATGTCGACCATCATAGCCTTCTGAGTCAGTTCCGTTTGCGCGGAAACGGAAAGGTTTGCCGACGAGGAAATTTCCATACCCTGCTTTGCCGAGAATTGCGCCTTGGCGGACTTGAGAGCCAGAGTCCCGCCCGCTTCGATAGTCAGATTGCCGGAAACCTTCAGCGTATAGTCACCCTTCACGTTGATGACCACGTTGCCGCCGTGCTTGCGCTCCTCATCGCCTCCCGTTTCAACGTGCCGCTTGCCCTTTACCTTGAGGCCGTCGTCGCCATCCTTGAGCTCGACAGTGCGCCCGCCTTTTTCCAGCACCAGCAGATCGTTGCCCTCTTTGAGCGTCACGGCCCGATTGCCTTTCTCAAGGCTCAGCGCGTCGTCACCTTCCTTTAATGTGGCGCTGCGGCTGCCCTTTTCAATGGTGAAGGCATCGTCACCTTCCTTGAGTTCGACGGAGCGGTTCCCCTTTTCCAACGTAAGGGCATCGTTGCCTTCCTTGAGCGTCGTTATCCGGCTGCTCTTTTCCAACGTGAGCGCGTCGCCGCCCTCCCCGATGATCGTCACCGTGCGGGCGTCCTCCACATCACAGGAAAACGTCTTCTGGGCGTGCAGATACACCAGCTCCGCATCCTTCGTATCGTCGAAACGCAGCTCATTGCCGGCCTGTCCGTCCGGAAAACTCCGGGTCAGCAGGCCGGAACAGGCCGCGTGCTCCGGCAACGCCCACGGCGGCGGATTGCCCGAATTGTAGACCATGCCCGTCACAAGGGGCCGATCCGGATCTCCCCCGACAAAACCGATCACCACTTCCTGCCCGATGCGAGGCAGGAACAGCGCGCCGTAGCCGTTGCCGGTCCACGGCTGTGCCACCCGCACCCAGCACGACGAGGTTTCATCCGAGGCGCCCTGCCAATGGAACCGGACCTTGCACCGCCCGTGCTGGTCCGTCCAAACCTCTTCACCTTCCTTGCCCGTGACCACACCCGTAAGCGGGCCGCTCATGCGGGACCGTGCGAAAAACGGCAGGGGGCGATAACGGGCGGAAGCGGGCACCGCGGAAACATCCGCCAGGAAACGCCCGGTTTCGGCAGTGCCGTCACCGGGGAACGATGCCGTAAAACGGACTTCCGTAGCCACCCACCGGGCATTCACCTGCCCGTCGGGGTGCCCCTTCACTGCAAAGGCGCATCCTGCGGACAGCCCCGGACAGGAAGAGCGCCCGCGCAGCTTGAACCCTCCCGACTCGCACGCGTCCAAGCGGATAGCCGCGAGCCCTTCGCCGGACTGCTGATCGATATGCCCGGCCAACGGATAGCCGAGGCAAGGGAACCCTTCTCCCGCGGACGCGGCAAGGCTGGTTTCAGGGGTCAGCGGGTTATAGTCATCCACGGAGCAAGAAGCCGCAGCAACCTGCCGTGACAGCGAAAGCTCAAAAACATGCGCAGAGGGTTCCGTGGGCGGCCCACCCTCCTTGTCCTGCGCGTCGGGAAGCCATTCCAGCGTCGCACCCTGCGGGCAATCCGCGAAAACGTCGGGCGAATCGGCCATGACCAGCGTGTGCGCGGACCCACTGTGCTCGAAAAAATACACAATCCCGGCCTCCGCCATGAGACGGCTCAAGAAGGCGAACGACGTTTCGCCATAACGGACGGTGTACTCCTTTGCCGGATAGGTTGAGGAAAGGGCATTGCGGATATGCCCGAATCCAGCGTCAGTGCAGACTTTGGTGACGATTTCCGGCACGCTCATATTTTGGAAGACAGCGCAGGTGCGTTCCTGATCAAGGCGCAGGAACCACGGGCGCAGCTCCAGCGTATACCGGGCGGAGCGCACAGTGGACGGCCCCTGTTCGGCACGGAACACGATGCCGTTGAGCGGACGCGTCGAGCCGTCGGGCATGGGCAGCCGTACGGTATACGGTTTGCCGATCAGTGCCGCCAGTTCCGGCTGCTCGTCAGGGTAATATTCCAGCACGTAACGAAACGGACGGGAAAGGGCCTCGTAGCCGGTGAGGGTAGCGGCGGGCATTCATTTTCTCCAGGCTCAGGTAATATAGATAGAGGCATAGTGTTCGACTTCATAGATTTGAAAGACGAATTCAAGCATTGTTACCAGTTCTGCCTGTCCGAGGGCCTTGAACATCCCTAAATTCGGGTCAAACAGGTACAAACCGGAAGGGGTCTGTGCCAACGCGATCGCATGTCCGGCCCCCACCGGATATTTTATGAACAAGATCTTCTCCCGCACAGTAAAACGCATCCGAAGGAGTATGAAAGCACTGGGAGGCGTCCCCGCGCCGGAGACAAGCTTGCCGACGATTGAGGCGGGAGCCCCCACATGATTAGAGAGCTTCATCACCGGTTCAACCGTAAAGCCGGGACAAGAAAAACAGCCTGTCCTGCCCATGAGTTCATGGAACGTGTGCTCCACATTGATCTTGTCCCTTTCCTCCTCGGAAATGCCCGCCCGATCCTCGTTGAAGTCCGAATACGCTTTCTGTATGGCGACAAGCGTATCCAGTTTATTGTAATCAGATATGATTTTAAAACTGTCCTCTGGAATTTTTCCGCTCAGGCAGCCGAGAATAAAACATGACGACAGGGCATAGCAGATGCCTTTGCTGCCCGCGTGCGCCGCATCGAGTTTCAAAAGAAAACCTTGATCAAAAGAGCAAATACTTTGAGAATATTGTGCAAACTTCATGACGATCTGCTCAACACCCATACGTTCTCCCTGTGCCCCCTTGCCTTTCCAGCACGATTTCACACCCCACGTCCCCCAGATACCAGCGGACCAGTGCAAGCAGGTCGGCGCGGCACGTTCCGGCGGGAGGGGGTAGAAACATCCGACGCGGTGCCTCCGTCAGCGGGCCGAGGCGCAGGGTGATCCCCGCCGAAGCGTCAAAAACCCGGCTTCCGAGCAGGGCCGTGCTTCCGAGCCGCGCATTGCCCGCATCCCTTCCGCCAAGGCGGGTGAGATCCTCCTCGGGCAGATCGACCCATGCGCCGTGGAACGGTTCCACGCGGGCTTCAACCCCAAAGGCCGCCTTCACCAGCTTTTCCAGCCCCGCCGCGGATCGCGGCTGCCGGGCCCATACGGCCGCACAGGACCGGAACAGCGCGGCAGGCACATCTTCATGACCGGCGTCAGCCCCGTCACCTTGGACGACC
>OGZE01001624.1_pt1 | contig 12507 bp, 8 predicted proteins | sample 1576731 | NCBI WGS metagenome assembly OGZE01 (sample SAMEA3541503, study PRJEB24748) | human gut metagenome | biome: human gut; feature: human-associated habitat; material: faeces | place: China | collected 2012 | reverse complement strand
CCTGAACGTGACGGTGGACGAGAGCCTGCTGTCCGGCTATGTCCTGCAGGTGGGCGACCGCGTGTTCGATAACTCCGGCCGTCATCAGCTGGACAAGATGATGGAGGGCAAGCCCTCGCTGGCTACCCTCAAGACCCGCATTGAGGACTACAAGCCCGCCGAGACCTCTGCCGAGGGCGGTGTGGTCATCTCCTCTGCCGACGGCATCGTGCACGTCGAAGGCATGAACCGCGCCGTGTACGGCGAGATCGTCACCTTCGACAACGGTGCCAAGGGCATGGTGGAGAGCGTGGACCCCGAACAGCTGGGCATCATGCTGTTCGACGGAGCTGAGACCGTCGGTGTGGGCACCATGGTGACCCGCAGCGGCAAGCGTGCCGGCATCCCGGTGGGCGATGCCTTCCTGGGCCGTGTCATCAGCCCGCTGGGCGAGCCCATCGATGGCAAGGGCCCCATTGAAGCTGTGGGCTACAACCCCATCGAAAAGCAGGCCCCCGGCATTCTGGAGCGTCAGAGCGTGGATACCCCGCTCCACACCGGCATCCTCGCCATCGATTCCATGTTCCCCATCGGCCGCGGCCAGCGTGAACTGATCATCGGCGACCGCCAGACCGGCAAGACCTCCATCGCCACGGACGCCATCCTGAACCAGAAAAACACCGGTGTGCTATGCATTTATGTGGCCATCGGCCAGAAGGCTTCTTCCATTGCCCGCGTGGCAGGCGATCTGCAGAAGCACGGTGCCATGAGCTACACCACCATCGTGGCGGCTACTGCTTCGGATTCTGCTCCCCTGCAGTACATCGCACCCTATGCCGGCACCGCACTGGCCGAGTACTTCATGAGTCAGGGCAAGAGCGTGCTGATCGTTTACGACGATCTGTCCAAGCATGCAGTGGCCTACCGTGCCATTTCTCTGCTGCTGCGCCGCTCTCCGGGCCGTGAGGCTTACCCCGGCGATGTGTTCTATCTGCACTCCCGTCTGCTGGAGCGCTCCTGCCGGATGCGTGACGATCTGGGCGGCGGCTCCATCACCGCACTGCCTATCGTTGAGACGCAGGCAGGCGATGTTTCGGCCTACATCCCCACCAACGTCATCTCCATCACCGATGGTCAGATCTTCCTTGAGACCGAGTTGTTCCACTCCGGCGTCATGCCGGCAGTCAACCCCGGTATCTCGGTGTCCCGTGTCGGCGGCAACGCCCAGATCAAGGCCATGAAGAAGGTGGCAGGCACCCTGAAGCTGATCTACTCCCAGTACCGCGAGCTGCAATCCTTTGCACAGTTTGGCTCTGATCTGGACGCCGACACCAAGGCGCGTCTGGCACAGGGCGAGCGCATCGTGGAGGTGCTCAAGCAGAACCGCTCCGCACCCGTGCCTGTGGAAAAGCAGGTCGCCATCCTGTACGCCACCATCCACGACTACCTTGTCAACGTCAAGGTGCCGGATGTGGCAGAGTACGAGAAGAGCCTGTATGAGTATCTGGACAACGATGCCGCCGGGGCTGCCGTGATGGACACCATCCGCACTACCGGCAATCTGGATAAGGACACCGAGGAGCAGCTCAAAGCCGTGCTGACCCGGTATACCGAAAGCTTTGTCAAGGCGCATTAAAGGGAAGGAGGCGTAACGCATGGCTGGTTCCATGAAGGACATCAAGCTGCGCATCAAAAGCGTAGAGAGCACCATGCAGATCACCAAGGCCATGGAGCTGGTGGCGTCCTCGAAGCTGCGGCGCGCGAAGGAACGCGCCGAGGAGACGCGGCCCTATTTCACCACGCTGCATGAATGCCTTACAGACATCGCGTACGGCAACACGGATTTTTCCTCTCCGTTCGTGCAGCAGCGCGAAGTGAAAAAGACCTGCTATATCATGATCGCGGGCGACCGCGGGCTGGCAGGCGGCTACAATACCAACCTGTTTAAAACGGTGGCCGAGCATATGGACGGCAAGGCGGTGTGCGTGCTGCCCATCGGCAAAAAGGCTGTGGAATATTGTGCGCACCGCGGGCTGGAGACCGTGACGGACGCCTATGCCACGGCCGAGGACGTCTCGCTGGGCGATTGCTTTTCCATCGCACGGATGCTCTGCGTGCAGTTCCGCAAGGGCGCGTTTGACGCGCTGTATGTGGGATACACCAATTTTGTGTCCATGCTCAGCCAGCAGCCGGCGATGCTGGCGCTGTTTATGCTGGCGGCGAACGTGTTCTGGGGATTACAGGGGGCGGCGATCCCTGCGGTGGTTCAGCATCACGCCCCGCGCGAAGCGGTAGGCAGCGCTTATGGGATCATTAACGGCATTGGCAACATCTGCGCGGCGTTTATTCCGCTGCTGATGGGAGTGGTGATGAAATCAGTGGGATCGGTAAGTTCAGGTTTTTCCGTACTGGTGGCATCGCAGCTGATTACGCTGTGCGCCGGCGGCGCACTGCTGCTGCGTATGCGTCGCGCAGCAGCAGTAAACGCGTCTATACCCTAAATAAGTTGCAGGACAAAACGGCTAGTCGTTTTGAACAGCGCTTGCGCTGGCCCCGTAAGGACGAGGCCCAGGGATGGGCCGATTTATTGCCCACGCCTATGCAACTTGAAGTATGACGGGAACAGATTTATTCGCCCTTCTTCGCCGCCTGGATGTACAGCATCTCCAGCGCCAGGGTCGCCGCCGCCAGAGCGGTAATTTCGGACTGATCGTAGGCCGGGGCGACTTCCACCACGTCCATCCCGACGATGTTCAGGTCCTTCAGGCCGCGCACCAGCTTGATCGCGCGGTCGGAGGTCAGCCCACCGATAACCGGGGTACCGGTGCCTGGCGCAAACGCCGGATCCAGACAGTCGATATCAAAGGTCAGGTACACCGGCATGTCGCCGACGATCTGCTTCACCTGGGCAATCACGTCATCAACGCTGCGGTCGTTAACCTGGCCGGCGTCGAGCACCGTAAAGCCATTGTCTTTGTCGAACTCGGTGCGGATCCCGATCTGTACGGAGTGGTTCGGATCGATAAGCCCTTCGTTCGGCGCGGTATAGAACATGGTGCCGTGGTCGAACTCGCAGCCGTTGGCGTAGGTATCGGTGTGAGCATCGAAGTGCACCAGCGCCATTTTACCAAAGTGCTTGGCATGGGCGCGCAGCAGCGGCAGGGTAACGAAGTGGTCGCCGCCAAAGGAGAGCATACGTTTGCCGGCCGCCAGCAGCTTCTCGGCGTGAGCCTGCAGCTTCTCGCTCATTTCGCGCGCGTCGCCGAAGGCGTACACCAGATCCCCGCAGTCCACCACGTTCAGGCGCTCGCGCATATCGAAGTTCCACGGGAAACGGTTGTGCTCCCAGGCAAGGTTAGTGGAAACCTGACGGATCGCCGCCGGGCCATGACGGCCGCCCGCGCGCCCGGAGGTCGCCATATCGAACGGCACGCCGGTGATGACCCAGTCCGCATCGCTTTCATACGGCATAAAGTTCATTGGCAAACGCAGAAAGCCAAAGGCATTGGATACCAGGGAGTTATCGTATTGATGACCTAAAGTGCTCATGGATATGACCTCTTTTGACAGTCGTGGAACGTAAAAAATAAGTATAAAAAAACCCCTCCGCGTCGTTAGGCCCGACGAGGAAGGGTTTGATAGATAAATCGCTTATTGGCGTGAATTATCGCCGGTAATGCATACGGGTTCAAGTGAGTATCGCATGCTGCCGGATGACGGCTTCGCCTTATCCGGCCGACATACGCAGGCCCGGTCAGCGCAGCGCCACCGGGCATCAGCGGCTACTCGTCTTCCAGATAAGTATAGCCGTACAGTCCCGCCTCGAACTCCTCGAGGAACTGCTGCTGCAGCGCGTCGTCCAGACCGGTATTTTTCACCTGATCGCGGAACTGGGTCAGCAGCGTATTCGGATCCAGCTGCACATACTGCAGCATATCCGCCACGGTATCGCCCTCGTCGGACAGCTCAACCTCAACGCTGCCGTCAGGGAAGACGAACACGTCCACCGCCTCGGTATCGCCGAACAGGTTATGCATGTTGCCGAGGATCTCCTGATAGGCGCCAACCATGAAGAAGCCCAGCATCGGCGGGTTCTCCGGGTCGTATTCCGGCATCGGCATGGTGGTGGCGATCCCGTCGCCGTCCACGTAGTGATCGATGGCGCCATCGGAATCGCAGGTGATGTCCAGCAGCACCGCGCGGCGCTCAGGCGACTTGTTCAGCCCTTCCAGCGGCATCACCGGGAACAGCTGATCGATCCCCCAGGCATCCGGCATCGACTGGAACAACGAGAAGTTGACGTAGATTTTATCCGCCATTCGCTCCTGCAGCTCATCGATGATGGGACGATGGGCGCGGTTGCTCGGGTCGAGCTGCTTCTGCACCTCATGGCACATGTTCAGATACAGCTGTTCCGCCCACGCGCGCTCCTGCAGGTTGAAGGTGCCTGAGGAGTAGCCGATGTGGATATCGTGCAGGTCCATCTGGCTGTCGTGCAGCCATTCGCGCAGCGAGCGGCGGTTGCCGGTCTCGTGCATCTCCAGCCAGGTTTCCCACATGCTCTGCAGCGGACGCGCAGCGTCTTCCGCCGGCGGGGTCGCCTCGGTGTATTCGTTACGCTCAACGCCGATGATGTTGGAAACCAGCACGGTATGGTGCGCGGTCACCGCGCGGCCGGACTCGGTGATCACCGTCGGGTGCGGCAGGCCATTCTCTTCGCAGGCATCGCCGATCGCCCAGATGATATTGTTGGCGTATTCGTTCAGACCGTAGTTCACCGAGCAATCGGACTGCGAGCGGGTGCCTTCATAGTCCACGCCCAGGCCGCCGCCGACGTCGAAGCACTGAATATTGACGCCCAGCTTATGCAGTTCGACGTAGAAACGCGCCGATTCACGCACGCCGGTGGCGATATCGCGAATGTTAGCCATCTGCGAACCGAGGTGGAAGTGCAGCAGTTGCAGGCTCTCAAGATGGCCTGCCTCGCGCAGAATTTCGACCAGTTGCAGCACCTGGGTCGCTGCGAGGCCGAACTTGGACTTCTCGCCGCCGGAGGACTGCCATTTACCGGAGCCCTGCGAGGCCAGACGCGCACGTACGCCAAGGCGCGGCACCACGTTCAGGCGCTCGGCCTCTTCCAGTACGATAGCGATCTCGGACATCTTCTCAATGACCAGATAGACCTTGTGGCCCATCTTCTCGCCCACCAGCGCCAGACGGATATATTCGCGGTCTTTATAACCATTACAGACGATGACGCTGCGGGTCATCCCGGCGTGCGCCAGCACGGCCATCAGTTCCGCTTTCGAACCGGCTTCCAGGCCCAGCGGCTCGCCGGAATGGATCAGCGATTCAATCACGCGACGGTGCTGGTTAACCTTGATCGGGTAGACGAGGAAGTAATCGCCGTTATAGCCATACGATTCACGCGCGCGTTTGAAGGCGGCGTTGATCGAGCGCAGGCGGTGCTGCAGGATCTGCGGGAAGCAGAACAGCGCCGGCAAGCGCTGCCCTTGCGCTTCACGCGCTTTGACTAATTCCGCGAGGTCAACGCGCGCTTCCGGGACGTCCGGATCCGGGCAAACGCTGATGTGGCCCAGTTCGTTGACGTCATAATAGTTATTGCCCCACCAGGCAATATTATAAGTACGCAGCATCTTGCTGGCTTCCTGGGAGCTCATCGCTACCTCCTGCATGGAACGTAGTACACCGTGTTCGCCTGCTGACGAAGGCGAAACCATAGACATGTCGTCAGACATAGCGAACCTCAATTTTTAATAATAAGTGTAAGACAGTTAACTACTATCGCAGTCCAAAGATGCGATAACAACCCATGAACAGTCCTAAAGCCCAGCACTATCTGCTGGTTTTGCGACTGCGCGACCGGTTTCTTATTCATATCATCGTAAAACACGTAGCCGAACAGAGTATGACAGTCCGGAGAAACCACGAGAAAACTCTTGCCAGGCAAGAGCGCCCTTGTTCAGTTTTCTGACGGCCGACCGGCCCTGGAATCCTGAGAAGCGCCGAAATGGGGTGAACATCGGCTGGTTTGCATGAGAGAGATGCAGGTTGCGGAGTGCTGACGCGCGACAGAACGACGCGACGAATCAAACGAAAAACATTGGTTCATTATCTGGTATCACCTCCACACCGCCCTGCGACAGGGTCGGCGACAAGCCAAAGCTATACATACCGGGCAACAGGCGCTACGCCGCTGCGAGATTCTGTAAATACAGACTGCTTAACCCGGCTGGAAGTGGCACCACAGGGCCATGCCCCGTGCGCTTTTTTAATGAGCCGCGCGCGGCGTTTTATACCGAGAAGCGGGGTAAAAAGCAAAATAAAAATGTGCCTGTTTGCGCGGTTGTCAGGAAATTTTGCCAGGCGGGTTTTCCCATAAATGCGACCGCCATCAAAAAAGGCTGGAAATGGGCTCAAGATTTGACCTAAAATGGCCGTCCAGAAGTTAATCCGTCTATACTGATTAACACTCAGACTGCTCGTGTCGCTACCTGCGCGGCTTTGCGCTGATTATCCACCAAAGCCACATTACACAACAGTATGAGCTATCCGAATCGTCCACAGGTGAAATAAAATATGGCAAAACACCTTTTTACGTCTGAGTCCGTATCAGAAGGGCATCCTGACAAAATTGCTGACCAAATCTCCGATGCCGTGCTGGATGCGATCCTCGAGCAGGATCCGAAAGCGCGTGTCGCATGTGAAACCTATGTCAAAACCGGCATGGTGCTGGTAGGCGGCGAAATCACCACCAGCGCATGGGTTGATATCGAAGAGATCACCCGCAACACCGTCCGCGAAATTGGCTACGTGCATTCCGATATGGGCTTTGACGCCAACTCGTGCGCCGTACTGAGCGCCATTGGTAAACAGTCTCCGGACATTAACCAGGGCGTTGACCGTGCCGATCCGCTGGAACAGGGCGCCGGCGACCAGGGGCTGATGTTTGGCTACGCCACTAACGAAACCGACGTGCTGATGCCGGCGCCGGTGACTTACGCTCACCGTCTGGTGCAGCGTCAGGCTGAAGTGCGTAAAAACGGCACCCTGCCGTGGCTGCGCCCGGATGCGAAAAGCCAGGTGACCTTCCAGTATGACGACGGCAAAATCGTCGGCATCGACGCGGTCGTTCTGTCGACTCAGCACGCGGAAGATATCGATCAGAAATCCCTGCAGGAAGCAGTGATGGAAGAGATCATCAAGCCGATTCTGCCGACCGAATGGCTCAACGCGTCCACCAAATTCTTCATCAACCCGACCGGCCGTTTCGTTATTGGCGGCCCGATGGGCGACTGCGGTCTGACCGGTCGTAAGATCATCGTTGATACCTACGGCGGCATGGCTCGCCACGGCGGCGGCGCGTTCTCCGGTAAAGATCCATCTAAAGTTGACCGTTCCGCAGCCTACGCGGCGCGCTATGTGGCGAAGAACATCGTTGCCGCAGGCCTGGCCGATCGTTGCGAAATTCAGGTTTCCTACGCTATCGGCGTTGCAGAACCGACGTCCATCATGGTGGAAACCTTTGGCACCGAGAAAGTGCCTTCTGAACAGCTGACCCTGCTGGTGCGCGAGTTCTTCGACCTGCGTCCATACGGTCTGATTCAGATGCTGGATCTGCTGCACCCGATCTACAAAGAAACCGCAGCCTACGGTCACTTTGGTCGCGAACATTTCCCATGGGAAAAAACCGACAAAGCGGCGCTGCTGCGGGAAGCGGCCGGTCTGAAATAATCTCCGCGCTTCCTCTCTTCAAGGCCAGCCTCGCGCTGGCCTTTTTATTTACGCCTCCCCCCCTTTTCTGCGCCCCCATTTCAACGCGCGGCCGCCAAAAAATGAAAGCGATTACATAGTAAAGACTGTCACCTTCTGCCCAAAGACGCTATCTCCTGTACCCATTTTTCACAATGTTACATATTGTTTCGGTCAACTCTGATTACCGTTTTTCAAAATGTCGTCTATCCTTGTTTATATTGCTGATTTAAAAAGCATTTAATGAATTACGTTTCTTTACCTTTGTGGAAACGATTACACAGCCGTGATTATAGTCACGTTTTTTTACCGACGAGTGTCCTACCCTAACCATCGACAGAATCAATAACTCAACTGGAGGGCGTTATGCCTGACAACAAAAAACAAGGGCGTTCGAACAAGACTATGACGTTCTTCGTCTGTTTCCTCGCCGCGCTGGCTGGCCTGCTGTTCGGCCTTGATATCGGTGTTATTGCGGGTGCCTTACCCTTTATTGCCAATGAGTTCCAGATTTCCGCCCACACCCAGGAGTGGGTGGTCAGCTCCATGATGTTCGGAGCTGCCGTCGGCGCGGTCGGCAGCGGCTGGCTCTCTTTCAAACTGGGCCGGAAAAAGAGCCTGATGATCGGCGCCATCCTCTTCGTCGCCGGTTCGCTGTTCTCTGCCGCCGCGCCAAACGTCGAGATCCTGCTGGTTTCCCGTGTGCTGCTCGGCCTGGCGGTGGGCGTCGCCTCATATACGGCTCCGCTGTATCTGTCGGAAATCGCGCCAGAAAAAATTCGCGGCAGTATGATTTCCATGTACCAGCTGATGATCACCATCGGGATCCTTGGCGCCTATCTCTCTGACACCGCTTTCAGCTACAGCGGCGCATGGCGCTGGATGCTCGGGGTTATCATCATTCCGGCGGTATTGCTGCTGATCGGCGTTATCTTCCTGCCGGACAGCCCGCGCTGGTTCGCCGCCAAACGTCGCTTTGTCGATGCGGAACGCGTGCTGCTGCGCCTGCGCGATACCAGCGCCGAAGCGAAACGCGAGCTCGATGAAATCCGTGAAAGCCTGAAGGTAAAACAGTCCGGCTGGTCGCTGTTTAAAGACAACAGCAACTTCCGCCGCGCGGTGTTCCTCGGCATCCTGCTGCAGGTGATGCAACAGTTCACCGGGATGAACGTCATCATGTACTACGCGCCGAAGATCTTTGAGCTGGCGGGTTATGCCAACACCACTGAGCAAATGTGGGGGACAGTGATCGTCGGTCTGACTAACGTGCTGGCCACCTTTATCGCCATCGGTCTGGTCGACCGCTGGGGCCGTAAACCGACGCTGATCCTTGGCTTTATCGTGATGGCCGCGGGTATGGGCGTCCTGGGTACCATGATGCACATCGGCATTCACTCCTCTACCGCCCAGTACATCGCCGTCCTAATGCTGCTGATGTTCATCGTCGGTTTCGCCATGAGCGCCGGCCCACTGATTTGGGTACTGTGCTCCGAAATCCAGCCGCTGAAAGGCCGCGACTTCGGTATCACCTGCTCCACAGCGACCAACTGGATTGCCAACATGATTGTCGGCGCCACCTTCCTGACCATGCTCAACTCGCTGGGCAGCGCCAATACCTTCTGGGTGTACGGCGGTCTGAACGTGCTGTTTATCCTGCTGACGCTGTGGCTGATCCCGGAAACCAAAAACGTCTCGCTGGAACATATTGAACGTAACCTGATGCAGGGTCGTCCACTGCGCGAGATCGGTGCCCGCGATTAACCTTCCTGAGCTTCCTCCCATCCCGGGAGGAAGCTTCCTCTTGCTCTCCCCCCTCCGCCGCACTATCCTCTGGCGCTATGAAAACGCCCCGTATTCCCATCGCTATTCAGCAGGCCGTCATGCGCAGCCTGCGGGAGCATCTCGCCAATGCGAATCGCAAGCTGGAACGCCGCTATGCGGAACCGACGCTGGTCTACCAGCAGCGTGGTACTTCCGCCGGCACCGCCTGGCTGGAGAAAAACGAAATTCGTTTAAACCCGGTGCTACTGCTGGAAAATCAGCGGGAGTTTATCGATGAAGTGGTGCCGCATGAGCTGGCGCACCTGCTGGTCTGGCAGCATTTCGGCCGCGTCGCGCCGCACGGGAAAGAGTGGAAATGGATGATGGAGAGCGTCCTTGGCGTTCCCGCGCGTCGCACCCACCGCTTTGAACTCGCTTCGGTCCGCCAGAACACCTTCCCCTATCGCTGTCGCTGTCAGCAGCACCAGCTCACCGTCCGTCGCCATAACCGGGTGGTACGCGGCGAGGCCACCTACCGCTGCGTTCGCTGCGGCGATCTGCTGGTGGCTGAAAAATAACCATCGGAATTAATTAGAAACTTTCTGATCTGACTGATTGCATCCGGCACCCTCATTCGCTACGTTGCGGGCTCGTTTTGACACGGAGTTAACGATGTCCCGTATGCATGTTTTAGCCGTAGCGGTATTGAGCGCGGCAGTCAGTGGTCCGCTTGCGGCCGCTGGTATTAATAGTTTTTCCCAGGCCAAAGCCGCTGGCGTCAAAGTGAATGCCGACGTTCCGGGCGATTTTTATTGCGGCTGTAAAATCGACTGGCAGGGGAAAAAAGGCGTTATCGATTTGGAATCCTGCGGCTATAAAGTGCGTAAAAATGAGAACCGCGCCAGCCGGGTTGAATGGGAGCACGTAGTGCCGGCATGGCAGTTCGGCCATCAGCGTCAGTGCTGGCAGGAGGGTGGACGTAAAAACTGCGCCAAAGATCCGGAATACCGCAAGATGGAAAGCGATATGCACAACCTGCAGCCGGCGGTGGGAGAAGTGAATGGCGATCGCGGCAACTTTATGTACAGCCAGTGGAACGGCGGTGAAGGCCAGTACGGCCAGTGCACCATGAAGGTCGATTTTAAAGATAAAATCGCCGAGCCCCCTGCCCGCGCTCGCGGCGCCATCGCCCGCACCTACTTCTATATGCGCGACCGCTATCAGCTGAATCTTTCCCGCCAGCAAACTCAGCTGTTTACCGCCTGGAATAAACAGTACCCGGTCACCGCCTGGGAATGTGAACGTGATGAGCGCATCGCGAAAGTGCAGGGCAACCATAATCCGTATGTCCAGCAGGCTTGCCAGGCGCAAAAGAGCTAACCTACACTAGCGGCAATTGTTAATTTGCAGCCCTGTGCTTCCCGCCCGATGGCGGGAAGCTGGCATCTGCGCAACGAACGGAATATCAAGCATGCGCATTCCTCGCATCCATCATCCAGAACGCCTCATTGTCGGCAGCCAGATCGCGCTGAGCGATGACGCGGCCAACCACGTCGGCCGCGTCCTGCGCATGACCGCCGGTCAGCACCTACAGCTTTTTGACGGCAGTAACCAGGTGTTTGACGCGGTCATCACCGAGGCCGGTAAGAAAAACGTTACGGTTGAGGTGCTCAGTGGCGAACCTGACGATCGGGAATCGCCGCTGCATATCCATTTAGGCCAGGTGATGTCCCGCGGCGAAAAAATGGAATTCACCATCCAGAAATCGATCGAACTCGGGGTAAGCCTCATAACGCCACTGTTTTCCGAGCGCTGCGGCGTTAAACTGGATGCCGAACGTTTGCAGAAAAAGATCCAGCAGTGGCAGAAAATCGCTATTGCCGCCTGCGAACAGAGCGGTCGTAACGTGGTACCGGAAATACGTCCGGCGATGCAACTGGAGGCGTGGTGCGCCGAGCAGGACAGCGGGCTGAAGCTCAACCTGCACCCGCGCGCCAGCGCCAGCATTAACACGCTGCCGCTGCCGGTTGAACGCGTCCGTCTGCTGATTGGCCCGGAAGGCGGGCTGTCGGCTGAAGAGATAGCGATGACCGCGCAATACCAGTTTACTGATATCCTGTTGGGACCGCGCGTTCTGCGTACAGAGACTACTGCGCTCACCGCCATCACCGCCCTACAGGTGCGTTTTGGCGACTTAGGTTGAGGCGTTAACGGAGAAGAACCATGATCAAGCTCGGCATCGTGATGGATCCCATCGCAACCATCAACATCAAGAAAGACACCAGCTTCGCTATGTTGCTGGAGGCGCAGCGTCGCGGCTATGAACTCCATTATATGGAGATGAACGACCTCTATTTGATCAACGGCGAAGCCCGCGCCCGGACGCGCACGCTGAGCGTCGAACAGAACTACGATAAATGGTATGACTTCACCGGCGAGCAGGATCTGCCGCTGGCGGACCTTGACGTCATCCTGATGCGTAAGGATCCGCCGTTTGATACCGAATTTATTTATGCCACCTACATCCTGGAGCGAGCGGAAGAGAAAGGCACGCTTATCGTCAACAAGCCGCAGAGTCTGCGCGACTGTAACGAGAAGCTGTTCACCGCCTGGTTCTCTGAACTGACTCCGGAAACGTTGGTCACCCGCAATAAAGCCCAGCTGAAAGCCTTCTGGGAAAAGCACGGCGATATCATCATGAAACCGCTCGACGGCATGGGCGGCGCCTCTATTTTCCGGGTTAAAGCCGGCGATCCAAACCTTGGGGTGATTGCCGAGACGCTGACCGAACTGGGCAGCCGCTACTGCATGGCGCAGAACTATCTGCCGGCCATTAAAGATGGCGACAAGCGCGTGTTGGTAGTGGATGGAGAGCCCGTGCCTTACTGCCTGGCGCGAATTCCGCAGGGTGGCGAGACCCGCGGCAATCTGGCCGCCGGCGGCCGCGGCGAAGCCCGCCCGTTGACCGAAAGCGACTGGGAAATCGCCCGCCGC
>OGZE01001613.1_pt1 | contig 12588 bp, 9 predicted proteins | sample 1576731 | NCBI WGS metagenome assembly OGZE01 (sample SAMEA3541503, study PRJEB24748) | human gut metagenome | biome: human gut; feature: human-associated habitat; material: faeces | place: China | collected 2012 | reverse complement strand
TGGCGCTTCAACCTGTATATACTTGTCTGAAACTAATGTGCTGTAAAATTCAGAGAGCCTGACCAGAAAGCTGTCGGGAACGTGTACACAGGGGATGCACGCTTCATGCCCCCCAGTGGTTTCATTGGCAGCTTCCAATACCGGATACATAATACTCAAATAATAAGCGGAGTATCCGAAAGCACACCACTTCTCTTCCACATAGAACAAGTAAATGTAATACAGGTTTTGGGACTCCTTATCAATTGCCAAGTTCGGAATTTCCATATTTATCTTTATTATCGGTTAATAATCACTCACACATCTCACCATACCGTTGGCCGTACTTTTAGCCTGGGTATCACAATAAGGGATACCTGGTGTAAATTCAAAAAACCAGGCTTGGTCTGCGCCCTTTTCGGTGGAAGCCCAGTATCTTTTCTTCTTGTTGGATTCTTCCATCGTTTTCTCTTTATATATCAAGCCGATGGGTTCACGAAACATCCACATCAGTTGTAACTCGCGTTGAGTGGGAACACGCCATTTGCGCCCTGCACCCGGTGAACCGGTAGCACCATACCAACGGCATCCTGTATTTGCGGTGGTGGCAAAATCCGAATTTTCATTATTCCCGCCATCACTGACTCCCTGCATTGTCATCCAATTTCTATCATTGTTCCCCACATCTTCGGTAGCCACGATGAAGCGAAACGGTATTCTATCATTGACAGCCAGATTTCCACTGTTTCCTTTGGAAACCTGATGACGGATGGTAGTGCCGTTCCTCATCATCTTTATTCCGGTCCCCCATTGGGCGGCTCCTGCCAATCCATCCGCATAAATAACGGCATACGTTTTTCCACCGATAACCTCTTTCTGAATATACTGCCCGAAAACTCCCGAAGGAAAGCCAAAGCAGAATAAAACGATCCATAGAATGGGATAGATTTTGAAACTCATCATCTTTATATTTCTTATTAGGTTACATTTCGTTTACTTAGTGCCTTCGCCCGCATGATTGGCTTTATCAGGATCCTGCGAAGCTCTGACAGCATGTGTGTTGCCGACAGCATCGGAGAACACTTTCCCTTCATTCGTAACCACAAAGGCTTTATCGGCATCCGGATCGGCGGTAGACGACCAGTAACTCTCCGCCAACTGTTCCCGCGTACTTGAAGAAGAAATCCAGGTTCCTATCAGCTCGCTGACAGAAGGGAGATACCACAGAATATCCTTTGCCGGTTTTCCCTGTTCATATCCGTTCGTTCCGCGATAACAGGCGTAAGCAGCCGCATAGTCTTCCCAAGGAACGCCGGCCGCTTGTAACAGTGCGGTATTCTCACGTCCGTCCGTCAATGAAGTGGCTCCCCGTTTGTCGAATGCCGACCCTGCATACCATTTCAAGTCCTTCTCTCCCGGCGTTGTGGTGCCGGATACGCTTCCCTTCGGATAGTATCCATCCGAAAAATGAAGCTCTATCCGGTTCGGATATTTCCATTTAACGGCATTCACATCATCTACTGCCGGCAAAGCAGCGCCACCGGCATTGTATCCCGTAAGTTCTCCCGAGAAATAGCCCGGTATCAACCGGATGACATTGGTATCATTCGGACTGTTTCCTTTCAGGGTAATGTTGTAAGTCAGGTCGTAATTGGCGTACACACTGTAATCGGTCGTGAAGTTCTTTCCCAAAAAGAATTGATAGATAGAGAAATCTTTTATAATATTCAAATCCTCGATGCCGGGGACCGATACATTCTCCATCCCTATGATCTGGAGGTAAGTGCCGCCCGTCGGCGCGTTATCGCGACGGGTGCTCTGTGTAGAGGTTGGCACTGTCTGCTGGAGGTTGATAGGGATATATAAAGGGGGCGTATCAATCACAGGATTTGCGGCCTTTGCCGTAGCAAGCAGTTTAGTCCAGAAAAGGCCGGATTTGTCAAACGAACTCTCTGAAGGGAAAACAGGCTTTCTTCCGATTACATTATAGTAGTTCTGCGTAGGGATATTCATCAAAGTCACTGCCCAATCATGTTCTACATCTACAAAATGCGGATAAGTCGCTTTTATATGGAATGTCACTCTTGCCACAGTACGCTTCAAAGAGACATATAACAGTTTGCCTGCAACGATTTCAGCGGCGGTCTGGCCGCACATGACGATTCCTGTTTTCTCCCCTCCGCCATTCGGCAGAATCACCTTGTTTCTGGGGAAAATGTCGTCACCGGTCGCCCATGTCATACATAAGTTCTGCAAATCCGCATAGGTGGAACTACCCACCGTTATACCCTCAAACTCACTCTCATTGACGTTGGTTAAAATCACAACCATGTTTTTTTGCCCTGACGGGGTAGGCATGATCTCCACCTCATCTGTCTTGATGGAACCGTCCGGAGAAGTAAAAAATTTCTTTTCTACCAGTTTGCCATCCGGTTTCGTTCCGTCAAACTGGAAGCCCATATACGAATAAACGGCATTATCTTCGGTGATGGACGCAGCCGGCGACACGGCTGTCCTTGTGGCGGCAGGTGTCGCCACCACTTCCACATCCATTTCCGGCGAGGACATCCTGAGGACAGGAGGCATTCCTTCCGCCCGTGTTTCCGCATCAGACGAAGTATTATAATCGTCTATGCCAAAAGCGAGCTTCACAGTAACCGGCTCTATGGTTGAAGATGTCCCGGAATCAGGCAACAGGCGGTCTTCCGTACATCCTACCAAAGCTAAGCAGGCGATACATATCGAGACCATTATCTTTTTTATCCTACTAATATCGTTCATTTGCATATTATAATCATATCATTAATTAGAATCACGGACACAGCGCACAGAACACGAGGTTGTTTTCTTATCATACGGAGACAGTACTACCTTACAATCTATAATTGCAGTTCTTTTATCAATATACAGTCCCCACGCCTCGTTTTCGTTTACTTCCGTACCGGTCCAATAGGGTTTATTTCGAGTCTCATCCTTGCCAAAGTTCAAATCGGCAAGTGAGCCACTACCCGATACCAATACAAATACCGCCCGCAACTCAGAGGCTCTCGGAAGTCTCCAGTTATGAAAACCACCCCCGTTATATTTCCGACATAGTTCTTTTGCAAGCAACAGCCCGTTTCCGTCTTCCCACGGGACAGGCGCAATGGAGACATCGTTTTTGGTCATCTGAAGTATCTGATGAGCTTTTTCCATCGTGTACACGTTTATATCATCCGTAATGTTCAGGCCGTCCTTGGGCAGTTTTGCGGGGTCCGGTGTATTAACAGGCACATAGGCTCCATTACCACCATAGGCCACAGTAGTCAGGTAGGCTTCATACGGATGCTCATTGGCAGCTAAATAGCCGGATTTTGGAGGATATGTAGTTGCATACGAAGCACCCGGATAAGTAGCCGTCGGCCAATACAAAGAACCGTTATCCAAATTCATCCACTTATAGTCCTGGTCTCCGGGGGGCGTTATATCACCTCCAAACTCACCGTTAATCACCTCTGAACTCCAGCCCTGAATATTCAGGCCCAGAGCAGAGTTATTAAAAATCAAGTCATATGTATTTTTATATCCCTGCCTGAAACCAAATGATTTACGATCGTCACTTTGGTTAAGATAAGCCTTATCCAGGCTGAATACCTCATTAATTCCATTGATATTCAACACGAGGGTTATTTCGCCGTTACCGACTTTGGTATCCATGAACGAGGGAACCAGAAACTCGCAGGTGTAAACTTCCGTAGTGGACAATGCCACAGCAGGATCTATGGTTACTCCTATCGAACCGGCGGTAGCTCCATCCTTTGGCAACCCTGTTTCCGGGTCAATAGCTCCCTTGTTCTTAATCCAGCTACCCCCTAAGTTACCCAAGGTGATACTACTCAATTTGAACTCCGATCCTTTATCCACGTATTTCGTGATGTTAAGAACGATCCACGTATAAGCATGCCGGAAGTTTAAAGGAACAGTTGCCACCGATCCGTCGGACGGAGCGAACGGATAGATGGTGCTGGTATTATAAAGCAGATCTGTCTGTTTGAGGCCGGTCTTAGCGGAAAAATCAAACGGGATGCCATTCGTATAGACATCCTTGGTGGCGGATGAGACAACTGGATAGTAGGCAACCACCTTTAATGCTTTACCTTCCGGCCCCGCGGGAGTGACACTTGAATGATCGGAATTGTCTAAGAAAGACCAATTCCACGGCGCGGCAATACCGGAGCGCTCCATGGTCGCTGTCATGTCTGACGATCCTTTGAAAATCTCACTCCCGTTCTCACTTTTAGTGACGGACATCCCGAAAGCATAGGAATTTCCGGAAAAATCGGTTATGCCTGTAATGCTCCTCGATTGGGCGTCCTTCGTGTTTTCTATGGACGCATTGAAGTTCAGACGGACTTCCCTTCCCGGGGTATCCGATCCCGGACCGTCATAGTTGTCACAGGCTCCTGCCAACAGTAAAGAGCAGGCTGCCAGGATGATTGCCCGGGGGTAGGTATATTTATTATTTGTATCCATATTCATTTTTGTATACCGTTTCAATTACTCATTATTCGCTCTCTGTCTCACGCAACGGATTTTCAATTTGTCTGTTTTCGGATGCCACAACGCATATCCCGTAGTAGGGGTAAAATCGACAGCCCACGCCCAATCGGACTTTTTCTGTTGCTCCTCCGTAGCATTGGGTACCAGATACTCACTCCCGCACCAATAAGAGCCGGACAGAAGTGTGAACCCCCGCAATTTTTCCAGACTTGCCTGATTCACATAAATAAATGCCAGTTCGGAGAGTCGGGGAAGCCTCCAGTCGTCGTATCCGTCTTCTTCCAAATCGCGGCATAAGTTAAAGGCTGTCAACGTAGTTCCGGTCTTCCACTGAGAACTCTCATTACCCTCGTCGTCCACCAGGTCGTTGGCGGAAACCATCAGGTTGGGAAAAGTTCCTTCAAAGCTAAAGGCATCTGCCACCGTAGAATATAACTCCCCGTTTTGCCCTCCCGTGATATTCGGAGCATAAAAGCGGTTTCCTTCCTTATAAAAATTATTGTAGTCGAATGTTTGTTTTGGATTCGTACCCCAAGCGTACTTCTTTTCGGGTATGTCAATGGAGGAACCTGCAGCGTAAGTCCAGTTCACATTCTCTCCATTAAATCCCTTATAAATGAGGTAATATCCCGAGATAGAAGGAACAGAGCCCATTGCGGACGCTTTCCATGGTTCAAGAGTGGCCTCGAAGCCTAAATTCTTCGGCATGCTCTTGTACGCAAGTTCGGCGGTGGCATAACCCGCGGCCTTCACGCTACTGATGGTAAACTGGTACACGTGATTGCGCAGGATATTCATCTTGTCACCGGTATTGTCATTAGTAAAGTCCACCCGATAGTAGGACAGTTCCGGAGAGTTATTATAATAGCCTCCTACGATAATTGCCAGACGGTTGGTATGCTGACCGTCATAGACGCTGCCCCACTGCAAGTCGGTTTCGGGCAGGTAGATTTTTTCCGCACAATAAGTCTGGTTTGTGATGTATGAGGTGTCATAAGTCTTCGTGGTTGTTGTTCCGGAAGCGGTGGAAGGGCTGTCTATCACTATTTTGTTTGAGGTGATACCGTTAGTGGTAGCAGTGGTCCAGTGGTAGTTCGCCAGTGCCGGCATATAGGTATATTTCTGCCCTGCTTTCCATACTTGCACCTCAGTCATAACGAAAGGTTGTTTGCCGGTGCCTGTATTGGTCCATGAGACAGTACCGTCCGCATTTGTTTTCTTGGTGCCGATACCGATGTCCACACGTGCCACGGCACGGATCAACTCTGTATTGCCGCTATAAGCGGTACCTTCCTGCACCTGTACGGAAGTGCCACCGTTCACCACTCCGAACATAGGGTACGGATGAGTGTCATCGAAAACAAGAGGGGCGTCTGTTGCCGTGCTCAGGCTGGCTTGTTGTACTTCCGCATAGCTCTTGCCGTACAGCCCGTATAGAAAGCCATAGTCAGGGAGATTGGCAAGGATAACAAGCTTGTAGTTATCATTGCTGTTCACACTCTGCAACAAGGTGGCAGTATAGGTTCCACTGGCATTCTTTTTTCCTTCCGCCACGTAACGCAGGGTTCCGTAAGAGTCGGCGTCGGCATTGAACTGAAGAATATAAATTGAAGTGATCTGCGCGTCTGTTTCCGTGCCGTTTCCTAAAGCCGTGCCGGCATCGGCAGCAGATACGGAGAGCTTGACAAGGACGGGACCGTCCTGCTCCATGCCGTATCTGTCATCGTTCTGGCAAGCTCCCAGCAGAATGATGATCCAAAAGAATTTCACCAGTCCGTTCAGTCTTGATATGTATCTGTTATTTATCTTCATATTATATTCTTAACCTTTATATCTCATCGGGGACAGAAGAATCAATTGTATTCTTTCCAGACAACCGTTTCTCCCCAACCTGTAACTTCAACCTTTACATCCACAGAACTTTCAAAATTCAATAAAAGATTAATGGTTTTGCCGACGATGGGGACAATCGGGTTGCCGCTGCCGTCCGTCGTTACGCTTTTAATCAAATCCCGGTTGTGGTAGATGTCTATCGTAATTCCCTTACTGTTTATTGTAGGGAAAAGCCGGCACATGGAAACCTCAAAGTCTTTGTTCGCGGCAAGAGTCATCGGAGGGGAATAAGAAGCCGGATCGCCTCCGTAATTGCCGCTAAAATCCATTCGGCTGTATGTTTCATGGATAACGAGCAAGTAATTTTCGTCGTCCGTACCGGTGAATTTTTGCAATCCGCGCAGGGTTATATTGATGGACGCCGTCATGCGGGAGATTTCCATAATTTGATCTTCTACATGACCGGACGTTGTCTTATTTTCTATTTTAAGCTCTCCATGCATCAAATCGGCGGGAGAGGTAAACATGCTCTGTTCTCCTGCCCTTGCAGACGCAAAGGGTTTCAACGAGATGAAGCAGTCGGAGCATGAATCGCCCTTTTTCAGGGGGCAGAGGAGCATCGAACCGTCCTGTGCGTTGCATAGGCCGACGCAATGGAGGGTGGGAATGCCCGGATAGTTCAGGATAACAGGTTCCATGTTGTTCACAGGGAGTATGTCGAGCAACAAGTCTTTGTCATCGAATACATAGAGGTTCATATCTTTTATTGTTTCCTGCGGTATGTCTGCAGGCAGATTCACCTTCAACGGGATACCCTTGAAACAATCATCGGTATTCTCGGCTATGCATCCCGACAACAACAGCAGTGTGAACAGATAGTATAATATCCCCGGGATGAACCGGAATTTGCAGGCACCTGTCATAATGGAGATTCTTTCTTATTTTATTTCTTTGTAGTTTAAAACATCTGCCACGGAGACTGCCGTGGCAGACATTTATTAATATGTATGCATGCCCTTAAGAAAGGGCATAGCAATCATAAGGTCAATTGCGGGAATTAGAGCCATTCTTTGGAGATATCTGCTCCATTGACCCACGTTGCGGCAGTAACAGTAACCTCTACAGAACTGTTAATGGTCGGTTTGGTCGGATCCTCGGTACCACCACCACCGCTACCACCTTCGTCGGCAGGTTTGAAGTTACCGTTCAAAGCCAATGTTACCTGATATGTCTTACCCGCTTCAAGTTCAGCCTTGTCTCCGCCTCCGAAGTAGGTGGTGAAATACATGGTCTTGATTTCTTGAGGGGCCTTTCTCCATTTCACTTCAACCACAAGTGCCGTGGGGTGATTAGCAATGTCCGAAACACCGTCGTTTGCGAAGGTATACCAATGTCCTATATCCGAAATCTTATTCGCTGCAGCAGTAAATTTGTCAGCAGCAGCCTCTATGGTGTACTCATCGTTTGGCTTGAACTGATTAGGTGGAGTGCCTGTCCATGGATCACTCCACGCTACACCACCGGTATACAGTTTCAAGTCTTGCGTGATATAGTCAGTGCCGCCGTCAGTAGCAGGAAGGAAATGTGTCACCCTCTGTGCGTTCATCAGGTAAACGCGTGTGATAGTAAAGTTAGCACTGGCATCCTGTTCAAAACCGCTTGCTTGGACATATTTATTGTCCTGAACATCTTTACCATTGAATGTAATCCCCTTAAGCTGTATTCTGGCTGATAAGAAATGCAACGGCACTGTTACAGAAGCTTTCATAAATTCACCATCTTTAGCAAACTCACTCAAAGTACCTATCCCCGACATATAGAGATTATTATCCCTATGGGTTAACAGAGCGGATTGAGTATCCGGGTCGGTCAGCATATCCGACAGCACACCCTTCAGGGCAGCTTCACTTGAAACACTGGCAAACACCCCACTGCCACTCGTCATGTCTCCGGTATTGGCTACAACCGCCACCTTCTTGGCGTCCGTCGTGGTTGATATCGAATTGGCACCTGGTGCCGGAGTACCGATATACTGCTTCGTAATAACGATCCCGCTCTGGTTAAAGATAAACACTGTAAGATCATTTACCTTACTATTTTCCGCATCCAAACCAGCGGGTATCCCCGCTGCCCTGCTGGTTGCCCGATCACCGGTTCCTTCTAATTTAAGGATAACTTTCGCTTCCGGAGCATCGCTTCCAGTTCCGCCGGGAATTTCATCGTCGCTTTGTGAGCAACTTGCCAATGCCGCTATCGCACACATGGACAATAATAAACTTTTCACTTTCATTGGTTGATGTTTAATTAATAAATATTATAATGTTTACATATTTCAAACATTTTTCTTGTTTGTTTTTAAAGTTCTATTCTATAATAGAGACTTATTTCCGATAAAAACAATTCTAAAATCAGGATTAACAGCTTGTTATAAGTGCCCTATTATGAAGGGATATTAAGTAATTATAGAAATATACTTTAATAAAAAATAGAATTAGCAGTGTTTCAATATTATATGAATTTATTGTCGACATGATGTTGAAACATTGCTGAAACAAAACGAAAAAAAACAATAAAAAGAAAAGTCTATGAATAAGAAAACATCGCTGAACAAATTGCTCTATATACAAGAACATTTGTCATGTAGAAATTACCGTGAGAAATTGGAAAACGGATTCAAATATATTGAGTTTAAAAAGGATGAAGTCATACTGGAAAAGGAGACTATATGGAATCATATCGTATTCATGCTTGAAGGAGAATGTGTCATCAACTATAATCAGTTCAAAGACCGAAAATTCCAGGCAGGAACAATCATTTTGTTACCTAAGATGGCCACGATAAAAATGGAGGTAACGGCAGGAAGCCGCTTGCTCTCGTTGTCGTTTGGCATTCCTTTAAATCTTTGTGATAAGTTTACGCTACAATCGTTGACAGGACTCTGTGATAAACTCGATTATAATTTTGAACCGGTCGAAATAGGTTATCCGCTTCCTCCTTTTCTGGAGCTTGTAACGCATTGTCTGAAGCAGAAAATGGATTGCGGGCATTTTCATGGCTTGTTACAACAAGAGCTATTTTTTTTACTTCGCTGTTTTTATACCAAAGAAGAATTGGCGCTTTTATTTTACCCGATTCTGGCAACAGAGTTGTCATTTAAAGATTTTATCATCGGGAACTGTGCCAAAGTAAATAATGTGAATGAACTTATTTCCCTTTCAAACATGGGAAAATGTAATTTTCACTGTAAATTTAAGCAGGTATTCGGAACAACGGCCAAACAATGGTTGCTGAAACAACGTAATCAACGTATTTTAAACAAGGTGATGGAATCGGAAACTACGATTGGAGAGTTAATGGAGGAGTTCAATTTTGATTCCCAAGCTCATTTTACGCATTACTGCAAACAGCATTTTGATTGTACACCACGAGAATTGATTATAAAGTATCAGACTATGGATCAGTAGTTTTTTGCCTGAATTACGTCTAAAAGGACAAAAGGTAAAAAAAAACATTCTTTTTGGCAATAGATGTAAATAACGGATGGTCTATCTTTGCACCATATAACATACAGAACCCATGATTTTATGGCCTGCATCTCTATTATAGAATAGAGTGTTATAAAAGACACCTTTTTAAAATAAGATGACTCTGCATTATAATAAACTGTTGATCAAACCATTGATTCTCTTAAGATTAGTCCGATCAAGCTCTTTAAGATATACCAAGGTCATTTCTTCTTTCGTGTGTCCTAAACCGGTGCTGATTGTAGCAACGGGTGCGCCATATTCCCTCGCCAATGTTGCCCAAGTATGACGGGCGGTGTATGTTGTCAGTGAAGGGGCAATCCCCAATTTTTCGGATATGGTTTTCAGGTGCCTGTTTGTCCGCCCCAAAGCTACGCGGTATTGTTCATATTCGTTTTTATCCGTTTGAGGGTTAATCACAGGTTGGATTATAGGGAATATATAGCTATCCACATTCTCTTTATTAATCCCGTATTCATCCAGAATGGCTTGAATCTGGGGAGTAATTGTTATCTGAATAGTCTGTTTTGATTTATGCCTCCTATAGCTTATTGAATTTCCACAAATATTTTTCCATCTTAAAAAAATAATGTCTACAAAAGCCATGCCTTGGGCATAGAAGCCGAATAAAAAGAGAGCCCGGGATTGCATCAGTTCCGGATTGGCTCCAAGATCGGATTGCGTTAACCGTAACATCTGCTCTTTATCCAAGGCCCGTTTTACGGTTTTGCACGGTTTGGTGCAAATGTCTTTGAACGGATAAGTGCATTTGGGCACGAAGCCGTCTTTTACAGCCAGGTTATATAGGGTCCGGAAGTTACGCATATAATATGCCTCTGTATTCTCACTGACTCCATTGCAAGACAAAAAGTCCTTGTAACAGGTTACGAACCGTTGGTTGATCTGGGACATTTTCACCTGCTTTGAGCCGACAAATTTTGCCAGGGAGGAACGTGTGCTGCGATAGGCTGCCGCAATACCATCTTTTTTCATTGACTTTTTCCAGGCTATCTGTGAGTCAATAAAATCTAATAAGATGTATTTCCCCGCAGATTTGTGAGCAATAGCGGAAGCTATGTCCTTCACGGTATATTCATCTCCAGCCGCTTCAAGCCGCTTTATCTGCAGATAGAACGATCTGGTCATCTTATGTAGTTCCCGGCTGATCTTGCAATCGGCGTAATTGTTGGAACTGACCTTTTCTAAAACTGGTATAAATTCATTTTCCTTCATACGGTATTTAGTATATACAATCTCTTTTTTCCTCTGGTGAAGAAGTTGGAATACCACAGGGTAACTTCCGTCTTTCAATGCTCTCGATTTGTTTAGCTTTAATTTTACTGTTGCCATAAATTTTAATTTGAGTATAACATAATTAATTTTTCGGCAACAAAGAAAGGTGATTTCGACAAATACGCACAGTACAAGCATCGTCCTTTTTTTATGCTTTAACACCGAGAAAAAAAATATGTCACAAATGTTCTGAACAAGCGCTTTCGGAAACTCTGTTAGGACAAGCGCTGTTCAAAAGGTAATGGCCTGAAATTGGATCCTATCACACCGGTTTTTGCTCATGGATCAAGCAAAACCATCATTGCAGAGTTGCTAATTTGCAACAATCTTCCCAATCGTTTAAGATCACTTCTTAAATTGTTGCAAATATAACCCTATAGATCCACATATAAACTACCAATCAGCGCAGAAATACTGCGAATCAACAACGGGTAATCTATTTAGATATAAGATTGTATTTATGTCCGTTTCTTACCTGCATCGGAGTCCCCCCTAAATGCTTCTTGCAATAGAAATTAAAGTGTGAGGAGGTATTAAACTTAAATTCGTACATGATTTGCTTCAATGGAATATCGGGATCCATTAGTTTCTGAAGGATTTGCTTGACTTTACGTTCTTGCATCCATTTATAAGGGGTTTCATCAAAGTTCTCTTTAAAAAGCTTTTCAAAGTGTCTCATGCTGTATCCCAACAAGTGAGCTAATTCTTTTGAGGTTTTCACTTTTAAGTAATTACCTAAAATCATCTCGACAAAAAGCGGACTGTTACCCAATGACATATAAAATATCTGTGCTATTTCTTCCTGAGTATAAAAATGCTTGAACAACAGTTGCATTTCTTTGCATTTGAGAAGGTATAGATGGTGACAGTTTATTCCAATATCTACATAGTTTTTAATTTGATAAACCAGGCTTTTCATTTCCTCTTTCATAGGAATACCCCGGCATAGGAATTTCACTGTACTTTTCCTCTTGAAAAGTATTTTATTTTTCACATTCGAACATGGAAAAACCGATGCATTGTACCCTGTAAGCATCAGGGTTGTTTTAGTAATTGCTTTCCATTTAAATTTATTATTCTTGGGTAAGAAGAACATTTCATTTTCAGATATAGGACGGTTGATATAGTGATTAAAATCAATGATAATACCTCCCGTAAATAAGAAAACAAAATAATTACTTGTTTTACTGCATAGTTCCAGAGATTCCCCGGCTTTCATTTCGATGTACTGAGGTATAACCTTATAATCCGGAGAATAATAAGGGCATATTAGTTGGTTGGGGCTTAAGTTTTGCATTTATTATATTATATGGGTATATCGCAAGTACATTTACAGTCAGCATACATCCCTTTTCAATAAGATGCGCTCGATATGCTTTTAAAGACAAGCAGCCAATTATCAGAGCTACTGTTTTGTTTG
>OGZE01001608.1_pt1 | contig 12628 bp, 9 predicted proteins | sample 1576731 | NCBI WGS metagenome assembly OGZE01 (sample SAMEA3541503, study PRJEB24748) | human gut metagenome | biome: human gut; feature: human-associated habitat; material: faeces | place: China | collected 2012 | reverse complement strand
AGACCTTTTTCACTTTTTCTTACAAAAAAATCTATATTTTTACATTATCAATCTAGTCTTTTCCGATTTTACAATATTACATTTTTTCGACATTGGCATAATGTATTAAAAAATGTATTTCTTAGTTAATTTAACTGTAAAAATCATGAAATTCTCATAGATTTTTTTAGATAAATCATATTCTAACAATTAAAAAAAGACCACCTTTCTCACACTGCGCAGACAAAAATTGTTTTTTCATAGGTATTATATAATTTGTTATTTTTTTGAAAGAAACAGGTGTTAACATACTAATATACTTTTTTACTTTATTCTTAATTCTTTTACCTGAATATTGCTGATTTATTCTCCACTCTTATTTGGAAATAAACAGTGCGTGGAGCACATGTAAAGTAGGCTTAGAATATAACTAGAATTATTAAGATGAAATAAATAGAAATATGACTTATTATATCTTTTTCTAAAATATGAATCCTTTGTAAATAATTAATACAACAAATGTTAGAATGGGCACAGTAATCAATGTACAAATAAATGTTCTAAAATACATATTCAAATCAAATCTCGTTCCAATAACTACCGTTTAATCTTTCTTAAAATAGTCAAATACTTCCTTTAAATCTTTTTTCTTAACTTTTATATCTCCTATTTGATTATCTTCAATTACTTGATCTAATAAAGGAATATTCTTTTCTTTTAAATTTTCACACATTCTTTAAAATCCATTTTCTTTTGAGCATAACCATAAATATAATTATTAATTGTACTAAATTTACTTATATTTTTCTTATTCAACACTTAAGAAGTACTATTTATAAGTGGGTTTATTACAAAGACATTATAAAGCACATAAATAGTTTTTCCTTTCAAACTCTTGTATTGTGTCATAAGATTTTCATATTTATCTTCAAACACTAAATCTCTAATTGCATTGTACATATTGAATTTAATGATGGCTTCATATCACATTCCAAATAAATATGAACCTCCTCCTTTTTGATCAGATACTTTATAAAGAAACGTACTTGTATCAATGATTCTAGCATTTCCCTTCTTTCTAACCAAAACATACACGTTAGAGTTACTATAAGGTCAATAAGTATTCTTTATTTTTTAAATATTCTTTTAAAATAATTTTTTCGTTTTTAGTAAAACCTAAAATATCCATGGCCACATCAAAAGAAACATTTATATTTTTCATAACATTATAAATAGCTCTAACATTATTTTGTCTTGTAACTTCTCTTGTCACTTTTCTGACTGTCTTTTCTTTAATATCCATTTCTATAGCTTGACTTAAATTACACATTATCTCTAATTCCTTATCTATTTCTTTATTATTTATGTATTTTTTTATTAATCTTTCTTTATACTTTGCACTCATTCGATAACTTAAGATGATGTGCATTAAAGTAAGAATTTCATTATGTTGTTTACATTCATTATTCGATCGATATCGATTTGAAATATAAATCCTGAATTTATAAATGTTTAGTTGGGAATTTATATTCATTAAAACAGTTCCATCATCATATTCTAAAGATCGGGTTATAAAATATAAATGATATACTTTATGTTTCTTTCTTTTATTTACATGTGCATCTTCTATATAATCTAAATTTAAATAGATATTGATTTGAATACATTCCTTTAAATTAAAATAACATCGTACATCTTGTTTATTATTTTTATCTCTTTTCTTTGAGTAAATATATTCTTCTAAAGAAGAAATTTTAATACCATAAATATGTTTACTTATTTCTTCAATTGTCATTTTCTTTGCTTCATCTACATATTCTTGAATAATTCTTGATAGAATTTCTTTATGACAAATAATTCTTTGACAACAATAATCATACATACGTTTTTTATTTTGAATTTCATTCATATTTTTATCCTCCACAATATATATTCGTCATGTTGTCTCCTTTTTTCTTCAAAAAACAAAAAAAGACCAAATATTTCTATTTGATCTTTCATAAATTATTTATTTTTTAAATCAGATTCATCAAATGCTTTAGAAATAGCACCACCTGGAGCAACCATTGGGAAAACTTTATCATCTTTACCAATCATTACTTCAATTAAAACAGGTCCATTTGTATCTAAAGCTTCTTTAATAGCTGGAGCAACTTCTTCTTTAGTAGAAACACGAATTGCTTTACATCCTAATCCTTCAGCAACTTTACAGAAATCAACTTTATCATCTAAAATCGTATTACTATAACGTTTACCATAGAATAATGTTTGCCATTGTCTTACCATTCCTAATACCTTATTGTTGATAACAACTTGAATAATAGGCACATTGTAACGACTTGCTGTAGCAAGTTCATTCATATTCATTCTGAAGCATCCATCACCAGCAATATTAAATACTGGGAAATCAGGATTTCCATACTTAGCACCAATTGCAGCACCTAAACCAAATCCCATTGTTCCAGCTCCACCTGAAGTAATTAATTGACGTGGACGTCGATAATGATAATATTGAGCAGCCCACATTTGATGTTGTCCAACATCTGTACAAATAATCGCATTACTATCTGTTAAATAATCAATTTGTTCAAGGACATAAGGTCCTGTAAGAGTAGATTCATCATAGTTAAGTGGATATCGATCTTTTAGATCACGAATTTGTTTTAACCATTGTGGATGATTTTGTCTTTCTAACTTATTATTTAATTCATTTAAAATACATTTCGCATCACCAATAATACCTAAATCAACTTGAATATTTTTATTGATTTCAGCAGCATCTACATCAATGTGAATAATTTTAGCATTAGAAGCAAATGTTTGCGTATTACCAGTAACACGATCAGAGAAACGTGCACCAACTGTAATTAATAAATCACATTGGCTTACCCCAAAGTTACTTGCTTTTGTTCCATGCATTCCAAGCATTCCTGTATAACGAGGTCTTGTATTATCAAAAGCCCCTTTACCCATTAATGTTTCACAAACAGGTGCATCAATTTTTTCAGCAAATTCTTTTAATTCTTGACTTGCATCAGATGAAATAACACCACCACCAGCAAAGATAAATGGTTTTTCACTTTCTTTGATCATTTCAATTGCTTGATCTAAATCTTCAACAGTATATGTTTCAGTTTTAGGTTCAATAGCTTTTGGTTGAAGTGGTTCAAATTCCATCTTTTCTGCAGTAACGTTTTTAGTAACGTCTACCAAGACAGGTCCTGGTCTACCTTCTTTTGCAATATAGAATGCTTTACGAATTGTAGGCACTAAATCTTTAATATCTTTAACGATAAAATTATGTTTTGTAATTGGCATTGTCACACCAGTAATATCAATTTCTTGGAAACTGTCACGCCCTAAGATTTCAACACCAACATTTGCAGTAATAGCAACAAGTGGTGTTGAATCCATATAAGCTGTCGCAATTCCAGTAACAAGGTTTGTTGCCCCTGGTCCTGAAGTAGCCATACAAACACCAACTTTTCCTGTTGCTCTTGCATAACCATCAGCGGCATGAGAAGCACCTTGTTCATGAGAAGTCAAAACATGATTGATTTTATCTTGATAACGATAAAGTGCATCATAGACGTTAAGAATAGTTCCTCCCGGATAACCAAACACTGTATCGACACCTTGTTCAATTAAACATTCACATATAATTTCTGAACCAGTTAACATCATTTTGTTTTTCCTCCTTTTATTTTTTTTCTTCTGGTGCTTGTAATACAGCACCTTTATCTGCAGATGTTACTAAAGAAGCATATCTTACTAAGTAACCTTTTTTAATACGAGGTTCCCTTGGTTGCCATTTAGCTTTTCTTGCAGCCATTTCTTCATCACTAACACGAACATTCATTGAATGATTTGTGATATCAATATCAATAATATCTCCTTCTTCAATGAAGGCAATTGGTCCACCTAAAGCGGCTTCAGGTGCCACGTGTCCAATAGAAGCTCCACGAGTAGCTCCAGAGAAACGACCATCTGTGATTAAAGCAACATCTTTATCTAAGCCCATACCAGCGATTTCTGAAGTTGGTGATAACATTTCACGCATTCCAGGTCCACCTTTAGGTCCTTCGTAACGAATAACAACAACATCACCTTTAACGATTTTTCCTTCACGAATAGCAACAATGGCATCATCTTCACAGTCAAAGACACGCGCTGGTCCTGTATGCACCATCATTTCTTTAGCAACCGCTGATTGTTTTACAACCGCACCATTTGGACAAATATTACCTTTTAAAACAGCGATACCACCATAAGGTGAATATGGATTTTCTACCGGACGAATGATTTCAGGATCTAAGTTGACGCATCCTTCAATATTTTCAGCCACTGTTTTTCCAGTAACAGTTAATAAATCAGTTGATAATAAACCTAATTTATTAATTTCATTCATTACTGCATAAATTCCACCTGCTTCATTTAAATCTTCCATAAATGTATCACCAGCTGGAGCTAAGTGACATAAGTTAGGTGTTTTCTTAGAAATTTCATTCGCAATTTCAAGATTTAAAGTAACTCCTGCTTCATGAGCAATAGCTGGCAAATGAAGCATTGAGTTTGTCGAACATCCAAGTGCCATATCCATTGTTAGAGCATTGATAAATGCTTTTTCAGTCATAATATCACGAGGACGAATATCTTTTTTAATAAGTTCTACGATTTGCATACCTGCATGTTTCGCAAGTCTAATTCTTTCTGAATAAACAGCTGGAATTGTTCCATTTCCACGAAGAGCCATTCCTAAAACTTCAGTCAAGCAGTTCATTGAGTTTGCTGTATACATACCTGAACATGAACCACAAGTTGGACAAGCTTTTTGTTCAAATTCATGAAGTTTATCTTCTGTCATATTTCCTGCATTGAATTGTCCTACTGCTTCGAATAATGAAGATAAACAAGTTCTTTTACCATCCATTTTACGACCTGCTAACATCGGTCCACCAGAAACAAAGATTGTTGGAACATTGACTCTGGCAGCAGCCATTAATAATCCTGGCACGTTTTTATCACAGTTAGGAATCATAACTAAACCATCAAATTGATGTGCTTCAGCCATTGCTTCTGTACTATCAGCAATTAATTCACGTGTAACAAGTGAATATTTCATTCCTGTATGGTTCATGGCAATACCATCACATACAGCGATTGCTGGAATTTCTACGGGTACCCCACCAGCAAGATAGATTCCTTTTTTTACAGCTTCACAAATTTTATCTAAGTTCATATGTCCTGGAACAATTTCATTGAAAGAATTGACAACCCCAATTAATGGTCTTTCTAATTCTTCATCTGTATACCCAGCGGCATTAAATAATGATCGATGAGGAGCTCTTTCAGTTCCTTTTTTTACAAAATCACTTTTCATCCCTATATCCTCCTATAAATGACTTACAATAAGGTCTCCCATTTCACGAGTCCCTACTAATGTTTTACCTTCAGACATGATATCTGTTGTACGATATCCTTCTTTTAATACTTTTTCAATAGCATCTTCCACATCTTTTGCTTCTTGATCTAGATCAAAAGAATAACGAAGCATCATTGCTGCTGATAAAATAGTTGCAATTGGATTTGCAATATTTTGTCCAGCAATATCTGGTGCACTACCATGACTTGGTTCATACATACCAAAGCTATCTTCTCTTAAAGAAGCACTTGATAACATTCCAATTGAACCAGTAACCATACTTGCTTCATCTGATAAAATATCACCAAACATATTTTCAGTTAAAATAACATCAAATTGTTTTGGATCTCTCACAAGTTGCATTGCACAGTTATCCACTAACATATGTTCTAAAGTAACTTCTGGATATTCTTTTGCGACTTCTTCTACAACTTTACGCCATAAACGAGAAGTATCTAAAACATTTGCTTTATCCACACTTGTTACTTTTTTATTTCTTTTCATCGCAATATCAAATCCACGTTTAGCAATACGACGAATTTCACTTTCACTATAACTCATTGAATCATGAGCAACCATTTGATCTCCTTCTTTTTCAGTAGAACGTTCACCGAAATAAAGACCACCTGTAAGTTCACGCATGATCATCATATCAAATCCACCTGCAGTTAATTCTTCTTTAAGTGGACAAGCCCCTTTTAATTCATCATATAAGTAAGCAGGACGTAAATTTGCGAATAACCCTAATTCTTTTCTAATTTTTAATAAACCTGCTTCTGGTCTTAATGATGGTTCTAATTTATACCATGGTGAAGTTGTCGTATTTCCACCAATAGCCCCTAATAAAACACTATCACTTTTTTTAGCAATTTTTAAAGCTTCATCACTTAACGGCACACCATAAGCATCGATTGAACAACCACCCATTAAGATTTCTGTATAATTAAATTTATGATTGTATTTTTTTGCAACAGCATCTAAAACTTTCATCGCTTCTGTAACGATTTCAGGCCCGATTCCATCACCTTTAATAACCGCTATATTCTTTTCCATTTTTTATCCCCTATTTTTTAGAATTTACATAATTTACTAAACCATCAGCATCAATCATTTTTTGTAAGAATTCTGGAAATGGTTGACTTTGGTAAGTTTCATTTTTTGTTTTATTTGTGATTACACCTGTTGAAAAATCAACTTCTACTTCGTCACCTTTTTCAATTTTATCAGCTGCTTCTTCACATTCCATAATTGGGAACCCAATATTAATTGAATTACGATAGAAAATACGCGCAAAGCTTTTTGCGATAACACATTTAACCCCAGCAGTTTTTAAACAAAGAGGTGCATGTTCTCTTGAAGAACCACAACCAAAGTTTTGACCTGCTACAATGATATCTCCTTTTTCTACAGTTGAAGCAAAAGTAGGATCAATATCCACCATAGCATGACTTGCAAGTTCTTTTGCATTAAATGAATTTAAATAACGTGCAGGAATAATTACATCTGTATCAACATTATCTTTATATTTATAAATTTTCATTATTCTTTACCTACCTTTTCAGGATTTGCGATATATCCAGCAATCGCACTTGCTGCAGCTACTTGTGGAGAAGCTAAATAAATAAGTGCTTCGGTATCCCCCATACGTCCTACGAAGTTACGGTTTGTTGTTGAAACACATTTTTCACCTTTAGCCATAACACCCATATGTCCACCCATACAAGGACCACAACTTGGTGTATTGAATGCACATCCAGCTTCTACAAAGATTTCAGCTAAGCCTTTTTGAATACATTGTAAGAAGATTTTTTGTGTTGCTGGTACAACCATAACACGTACATTGTCTGCAACTTTTTTACCTTTTAAAATTGCTGCTGCTTTTTCTAAATCAGATAAACGTCCATTTGTACAAGATCCAATAACGACTTGATCGATATAGATTTTATCCATTTCTTCAATTTCATCAATTGTATGTCCATTTCCTGGTAAATGAGGAAAAGCAACAGTTGGTCTTACTTCACTTAAATTGATTTCTAATACTTGTTCATATTCAGCATCTTCGTCTGCTTCAAAAACTTCATAAGGTTTTTTAGAATGTTTTTCAATGTAAGCAATTGTTTGATCATCGACAGGGAAAATACCATTTTTAGCCCCTGCTTCAATTGCCATATTACAAATTGTAAAACGATCATCCATTGTTAAGTATTGAATACCATCGCCCACAAATTCCATTGATTTGTATAAAGCACCATCAACACCAATTTTATCAATAATATGTAAAATAACATCTTTCCCACTGACATATTCACTTGGTTTACCAGTAATCAAAAATTTAATTGCGCTTGGTACTTTAAACCATAATTCCCCAGTTGCCATTCCAGTGGCGATATCTGTTGTTCCTACACCTGTAGAAAAAGCTCCTAATGCCCCATAAGTACATGTATGACTGTCTGCCCCAATAATACATTCACCAGCCACAACGATTCCTTTTTCTGGTAAGATGGCATGTTCTACACCACATTTACCTTGTTCCATACGATGTGTTAAACATTGTTTGTTTGTAAAATCCAAAATTGCTTTTGAATTCTCTGCAGATTTAATATCTTTATTTGGTGTAAAGTGATCTGGCACTAAAACCACTTTATCTTTATCAAAGACCTTATCTGCCATTTTATCAAAAATTGGTAATGCCATTGGCCCTGTAATATCATTCGCCATTACAACATCCAATTTTGCTTCAATTAATTGTCCCGCTTCAACATGATCTAATCCTGCATGTTTTGCTAAGATTTTTTGTGTCATTGTCATTGCCATTGTTTAAATTCCCCCTTCATTTTTTAACCTTAGTAGGTTGTCATTAGAAAGTCATGACTTTCCAATGACAACACACTAAAGTGTGTTGATTAGTTATTGATTAATTTATCTTCATCAGACCAAGAATATAATTTTCTGATTTCTTTTCCGACTTTTTCTGATTCATGTTCTGCAGCTAATTTTCTCATTGCTTTGAAATGCGCTTGTCCTCCTGCTTGAGACATGTCTAATAAGAAATCTTTTGCGAATGTTCCATCTTGGATATCTTTTAAGATTTGTTTCATTGCTTTCTTTGTATCTTCTGTAATGATCTTTGGTCCTGTAATATAATCTCCATATTCTGCTGTATTTGAAATTGAATATCTCATTCCTTCAAATCCTGATTGATAGATTAAGTCTACAATTAATTTCATTTCATGAATACATTCGAAGTATGCATTTCTTGGATCATATCCTGCTTCTACTAATGTTTCAAATCCTGCTTGCATTAAGGCACATACTCCTCCACATAAGACTGCTTGTTCTCCAAATAAGTCTGTTTCTGTTTCTGTTCTGAATGTTGTTTCTAGTACTCCTGCTCTTGCTCCTCCAATTGCTAGTGAGTATGCTAAAGCGATGTCTTGTGCTTTCCCTGTGTAGTCTTGTTCTACGGCTACAAGACATGGTGTTCCTTTTCCTACTTGATATTCACTTCTTACTGTATGTCCTGGTGCTTTTGGTGCAATCATTGTTACATCTACATTTTTTGGTGGTATGATTTGATTGAAATGAATATTGAATCCATGAGCAAACATGAGCATGTTTCCTTCTTCTAGATTTGGTTCAATTGATTCTTTATAAAGTTTTGCTTGTAATTCATCGTTGATTAAAATCATGATGATATCTGCTCTTTTTGCAGCTTCTGCTGAAGTATACACTTCAAATCCTTGTTCTTCAGCTCTTTTCCATGATTTTGATCCTTCGTATAATCCTACGATAACTTTTACTCCTGATTCTTTTAAGTTCAATGCATGTGCATGTCCTTGTGATCCATATCCAATGATGGCTACTGTTTTCCCATCTAATAATGATAAGTCACAATCTGATTCATAAAATATTTTTGCCATTTTTAATATCCCCCTTAATCTTCTTGGCTTCCTCTATGCATTCCAACGAGTCCTGTACGAGCAATTTCTGTCACGTTGAATCCGTTAAGCATCGTTAATAACTGATTAACTTTTCTTGTATTTCCAGTAACTTCTATAATTAATGAAGTTGGTGAAACATCGATAATATGTGCTCTAAAGATATCAACAATTGAGTTGATATTTGTTCTTTGATCAGCATTTGCATCTACTTTAATTAAGACAAGTTCTCGATAAACTGAATCATCTGGTTCAAGTTTTTCAATTTCAACGACTTCTACAAGTTTCCCTAATTGTTTTTCAATTTGCGTTAAAATTTGTTCATCACCAGTAGAAACGACTGTCATACGTGACATTCCTTTAATATTTGTTTGTCCTACTGAAATACTTTCAATGTTATATCCTCGTCTACTAAATAAACCAGCAACACGGTTTAATACCCCTGGATTATTTTCAACAAGTAATGACAAAACAAGTCTATCCATGTTTTAATCCTCCCTATTTTTTCAATTGTTTATGAATTCTATTCATTGCTGAAATGATTGCTTTAATTGTTGCTGTTGTAATATTTGGATGTACCCCTACTCCATATTCTTGAACAGCACTTCCTTTAACTCTTAAATAAACATAAGCAGCTGCTTTTGAACTAGATCCTGACGATAATGAATGTTCACTATAATCTAAGAAATGTGTATAAACAAAACCGTTTTCATTGAATGCATCTTTAACAGCATCGATTGGTCCATTACCATAACCAACAATCGTTCTTATTTCTCCATGATCTTTTAAAGTAATTTCTGCTTTTCTTTCAAATTCAGAATCATCTTCAGAAATATCAATTAATTTTTGTTTAATAAATTCATATGGTTCTTTAATATCTACATATTGTTCAATAAATGTATCGTAAACTCTTTCTGGTGAAACTTCTCCTTCTTCTTCAGAAATATCTTGAATCACTTTTGCAAAGTTCACTTGTAATCCTTTTGGTAAATGATAGCCATACATGCTTTCCATAACATAAGCAACCCCACCTTTACCAGATTGTGAATTAATACGAACGATTGGTTCATATTGTCTACCTAAATCACTTGGATCAATTGGTAAATAAGGGACTTCCCACATCTTTGAATTTCTTTCTCTTAAAGCATGCATTCCTTTATTGATCGCATCTTGGTGACTTCCAGAGAATGCTGTAAAGACAAGTTGTCCAACATATGGATGTCTTGGTGGAATTTCCATTTTTGTACATTTTTCATAAACATGTTTAATATCATTAATATTATCTAATTCTAATTGTGGATCAACTCCATGAGTGAACATATTTAAAGCAACAGTCACAACATCAACATTTCCTGTTCTTTCACCATTACCAAATAATGTTCCTTCAACACGATCAGCACCCGCTAATAAAGCAAGTTCAGTTGAAGCAATTCCACAACCTCTATCATTATGAGGATGAACAGAAACAATGACTCTTTCACGGTCTTTGAAATTACGACACATCCATTCGATTTGATCGGCATAAACATTTGGTGTATCCATTTCTACAGTTGAAGGTAAGTTGATAATAACTTTGTTATCTTTGCTTGCTCCCCATGTATCCATAACTGCTTCACAAACTTCCATTGCATAATCAACTTCAGTTCCTGTAAAACTTTCTGGTGAGTATTCAAGGATTACTTTTCCTTCAAATTCTTTTGATAAATCTTTTACTAATTGTACACCATCAATCGCAATTTGTTTAATTTCATCTTTATCTTTATTAAAGACAACATCTCTTTGTAAAATAGAAGTTGAATTGTAAACATGGACGATTGCTTTATCTAATCCTTTTAATGCTTCAAATGTTTTTCTAATTAAATGTTCTCTTGCTTGAGTTAATACTTGAACAGTAACATCATCAGGAATTAAATTTTCTTCAATTAATAATCTTAAGAAATCGTATTCAATTTGACTTGAAGAAGGGAAACCTACTTCAATTTCTTTAAATCCTAAGTCTACTAAAAGTTGGAACATTTCCACTTTTTCTTCAATTTTCATTGGTGTGATCAAAGCTTGATTCCCATCTCTTAAATCAACTGAACACCAAATTGGTGCTTTTTCAATTGTTTTATCAGGCCAAGTACGGTCTTTTAATTTAATTGTTTCAAATCTCTTGTACTTTTCGTAATTCATTTCTATTCCTCCTTAATACTATAAAAAAACTCCCGTCTCAAAATAGCCAATTCGGCCACTTTGAGGACGAGAGTTATATTACTTCGTGGTTCCACCTCAATTTATGAATAAATCACTTTATCCACCTCACTAAGTACGCTACATAATAGTTCATACTCTTGCAAAATAACGGTTGCACACCGTAGCCACCTACTTAAGTTCAGCGCTCCACTCAAGGATGAGTTCAGTATTACACAAACAATTCTTTTCACCAGACAGAATTTCTCTACGCCTTGAAATAGTACTTACTAGTTCCTATCGAAGTATTTATTTTATGGTTACTTGTAATGTTAGACTTTTTTTTTAACAAAGTCAATGTCTTTAAGTTAATTTCACTAATTTAAAATATATTATTATTTTAATAGTTTTTTATTATTTATCAAAAGCTAATTGAATTACTCTATCTAATAATTCACTATAAGAAATACCAAAGTCATTCATTAATTGTGGATACATTGAAATCTTTGTAAAACCAGGTAATGTATTAATTTCATTTAAATAGATTTGATTTGTTTTCTTATCTAAGAAGAAGTCAACTCTTGATAAACCATGTCCATCAACTGCTTTGAAAACTCTTAATGCATATTCACGAATTTTATCTTGAATTTCTTGGTCAACTAAAGCTGGAATACATGTTTTACTTTCTTCATCTTCATATTTAGATTCAAAAGTATAGAATTCACCATGAGGCATAATTTGTCCTACACGTGATACAACTGGATCATCATTTCCTAAAACAGCTGTTTCAAGTTCAATACAATCTACACATTCTTCTACAACAATATGGCGATCATATTTTGAAGCTTCAATAAGTTTAGTCATTAAATCTTCTTTATGATCACAACGATAACATCCAACGCTTGAGCCTGAACGACTTGCTTTAATAAAACATGGGAACCCTAATTCTTCTTCGACTGTTTTTTCAATATCTTCAATTTCATCAAATTGTTTATTTACAACAACAAGTTTTCCATCATATCTTTTTTTAACATATAATGATTTTACTTGAGGAATCCCTGCTGTTTCTAAAATCTTCTTTGTATAGATTTTATCCATAGATACTGCTGAAGCTAAA
>OGZE01001598.1_pt1 | contig 12716 bp, 9 predicted proteins | sample 1576731 | NCBI WGS metagenome assembly OGZE01 (sample SAMEA3541503, study PRJEB24748) | human gut metagenome | biome: human gut; feature: human-associated habitat; material: faeces | place: China | collected 2012 | reverse complement strand
CTTCCCCCACACCCCCATCCCTCCACCCCAAAGACTTCCATCTTTATCGAATCCCTGCTTACGGTTTACCCTGATGATGGAGAAACGTCGCTGGATGGCGAGTCTGAAAAGGCAAAAAGGACCGGCTTATGTCAGCCGGTCCTTTTTTATGTAAGAACGTAATCCGTTGTTTTCAGGTTTAGGGAATGGAGGGAAAAGCGTGGGGGAATCCCCCTTTCTTCAGAAACGTTTTCCCTCCCTTCCCCAATCGCTTTTAGTTCTTTTCAAACACGAGCGGGAGGACGTCGTCGATGCTGTCCACGGTGTGGACGACGATCTTGCGGCGGAGCTCCTGCGGGATTTCTTCCAGATCCTTCTGGTTCTTGGCGGGGAGGATGACGTGGCCGATGCCGCGCGCAACCCCGGCGAGCACCTTTTCCTTGATGCCGCCCACGGGCAGGACGCGCCCGCGCAGGGTGATTTCGCCCGTCATGCAGATGTCGCCGCGCACGGTCTTTCCGGTCAGCGCGGAGATGAGCGCCGTCACCAGCGTAACCCCGGCTGAGGGGCCATCCTTGGGGGTGGCCCCGGCGGGCACATGGATATGGATGTCCGTGTGCTCGGCGAAGTCGGGCGCAATGCCGAGCTCGTCGGCCTTGGCGCGGGCATAGGTCAATGCGGCTTGCGCGCTTTCCTTCATTACGTCCCCAAGCTGGCCCGTCAGCGTGAGCCCGCCCTTGCCCTTGATCGCGGAAACCTCAATGTAGAGGATTTCGCCGCCGGCGGGCGTCCACGCGAGGCCAAGGGCCACGCCGGGGATGAGCTTGCGTTCGGCTTCGTCGTCGATAAAGATCGGCGCGCCGAGGAGCCGGGGAAGCCCGGCTGCCGTCACACGGAATGGAGGCTTGCTTCCTTCCGCTTTCCGCCGTGCGATCTTGCGGCAGACGGTCCCGATTTCGCGCTCAAGGTTACGCAGGCCCGCCTCACGGGTGTACTCGCGGATGATGCGGTTCATCGCCGCATCGGGCAAGGTCAGTTCGCGGTCCTTCAACCCGTTTTCGTGCATTTCCTTGGGAAGGATGTACTTGCGGGCAATGGCCAGCTTTTCCTGCTGCGTATAGCCGGGCAGGGAAATGATCTCCAGACGGTCGCGGAGCGGGCCGGGGATGTTCTCCAGATGGTTCGCCGTGCAGATGAACAGCACCTTGGAGAGATCGAACGGTACGTTCAGGTAATGATCGCTGAAGTTGAAGTTCTGTTCCGGATCCAGCGCTTCCAGGAGAGCCGAAGACGGATCGCCCCGGAAGTCGTTGCCGAGCTTGTCGATTTCATCGAGGATGATGACCGGGTTGCGGGTCCCGGCCTGCTTCATCGCCTGAATGATGCGGCCCGGCATGGCTCCGATGTACGTGCGCCGATGCCCGCGGATTTCTGCCTCGTCGCGCATTCCGCCGAGGGAGATGCGCTGGAACTTGCGCCCCAATGCCCTTGCGATGGAGCGGCCGAGCGAGGTCTTGCCCACGCCGGGAGGGCCCGCAAAGCAGAGGATGGGTCCCTTGGAGTCGGGATTGAGCTTGCGGACGCTGAGGTATTCAAGGATGCGGTCCTTGATCTTGGTCAGCCCGTAATGATCCTCGTCCAGCACGTCTTTGGCCTTGACGATATCAAGCTGATCCTTGGACATCTTTTTCCACGGCAATTCCGCCAGCCAGTCGAGATAGGTGCGTACGACGCTGGCTTCCGCCGAGTCGCCGTGCATCGTGGCGAGCCGCTTGAGCTGCTTGTCGGCTTCTTTGCGCACGTCGGCGGGAAGCCCTGCCTTTTCGATGGCCTTGGTGATGTCTTCCAGTTCCTCGTCGGCGTCGGGGCCGTCGCCCAATTCCTTGCGGATGGCCTTGAGCTGTTCGCGCAGGTAATATTCCTTCTGCGCCTTGTCCATGCCTTCGCGGGCCGAGGTCTGGATCTTGATCTGCATGGTCGCCACTTCGGACTCATGCACCAGATGCGTGATGATGAGGCGCAGGCGATCCATCGGATCGATGCACTGGAGGATTTCCTGCGCTTCCTCCATCTTGAGCCGCAGGTTGGCGGCGATGAGATCGGAAAGGCGTCCGGGTTCGTTCACATTGCTGAGGACGCCCATGATGTCCCCGGTGGGGATGCCGCGCAGGGACAGGATACGCTCGCACTGTTCGCGCGCGAAGCGGATAAGCGCTTCCTGTTCCGATTCGGGCGCGACGGCTTCCGGCTCGGGCATAAGCTCAACGTTGGCGGACAGGTAGGGGCCGCTCTCGTTCAGGTCGACGAGGCGGGCGCGCGATACCCCCTGCACCAGCGCCTTGATGCGCCCGTCGGGCATCTTGAGCAGACGCAGGATGAGCGCCACGGAGCCGACCGGGTAGAGATCGTCCGCTTTGGGGTTGTCCACCTGCCCGTCTTTTTGGGCGCAGAGGAAAATATGGCGGCCGTGCGTCGCGGCGGCTTCCACGGCCTGCACGGACTGTTCGCGCCCCACGAACAGGGGCACGATCATATAGTTGAAGACCACCACGTCCCGGAGGGGAAGCAAGGGCATGGTGGATGGGATTTCCTGCAGTTCCGGCGTAACGTCTTCAGAGGCATCCATCTGCTCGTCTTGTATTTGGGCGGGGACACGGCGCCGGGCCGGCCTCCGCCGACGGCGGGCGGGAGTTTCCTCTTTCTTTTCGTCGTTGTCGTTATCAGAATCAAACGTCATGGCTGTATCCTCAAAAGGTAGTACGGTGTGGAGAACCCGTGGTTCAGAGCAGTCCGTCCTCTCGTATGCTGTAACAGGCGCCGTCGCCTACGATGAGGTGATCGAGCAGGCGCAGCCCCATGCTGGTGGCGATGCGCTGGATGTTCCTCGTCATCTCAATGTCCTCGGGCGAAGCCTTCGGCGTCCCTCCGGGATGGTTGTGCACCAGAAAGAAGCCGCTTGCCTTGCGCTGGAGCACCCGCTCCAAAATGTCCCTCGGATAACACGGAACCATGCCTACCGTCCCCCGCGCCAGCCGCTCCCAAGTGAGCAGGCGGTTTTGGGCATCGACGGTAGCTGTCCAGAGTTCCTCGTGGGGAGAACCGGACAGCCGGGGGATCACCATTTGCGCCACGTCGCGGGGCGTACACAAAACTTTCCGTTCCCGCATCGGCGCTTCGGCGTAGCGCGCCATCATTTCCCGAAGCAGGAGCCGAAGGGCCGCGACACCTTCACCCACGCCGCCCACTTGCTGCATCTCGGCGGGCAATGCGTCCAACACGCCGCGGATACTCCCGAACCGGGAGAGCAATTCTTTGGCGAGCGGTTTGGTATCCCGCCGCAAAAGCGCATAGCCCAGCAAGAGTTCCAATATTTCATAATCGGCAAGCGCGGTGCTGTCTTTGAGAAGACGCTCGCGCAGCCGGGCACGATGTCCGGCGTAGTGGGGTGTATCAGTTGACATAATAAGCAGTCCTGCGGGGTAAGCAAGGGGAAAAGCCAGGATGATCCATGAGAAATGAAAAAGAACGTCAGCGGGGTGAACGGCGTTGCGCGGGCGTGAAAAGCAGCGTCAGATCGCCCATGAGGGCATCCAGCGCCTGGCTGGGGGAGCGCCTTCCCGATTTGACGGAAAGTTCGGCGGTGTGCATGGCGTCCCAGAGCTTGGCGAGCCCGGCGGCGCCGAGGCGGGAGGCCGTCTGCTGTTTGGCCTGCTGATCGGACGGGCCCATGCGGACCTGTTCCCCGGCAAGGATTTGCCAGAGCTGGCGTGCCTCGCGCTGGAGCATGGCGAGCAGATAGAAAAGCGGTTCCTCGCCCTTGGCTTGTTCCTCAAGGATGCTTTTCCAGACGGAAGCGGTCTGCCCCGCCTGAAGCTGGCGCAGGAACGCGAATACGTTGAATTCGGTCGTCGGGCTGACGCTGCGGGCTTGTTCCTGCGTCAGCGGTTTTCCGCCCGCCAGCAGCTGGAGCTTGCTCAGTTCCGCGTCCACGGCGGCGGCGTCAGGGAGGAGCGTTTCGGCGAGAATGTCCACGCAGCCCGGTTCCAAATCCAGCCCCAGCGCCTTGGAACGTATCTGGATGTGGCGGCGGAGCGAGCGGGGCTCCAGCCCGGGGGAACGCCAGATCCACCCCTTGGCATCGGCAAAGGTAAAGCAGGGCAGTTTGGCGATATGCGCGGGGATTTTGGGCTGCCCCTTCTCCCACGCGACCTCAAGGCAAAACAGGGGCCATGTTTGAGGATTGGGGCGGGAGAGCGCGGCGGAAAGGCGTTTCCAGACATCGGCGGTCAGGGCGTGGGCATTGCGCATCACCAGAACCCGCGACGTGGAAAAAAGCCCCTGGAGCGTGAGGATCTCCCAGAATTTGGGCGGCAGTTCGTCGTCGCCCCAGAAAACATGCCGCTCCCGTCCCGCATCGGGATGGGCACCAAGAAGCTCCTCCACCTGCTGGCGGAGGAGCTTCCCGTCTGGGCATATGCAAAAGCTGAAACCCGGTCGTGTCGTCATAGGCGAAAGCGACGGCCTTGTCCCGTCAGGTCAGAAACGTTGCTGCAAGGCGTCCATGCAACGGCGCACGGCCATCTCGAGGATGGACTTGATGGCCGATTCCTCGTTGGCATTCTCATAGTTTTCCTCGTAAAAGATGCTTCCCGAACGCCAGACTTCCGTATTGGTCTTTCCATCATAGACGATGAATTCTATGCTGATGGTAGCCGTATACAGTTGCGAGGCGCTTCTGTACTGGCCGTAGCTGCGGACCTTGAAACTGGGGATACGCACGGTCAGGGTATAGTCAGCCTGTCCGTCATCCACCCACTTCGCCAGGTTCCGGGCGTTGATGTCGTCCCGTACCAGCGAGCGGACCTGATAGGTCAGCCACGGGTAGAGCGAGGTCTGTTCCACGCTTTTGATTTTGAGCGTCTTGGAACCGTTGCCGAGCACGCTGTTTTCGGACAGGGAGCCTTCCTGACCGCGCCAGACATAGCCGCACCCGGTCAGCATCAGGCAGACGAGGAGTCCGCTCAGCAGTCCCGCCGCAAGCCTGTACAGGCGTCCATACCCTGCATGTGCCGAAGCCGGATGCGGTCTGTTCATCAGTTGGCCACCACGTTGACGAGTTTGCCGGGAATGACCACAACCTTGCGGACCGTGAGCCCTTCGAGGTGGCGGACGATGTTCTGTTCGGTAAGGGCGAGCTGTTCCACCTCTTCCTTGGAAGCGGAGGCGGGTACTTCGATCTTGCCGCGCAGCTTGCCGTTGATCTGGATGACCACGGTGAGCACGTCGCGCTGCAAGGCGTCTTCCTTCCATACCGGCCAGGGCTCCTGATCGATGCTCCGGGCATGGCCGAGGTCTTCCCACAATTCCTCGCACACGTGCGGGGTGATGGGGGCCAGAAGCGTCAGCACGGTCGCCATGGCGGAGGACAGTACCTTACGGCCTTCTTCCGTCGTGGCGAGTTCGTCCTTGGCGAGGTACAGCGCGTTGACCAGTTCCATGATCGCCGCAATAGCGGTGTTGAACTGATAACGGTTGCCGATGTCCTCACCGGCTTTCTTGACGGTGAGGTGTTCCTTGAGGCGGACTTCCTTGGCTGCCGCAGTCGTCGCGTCGGCGGCGGTGGAGGAGCAGGCCCCCACGGGAGACAGGACTTCGCAGGTATCGGCGTACAGGCGCCAGATACGGTTGAGGAAACGGGAAGCCCCTTCAATGCCGGTATCGCTCCAGTCGAAGTCGCGTTCCGGCGGCGCGGCGAACAGGCAGAACAGGCGGACGGTGTCCGCGCCGTACTTGGCTATCATTTCCGTGGGATCGACGGTGTTGCCCTTGGACTTGGACATCTTGCTGCCGTCCTTCAGAACCATGCCCTGCGTGAGCAGGTTGGCGAAAGGCTCGTCGATCTCCTTGGGGAAGTAGCCGAGATCGCGCAGCACCTTGGTGAAGAAGCGGGCATAGAGCAGATGCAGGATGGCGTGCTCCACGCCGCCGATGTACTGGTCCACGGACAGCCAGTAGCGCAGGGCTTCCATGTCGAAGGGAGCCTTGTCGTTGCGGGCGTCGGTATAGCGGGCGAAGTACCACGAGGATTCAACAAAGGTGTCCATCGTGTCGGTTTCGCGCTTGGCCGCACCGCCGCACTTCGGGCAGGTGCAGTTGTAGAATTCGGGCGTGTGGGGCAGGGGAGACTTGCCGTCCGTGTGCGTCTGCACGTCCAGCGGCAGGCGGACCGGGAGCTGGTCTTCGGGCACGGGAACCATGCCGCACGTGTCGCAATAGACCACCGGGATGGGCGCACCCCAGTAACGCTGGCGGGAAATATTCCAGTCGCGGAGGCGCCAGTTGGTGGTGCGCTTGCCCTTGCCGGACGCTTCCAGCGCGTCGGCGATGGCCTTCTTGGCGTCTTCGTTGGGCAGGCCGTCGAATTCGCCGGAGTTCACGAGCACGCCGGGAGCGGTATAGGCTTCGGTCAGATTTTCGGGAGTGAGCGGCGCTTCGCCTTCGGGCTGGATAACCACGATGCGCTCCATGCCGTACTTCTTGGAGAAGTCGAAGTCGCGCTGGTCGTGGGCGGGCACGGCCATAACCGCGCCGGTGCCGTATTCGGCAAGGACGAAGTTGCCGAGCCAGATCGGAACCTGACGGCCCGTGAAGGGGTTGAGGCAGTAGGAGCCGGTGAAGACGCCTTCTTTTTCGAGGCTGTCGGACTGGCGGTCGATGCGGTCCATGTTGTGGGTCCGCTCGATAAAGGCGCGGGCTTCAGCTTCGTTGGGCTTGCCGCTGATGAGCGACTCGACGAGCGGATGCTCGGGGGCCAGCGTCATGAACGTCACGCCGAACACCGTGTCGGGGCGGGTGGTGAACACCTTGATGTCGCCTTCGCCGGATTCCAGCGAGAACGTGATCTCCGCGCCCACGGACTTGCCGATCCAGTTGCGCTGCATACTGAGCACGCGGTCAGGCCAGCCGCCCTCGAGCTTGGAGAGGTCGGCGAGCAGTTCGTCGGCGTAATCCGTGATCTTGAGGAACCACTGGGTGAGTTCCTTCTGGACGACGGGCGTGTCGCAGCGCCAGCACAGGCCGTCGACGACCTGTTCGTTGGCGAGCACGGTATTGCAGTGCGGGCACCAGTTCTGGGAGGCTTTCTTGCGGTAGACGAGGCCCTTTTCCAGCCAGCGCAGGAAGAAAAGCTGCTCCCATCGGTAGTAGGGCTCATCGCAGGTGGCGACTTCGCGGTCCCAGTCATAGGAATAACCGAGGCGCTTCAACTGGGCGCGCATGTTGTCGATATTGGCGTGCGTCCAGACGCTCGGATGGATGTTATGCTTGATGGCGGCGTTTTCGGCGGGCAGGCCGAAGGCGTCCCATCCCATGGGATGCATGACGTTGAATCCCTGCATACGCTTGAAACGCGCCACTACGTCGCCGATGGAGTAGTTACGTACATGGCCCATGTGCAGGTTTCCCGAAGGATAGGGAAACATTTCCAGCACATAGTATTTTTTTTTGTCCTTGTCGACATGACAGGCGTAGGTCTTTTCGTTTTCCCAGCGGGACTGCCATTTGGTTTCGATGGCCGCCGGGTCATAGCGCTTAGGCTTGCTCATGACTGATCCTTATTGCTGTATAATCGGGGGCCGGATCGACTCCGGCCCGCCTTGGCGTCAAACCCCGCCAATCTATCAGGCGTCGGCCTTGCCCGCAACTGTGAGCGTACCGGCTTCCTGAGCCTTGATCGCCGCGTCGAGGATGCCGTTGATGAAGCTCTTGGCCTTGGCGTCGCCGAAACGGGTGGACAGTTCAAGCGCCTCGTTGATGGCGACCTTGGGCGGGACGTCAGCCCGGTACAGCATTTCGAAAACGGCGAGACGGAGCAGGGTCAGCTCGATCTTGCCGAGCCGATCCACGCGCCAGTTCTGCGAGAAGCGTTCGATGACGCTGTCGAGATTTTTGACGTTGGACCAGACGCCCTCCACCAGTTCCCACGCGAAGCCGTACAGCTTTTCCTCGCGGGTTTCGGCGTTTTCGTCCATGTCCGCATCCGTGGGATCGGGCATTTCGAGGAACGCGGTGCGGACATCCCCGAGGGTGGTCGAGGGAGAGAACTGCAGGCTGTACAGCACCTGAAACGCGCGTGAACGCGCGGCGCGGCGGGCATGGGGTCTGTTTTTGGACATGAAATGGCCTCGTGCAAAAGTGATGGAATGCCGGAAAAACGAACTTCCGGGAGCTTCCCGGAAGACAGTGCGGCAGCGGAGAAAAAACGCCGCCGACAAAACATTGGGGAACCGGGCTCTGTCCGTTGCGGCAGGGAGCCGCTCCGTACCCGCCGGGGCATATCCCCGGATCCGGGGGGAACCCTTCCGGCTGTGGATGGCTCCCACAGCCTACCGGGGGCTTGCCGCTTTGTTACGGACTGCAACGCCCGGTGTTTTTTCGGAAGAGGGCACCATACAGCGAAACACTCGCCGCACGGCCTCCCCGCCAAGCAAAATGATCGCGGAGGGAAAGCGCGGGAGGCGTTTTTATGAGCGCCTCCCGCGTACCGTCCTAAATCTGCTGCAATACGCGGACGGTCTCAAGGACGGCGGAGGCGGCTTCAACGCCCTTGTTTCCGGCCTTGGTGCCCGCGCGTTCGATGGCCTGCTCGATGTTGTCCGTGGTCAACAGGCCGAAGCCCACCGGCACGCCGCTTTCGAGAGACACATGGGCAAGGCCCTTGGTGGCTTCGGCCGCCACGAAATCAAAATGAGGCGTCCCGCCCCGGATGACGGCGCCGACGGCGACGATGCCGTCGTATTTGCCGGAGGCCGCCAGCTTCTTGCAGGCGAGGGGCATTTCGAAGGCGCCGGGAACGCGGACGATGGTCAGGTTTTCCTCTGATCCGCCATGGCGGATCAGATAGTCCACCGCGCCGCCGACGAGCCGGTCCACAATGAAATCGTTGAAACGTGTCGCAAGGATGGCGAATTTGAGATCCGCCGCGTTGAGATGCCCGTCGATGGTCTTGATCTGGTTCATGGGAGCCTCGTCTGTATGGGGTAAGGCGCCGCATCTCGGGATGCGGCGCGCCGTTCGTTACTTACGGTCGCCGGAAACGTGGAGCATGTGCCCCATCTTTTCCTGCTTGGTGCGCATATATTCTTCGTTGGTGGCGCAGCAACCCACCTCAATGGGCTCACGGCCGACGATTTCGATCCCGTAGCCTTCCAGACCGACGATCTTGCGCGGGTTGTTGGTCATGATGCGGAGCTTGCGGATGCCCAGATCAAGGAGTATCTGCGCGCCGACGCCGTAATCGCGGAGGTCCGCCTTGAAGCCGAGCTTTTCGTTGGCTTCAACGGTGTCGTAGCCCTGATCCTGAAGGGCATAGGCCTTCAGCTTGTTGGCGAGGCCAATGCCCCGGCCTTCCTGACGCATGTAGATGACCGCGCCCCGGCCTTCCTTTTCGATGCGGGTCAGCGCGGCGGCAAGCTGGTTGCCGCAGTCGCAGCGCAGGGAACCGAACGCGTCGCCGGTCAGGCATTCGCTGTGCACGCGCACGAGCACGGGATCGGGGCCGCCCTTTTCGGACACGTCGCCCTTGACGATGGCGACATGGGTATCGGCGCTGATATCGTTTTCATAGGCGATCATCGTGAAGTTGCCGTAGCGTGAGGGGAGCTTGGTTTCGGCCACGCGGCGCACGCCGAGCTGACCGTGCCGCAGATGGTAACGGATGAGGTCGCGCACAGCGGCGATCTTGAGGTTGTGCTCTTCGGCGAATTTCTCCAGATCGGGCATACGGGCCATCGTCCCGTCGTCTTTCATGATTTCGCAGATGACGGCGGCGGGTTTCAATCCGGCGAGCACGGCGAGGTCCACGCTGCCTTCCGTCTGTCCGGCACGGGTGAGCACGCCGCCGGGCTGGGCACGGAGCGGGAACACATGGCCGGGCGTCACCAGATCCTCGGGGCGGACGTCGTCGGCCACGGCGGCGAGGATGGTGCGGGCGCGGTCGGCCGCCGAAATGCCGGTGGTCACGCCGTTGCGGGCTTCGATGGACACCGTGAAGTTGGTGCCGAATTTGGAGCCGTTACGCTGCGTCATGAGCGGGAGATCCAGCTTGTCCACGAGGCTGGGGCCGAGCGGAAGGCAGATGAGGCCGCGGGCGTATTTCGCCATGAAATTGATGGCCTCGGGCGTCACATGCTCGGCGGCGATGGTGATGTCACCCTCGTTTTCCCGATCTTCGTCGTCGACAAGAATGATCATCCGGCCCTGCCGGATATCCTCCACCGCTTCTTCAACACTGCAAATAGCCATAATAGAGAGTCCTCAGCTTCGTTGATCCTCAAAAAAAGCCGTTTTCGCGCAGGAATTCAACCGACAGTTTCCCTGCTTTCGCCTCCTCGGAGGCGAGGCCGAGGTGGGGAGCCACCATGTGGCGGACATACTTGCTGATGACGTCGGTTTCCATATTGATGCGCGTGCCCGGAGCCCATTCGGCCACCGTCGTTGCCCGCCATGTTTCGGGGATGACGTTGACTTCCAGAAAGTCCGGTCCGCAATCATTCACTGTCAGGCTGATGCCGTCAAGTGCCACTGAGCCCTTCCCGATGACTTCCGCTCCGAAAGAAGCGGGAAAACCGATGCGGATGCGCCGCGACTCGCCTTCCCGCCGCACGGACAGGATTTCAGCCACACAGTCCACATGCCCGCTGACGATATGCCCGCCGAGGCGATCGCCCACGGCAAGCGCCCGTTCAAGGTTGACCTTGGCTCCGGGTTTCAGCAGGCCGAGAGCCGTGCGCTGCATGGTTTCAGCGGACGCATAGGCGGAAAAAAGGCTCGGACCAGACGTTTCTACTGTAAGACACGTTCCGTTGACGGCAATGGATTCGCCCAAAATAATGTCCGCGAGGTCGTAAAGCGCCTGAATCCGAAACCGGGTCTCGTGCCCACGGGATTCCACCGCCAGCACTTTCCCCTGACCGTTGATTATGCCTGTGAACATGCGCGCACCGGCCTGAATATGAGGTGTCCGTCCTCTCCACAGGGCTCCATGCGGACCAGCCGCAGTGAGAGCGCCTCGTCCAGTTCAAGGGGCGTGCGTCCGTCGAACAGCGGGCGCGCGTCGTTGTCCCCAAGCACTTTCGGCGCGATGTGGAGATGAAATTCGTCGACGAGCCCGGCTTCCAGCAACGAGAGGCCAAGGCGCCCTCCGCCTTCGCACAGCACGTAGGGGCAGCCCGCTTCCTGACGCAGGTATTCAAGGATCTGTACAAGATCCTCGCCGCTTTTCCAGCGGTCAAGGCCTCGGATGCGGACGCCGCGCTCGCGGAGCTGGGCTGCGCGGGGCGTGGCGGCTCCGGACGCCGTGGTGAAGAAAATCGTCTCCGTGGGGCGTTCCTTGAACAGCAGCAGGGAATCGGGCGCGGGCACGCGCGAGGAAATGGACACGGCCAGCGGCTGGCGTTCGACCGGATCATCAAGCCTTGCGGTCAGCAATGGATTATCGGTATGGAGCGTGTTGCCGCCGACGAGGATCGCGCCTCCGGCCCGTCCCACGTTGGCGCGGAGTTCGTGCACCTGATGGCGGGCCGTTTCTCCGGTGATCCAGCGGGAATGCCCGGTGCGGGTGGCGATGCGGCCGTCCAGCGTCATGGCGAGTTTCAGCATGACGTAGGGGCGTTTCGTGGTCTGCCAGATCAGAAAATCGGCGACCAGATCCCGGCACAGCTCCTCGCATACGCCCGCTTCCACTTCCACGCCCGCTTCGGCAAGGCGTTCCATGCCGCCCGCCGCCTTGGGGTTGGGATCGCGCAGGCCGATGACCACGTGGCGGATGCCCGCCGCGATCACCGCTTCCGTGCAGGGAGGGGTTTGCCCTTGATGGTTGCAGGGCTCCAGCGTGACGACCAGGGTGCAGGCCGAGGGATCGACGCCTTTGGCTTCGGCGTCCTTGAGGCACTCCACTTCCGCATGGCTCTTGCCGTAAGCGGTATGCCAGCCTCTGGCAACGACAACACCGTCACGGACAAGTACGGCGCCCACCGTCGGATTGGGAGCGGCGGACCAGCGGCCGCGCTCCGCGAGTTCGGCGGCTTCCCGCATGAACGATTCGTACGGGTGGCTCATGCGCCTTCTCCCGAGGGGCCCGTATGCCCGCAGCCATCCGGCGTGGGGCGCAGGGGGAGGAGTTCGAGCGTGATGTCCGCTTCGTTCAGCATCTGCATAGCCAGTTCGTCCGGGTAGCCCGATGCGTACCAGATTTTGGTGATGCCGCAGTTGATGAGCATTTTCGAGCAGATGAGGCAAGGCTGATGCGTGCAGTAGACTTCGGCCCCGGCGAGGGAAATGCCGTGCACCGCCGCCTGGATGATGACGTTCTGTTCCGCGTGGAGGCCCCGGCAGATTTCATGCCGCTGGCCGGAAGGCACGCCGAGCTGTTCGCGCAGGCAACCGATATCGAGGCAATGCGCTACCTTGGACGGTGCGCCGTTATAGCCGGTGGCGAGGATGCGTTTGTCCTTGACGGCTACGGCTCCGACCCTGCGGCGCAGGCAGGTCGAGCGCTCCGCCACGAGGTGGGCGATGTTCATGAAGTAGTCGGGCCAAGCGACGCGGGACATAGCGGTATCCTTCTGTAAAATGAAAGAGCGGGGGACGGGGAGAGCCTCCGGCGGCAAGGGGCCGCAGCCCCTTGACCCCGCCCGGGGGGAATGATTCCCCCCGGACTCCCTCAAAACCGTCTGTAT
>OGZE01001593.1_pt1 | contig 12729 bp, 9 predicted proteins | sample 1576731 | NCBI WGS metagenome assembly OGZE01 (sample SAMEA3541503, study PRJEB24748) | human gut metagenome | biome: human gut; feature: human-associated habitat; material: faeces | place: China | collected 2012 | reverse complement strand
ATGAATCTTCTGTAGCAGTCCCAAGCCCAACGTGCATTTCCAGATGCCTCTGCCAGAGTCTCAACAACTTCTTCGTTTAATCCAAGGTTGAGGATTGTATCCATCATACCAGGCATAGAAGCTCTTGCTCCGGAACGTACGGAAACGAGCAGCGGATTTTCTTTATCTCCGAATTTCTTTCCTGTGATTTCTTCCAGTTTTACGATTGCATCCATGATCTGCGCCATAATCTCATCATTGATCTTTCTGCCATCTTCGTAATACTGTGTACAAGCTTCTGTTGTAACTGTGAATCCCTGTGGTACCGGGAGTCCCAGACTTGTCATTTCTGCAAGGTTTGCGCCTTTTCCACCGAGAAGGTTTCTCATTGTTGCGTTACCTTCGGTGAACATATACACCCATTTTGTTGCCATTTTTCAACGACCTCCTATAATTTTTTTCAAATAAATTTGCACTAAGTCGCATATAATATTTTAATGGTTTTGCCGAAATACGTCAAGACTTTTGTACATAATTATGTACAATTTTTACATCTGTTTTTTAGTTACTTTTATCATTCCAGCTTTCATTTTTCAGCATTTAACAAATATATTGTCGTGAATCTCGCAAAAAACTATGCATTTTGCACAATTCCAACAAATCCCATCACATAAAAAGAAGATACCCCTCACGAAGTATCTTCTCACCCTGTCTTTTATTTCATATCTTTTAAGAATGCGCAGTATCCACGATATGCTTCATATACATCCGCCTTGCTTGAAAGTTCCCATGGAGAATGCATGCTCAGCACTGCAACACCGCCATCGATCACTTCCATTCCGAAGTTTGCAAGAATGTATGCGATTGTTCCGCCGCCGCCGGCATCGATCTTGCCCATCTCTGTCAGCTGGAATGCAACCTGATTTTCATCAAATACATGTCTCAGTCTTGCAATGTACTCTGCATTGGCATCATTAGATCCACCTTTTCCTCTGGATCCCGTATGCTTATTGAGCACCATACCTTTTCCAAAGAACGGATTAGATCTCTTGTCATAAACATCCGCATGCATCGGATCAAATGCAGCTCCCACATCCGATGAGATCATGGTAGAATTTGCCATTGCACGGCGAAGTTTTAATTCAGAAAACTCTCCGCACTTGTCCAAAATCTCTGCAACAGCATTTTCAAAGAAACGAGACTGCATTCCAGTTGCTCCAACACTTCCGATTTCTTCTTTATCTACAAGGATACAGCAGGATGTTCTCTTTTTGTTTTCTGTATGGAACATTGCCATCAAAGAAGTAAAGGCACAAACTCTGTCATCCTGTCCATATGCCATTACCATGCTTCTATCCAGACCGCAGTCGCGTGCTTTGCCTGCTGGAACGATTTCCAACTCTGCTGACATCAGATCCTCTTTCTCGATATCATATGTCTCTTTTAACAGCTTCAGTATATGTGCTACAACCGCATCTTTTTCCTCACCACAAAGTGGTGCGCTTCCTACCAGAATATCCAGAGCTTCCCCTTCGATGACGGATGCCGCTGTCTTTTCCATCTGTTTGGATCCAAGATGTGGCAGAAGGTCTGTGATCGCAAATATTGGATCTTCTTCTTTTTCGCCAATCACTACGTTGAATTTTGTTCCATCTTTTTTCACTACTACACCGTGAATAGCCAATGGAAGTGTCACCCACTGATATTTTTTGATTCCGCCATAGTAGTGTGTATCAAAATATGCAAATCCACTTTCCTCATACAACGGATTCTGTTTGAGATCCAAACGCGGAGAATCCACATGCGCTCCTAAAATATTCATTCCGTTTTCCAGTGGATCCTCACCGATCTGGAACAATACGATAGATTTTCCCATCCAGTCCAGGTATACTTTATCTCCTGCCTGCAATGTATCTTTCTGATTCAAGTCTACATAGCCCTCTTTTTCTGCAAGGCGGATCACTTCTGTCACGCATTCTCTCTCCGTTTTTCCTGCGTCAAGAAAATCTTTGTAATCTGCTGTCAGAGTTTCAAGCTCTGCAAGCTGTGTGTCGTTATATATCTCCCATAATGTTTTTTCCATAGCTGTTTTTCTGTCCTTTCTGTTGTCTTTTCTCCATATTATACTATCTCTTCCATCCAAATACAAGAGAGCGCCTCTTTTGTTTTCGTTTTCCTGTTTTTCTAAAAAGGATTGTTCTTGTTTTTTTTCGCACAGTTTGCTATATTTTACTATATTGTCTGCATCTCCGGGAAGGAAAAACGGACTGCCGCAAATCATCGCTGACACTATCATCTTGCACGTCGAAAGGAGAATTTATGAGTTTACACGCTTCCAAAAAAAGTCCCGAAGAGGTTCTAGAAAAGAGGATTTTGCTTCTTTCTTTTCTCTCCGGCATCTGCTTCGTGATCGTAGAATTATTTTATGCCATATACAGTCATTCGCAGTCTACCTTAATGGACGCTTTATATGATGCTTCTGAACTTGTTTTTATCGTCCTGCTTCTTTTTTTACCCCACTGTTTCATATGCCGGTTTCCGAAAAGCATCCCTACGGATTTTTTCAGTTGGAATCTGTTTTTATTCTGATTAAAAACATTATGCTGATTTCTGTTACTGCAAGTGTTCTTACCGGAGTTATTGAAAAATTATTTTCCGGAGGCAGTAATATTGATAAAGGACAGGTTTCCCTTTTTCAGATGATCCTTGGTTTCGCAAGTCTTCTTATTTTATTAATCATGAAGCTGATGAGTAAAAATATTTCATCACCTACCGTAAAAGCTGAGATTCTTGGTTGGAAACTGGATGTTTGCTACAGTCTTGGAATGTCTTTTGCATTTTTTATTGCGATGCAGTTAAAGCATACCCCTTTGGCGTTCTTGTCTCCATACTTTGATCAGCTGATTGCCATCGTGATCATGTTGTTTATGATTCCTGAAAGCATCAAAATGCTTCTGGAAACCTTTCGTGAACTGCTTCTTTTTTCACCGAATCAAGAAACCGTGGATCAGATCAAACAAATTTCCGAGGGTATTCTAAAAGACTATGCATTCACTCCTGTCTTCTACGATATCTCACGTACTGGAAGAAAAATGTGGGTTGCCATCTATTTTCATGTTTCTGCAGAAACTCTGTCTGTACAAAATGTCCGTGAGGCAAACCACAAGCTAAATACGGCATTGATGCAGAGCTTTCCGGATGTATGCTGTGAGCTCGTTTTGGATACTGCCGATTTCTGATTTCAAAATCAAAGCAACGGAATTTCTCCCGTTGCTTTGCCGAAACATATTCTTATTCTTTACAGATTTTTTTGTTCTGTAGAGCATGGATTCCATTCAAGACCGCAAGAACGATGTATCATACATAATCAAAATCATCCGGTCCCTCAAACCAGGATTTCCGTCCCTGATGAAGGATGATAGCCAGTACCGCCACGATCAGATATCCAATTGCAAACGGTGAAGCAGGATTGAACCCGAGTCCTGCACTGTGAATAAATCCAAAACACGCAAGCACATAGCCTACTACTGCCGTGATTGCCACTTTATGAAGCTGCTTGTCAATAATGAACACTGTCATTGTTCCTAACAGAATTCCAATGATGATCGCTCCTGATTTCACCGCAGGTACTCCGTTCCACATAACCCCCGCATCCTTGATCATCTGCGTTACTTCTGCATTGTATTCTGCCAGTCCTGACGGCATTACCTCTGTCATATAACCTGCCAGTCCCACACTTCCTGTGATCTGTGTATACAGATAATCAGCAACCGGCGGAACCATCGCGATTCCAACTGCCGCATAATGCTTTTTGTCACAGTCTTTAAAAGCCTGTGCAACCATGACGATCGCACACCATAAAAATGTCACTGCACATACTGCCGGCGGAACCATGTTGCTTAAGAACGTAAACAGACCGAAGATTCCTGCCGCTCCCAGTACCAGACCTGACACCAGTGCATATCCAACACCCGCTTTGGCTTTTTTCAAGCCTGCATGACCAAGCCATACTGTATTCGGAACAACTCCTCCGCAAATTGCGGAAAGCATCGTACAGATTCCGTCAGCAAACTGTGTTTCTCTTACACTGTAATTATCTCCCGCTGCATTTGCTGCCTCTACATTGTCCATGGTCTCGATAAAATTGTAGATTTCCACCGGAATCACGATCGTCAGATAAGGTGCAACAACTGCCACACCATTGATCAGATGCTGGATTCCATTAACAGGATTCGGAATATAAAAACCGATTCCGCTGAAATCTACAGTTGTTCTTCCCAGGCAGAATGCATAAATGATTCCACCCACAATCGCAACAACAAGCGGAGGAATCTGCTTTGGAAATAAGTATCCTCCAAAAATACCGACCATTGCTACAAACAAAATCGGAAGTCCGATCAGCGGATCGCCGAATACATCAAACACCCCCTGTGTTGCCATCCAGATAAATCCGATTCCTGCCACTGTTCCAAGAAGTGCAGCTCTTGGCAGTTTTTTCTTCATCCACGGTCCGATAAATCCACCCAAAAACTCGACTGCTCCGCCGATAAAGCAGGCTGCCACAGCAGCTGACCATGCAAGTTCTGCATCATTCAATGCATAATGAAGCGGCATGATCACGCCGTATAGCATCACAAACATTGCCGGTGTGGAAACTCCGGAAGGAAGTGCCGTAACATCCGCACGACCTTCTTTTTTGGATAATCTTCTTCCCATATAAGCATAGTAAACTCCACTACAGAGCAGTCCGATAGACATTCCCGGGATCACATACCCGTATACAATTTTGTCCGGCCACTCCAGTACTCCCGAAAGTGTTGCAATCACGATCAGGTAATTTACAATATTATTGGTGATGGAATATGTCATTCCACCAATGTCACCGCGCTGAAACCACGGCACTAATGTCTTTTGTTTTTCCATTTTCCCAATCCTTTTTCTTTTTCTATTTCACTTCTACCGGAATAAATGAAAACGTTGTGACATCGAATAATCCCATATCTGTCAGTTTGATTTCAGGAATCACTGCCAGGGACATAAAACATAATGTCATCACCGGTTCCACTTCTCCGCAGATGCCAAGCTCTGTATACGCTTTTTCATGAATACTTGTGAGTTTTTCATCCACCCACTCTCCGCTTTGATCACTCATCAGTCCAGCGATCGGCATTGGCATCTGTTCGATTACTTTTCCATCTTTTACAAGAACAATACCGCCTTCCTGCTCGATCAGACTGTTTACTGCAAACTCCATCTCTTCGTCACTGACTCCGACCACGATAATATTATGAGAATCATGTGCGACAGACAGTGCCACAGCACCCTCTTTTATTCCATATCCTTTTAAGAATCCGCAAGCTACATTGCCGGTTCCCTGGTGGCGTTCTACAACGGCTACTTTCACCAGATCTTCTTCTGGATTTCTTACAAATTCGCCGTTTTCATCCAACTGAATGCGGGCAGTCGTCTTTTTCGTCACAACTCCTCCTGGAAGGATCTCGATCACGTTGACCTGATCACTGGTCAGATGCATTTTAAACTTTTCTGCTGAAAAATCTTTTACGATCACGCTTCCCTTCACAGAAGAGATATCATATGGCGTGATTTCCGGTAAATAGCTTCCTTGGTCAGCAGTCAGTTCCCCTGCGATCCATACTTTCTCCACCTGGAAGTCTTTGAGATCATCCAGAAGAACAATATCTGCGCGATATCCCGGCGCGATCGCACCTCTGTCATGAAGCCGGAAACACTCTGCCGCATTCAGGGTTGCCATACGGATAGCTGTCACTGCATCCAGACCTTCCTCCACACAGATCTTCAGGTGATTGTCCAGATGACCGTCTTTTAAAATTGTCTTCGGCTGTCTGTCATCTGAACAGAGCAGACATCTTCTGCTGTTTTCCGGTGTCACTCCTTTTAACAGAGGTCTTAAGTTATGACATGCAGACCCCTGTCTGAGCAGAATGTACATTCCGCGCTCCAGACGTGCTTCCATCTCTTCTACTGTAGAACACTCGTGATCTGCCAGAATCCCTGCTGCAGAATATGCATTCAGATCTTTTCCGTCAATTCCAGGTCCATGCCCGTCGATCAGTTTTCCTTCTTCTTTTGCAGTCATCAGTTTATCCAGCACACTTTCATCCGCCTGAATAACTCCAGGGAAGTTCATAAATTCTCCAAGCCCGAGAATTCCATCTCTTTGAATCGGCTCTTCCATCTCCGGTGCATTGATCACCGCACCTGCATGCTCAAACGGAGTTGCCGGTACACAGGATGGAAGCATATACTTGATATCAAGTGCTGTCCCTTTTGCTGCCTCCATCATGTAGTCCAGACCTTTGATCCCACACACATTCACAATTTCATGCGGATCTGCAATGATCGTAGTTGCTCCATGAGGCACCAAAAGTCTCCCCAGTTCTTCCGGGCTGACGTAGGCAGATTCGATATGAATGTGACTGTCAATAAATCCAGGAACTGCATATCTTCCCTGCGCATCCACTTCATGAACGCCCTGATATTCTCCAATTCCCGCGATCTTATCTCCGCTCAGTGCGATGTCGCCTGTCTGGATCTTCCCGGAAAAAACATTGACGATCTGACAGTTTTTAATGACTGTATCTGCGGGAATTCTTCCTGCCGCTGTGTCAATCAGCTTTTTTAATTCTTCTTTCTTCATACCGATGTCCTCCTTTGATTTATTTTTCGTTTACTTCCAAAACCGGATCAAATGTTGTAAGCGCAAGATAGTCAACCGGTCCTACATCCGTGATCGCATAATCCGGGATGGCCGTAATCGGCAAGAAGAACATGTACATCATTGGATCCGGCAGATCAGAACCTAACATTCTTGCTGCCTGATCGATCTTCTTCTCCTGTGCCGCGATTACCTCCGGTTCTTCATCACTGACAATTCCTCCGACCGGAAGTGGAAGAAATTCCAGAATCTCTCCGTCTGCCACAACAACCTGACCGCCGCCCTGCTCGATCAGATAATTGGCTGCAATTGACATATCCTCTGCGCTGACACCCATAACAACCAGATTGTTGTCATCCGGTGCTGCTGAAGATGCCATCGCACCTTTCTTTAATTTCCATCCGGAACAAAATGCCAGAGATTTATTTCCATTTCTTCCAAATCGTTCCAGAACAGATACCATTGCCACATCCTGTTCTACATCCGGAAGTACGATTCCGTTTTCAACTTTTAAAACAACATCTCTTCTCTTTCTGACAAATGGTCCTTTTACATCCATCGAAAGAACCTTTGCCTCTCCGTTCTGAATAGATGTCTTATATTCAAAATCTTCTTTTGTCGTCAGTTTGCATTTCAACTCACCTTTTAACACAGAACTTCTCTCCGGCGCTTTCAGATCATAAGTCAGTTTATGGTCTTTTGCTACCATTGTTCCATTTGTCATCACTTCTTTGATTCCGAATGCTTCCAGATCGTCTACAAACAGAATGTCTGCAATTCTTCCAGGGCAGATAGAACCTACCATATGGTCAATGCGATATGCTTCTGCGCTATTGATCGTCGCCATCTGGATTGCAGTCATCGGTTTCACTCCTGCCTGGATTGCCAGACGTACTACATTGTCCAGATGTCCTTTTTCCAGAACATCACTTGCTGTCACATCATCTGTACAGAAGCTGACTCTTCTTGCAAATGCCGGATTTACTTCTGTTACTGCTTTGATGTTCTCTGCCAGGAAATGTGTCACGGAAGACTCGCGGATCAGCATATGCATTCCTTTTCTCATCTTTTCTACAACTTCCTCATGATCATAGCTCTCATGATCCAGACGCACACCCGCACACAAATATCCGTTCAGATCATTCCCTCTTGCCATTGGCGCGCATCCGAATACCGGAAGACGATTCTTAAATGCTTCTGCAATTGCTCCCAATGTGTTTTCGTCTTCTTCCTGGATAAACTCTCTTACTGTCTCCCATACTCCGTAACACTGCGGCCATTTCTGTACCTCTTCATGTACCTCTTTTGTAAAGTTAAATGCTACAGTAGACTGAGGAATTGTATATGGTGTCTTATACGGTGCTCCCCAGAACACTTTCAGAGGACTCGCCTGTACCTCCTTTTGTACTTCCTGCAGTCCTTCCAGACCTGATACGGAAATATATTCGTCCAGACCGGAAATCATGCTTGTAGTCCCTCTTGGCACAACTGCTTTTGCATAGCTTGTAATGCTCAACTTGCTGCACTCACTGTGAATATGACCATCAATCATACCCGGCACCAGATATCTGCCCTTTGCATCGATCACTTCTGTCTCTTCCCCGATATACTCTTTCACATCTCCCACTGCTACAATCGTGTCTTTGTAAACTGCGATATCTGCCGGATAGATCTCCTCAGACATAACATTGACCAGAGTTCCTCCCATGATCACTTTTGTTGCAGGTGTCTTTGCACGTCCTGCACGAATCAGTTCCTTCAGATTTTCTACTGTTGTTCTTTCCATTCTTTTAAATCCTCCTGTTGTTTTGAGTAACAAAAAAGATACACCGGCCAGAGGCTAAACAGGTTTCCCGTCCTGCAAATGTATCTTGAAGAATTTTCAATATTCTGTTGTCTTCAACATATGTTCATCATAGCACATTGTTTTCAAAATGAAAATATAAGCTGTTATGAATATTTCCTATCATTATTAAGAAGCACATCTTATATGTTTTTTTGCCAGAGTAGCTGGAGAAGTACTTCTGCCAAAAAAAACTGCCGCACAACATGTGCGGCAGCCTCATACTAAAACTCAAACTTTTTCTCAAAGTATGCTTTCAGATCTTCAATTTTTACACGTTCCTGTTCCATTGTATCTCTGTCACGAACAGTCACTGCACCATCTTCTTCTGAATCGAAATCATAAGTTACACAGAACGGTGTACCGATCTCATCCTGACGGCGATAGCGTTTTCCGATATTTCCTCTGTCATCAAATTCGCAGTTGTAAGTCTTGCTCAGTTCTGCAAACACCTTCTCAGCGCCTTCATTGAGCTTTTTAGACAGCGGAAGCACACCAATCTTGACAGGAGCCAGTGCCGGATGGAAATGCAGAACCGTACGTGTATCTCCGCCTTCCAGTTCTTCCTCGTCGTATGCGCTGCAAAGGAACGCCAGTACCATACGGTCTGCACCAAGAGACGGCTCAATCACGTATGGGATATATTTTTCTTTCTTCTCATCATCAAAATAAGTAAGATCCTGTTTGGATACTTCCTGATGCTGTGTCAAATCATAGTCTGTTCTGTCAGCGATTCCCCACAGCTCTCCCCATCCGAACGGGAACAAAAATTCCACGTCAGTAGTCGCTTTGCTGTAGAATGACAATTCTTCTGCATCATGGTCACGATAACGGACTTCATCGTCCTTGAGTCCCAGAGAACTCAGCCAGTTCAGGCAGAAGCTCTTCCAGTAGTTAAACCATTCCAGATCTGTACCAGGTTCACAGAAGAACTCCAGCTCCATCTGCTCAAACTCTCTTGTACGGAATGTAAAGTTACCCGGTGTGATCTCATTACGGAAAGATTTTCCGATCTGCGCAATCCCAAATGGAATCTTCTTTCTTGAGGTACGCTGTACATTCTTAAAGTTTACAAAGATTCCCTGTGCTGTCTCAGGTCTTAAATATACGACATTCTTTGCGTCCTCTGTAACGCCCTGAAATGTCTTGAACATCAGGTTGAACTCACGGATCTCTGTAAAGTTGTGTTTTCCACAGGAAGGACATTTGATATCATGCTCTTCAATATAAGCAGACATCTGCTCCTTGCTCCATGCATCCACGCTTCCTTCCAGTTCGATTCCATTCTCCTGTGCGTAATCTTCGATCAGCTTATCTGCACGGAATCTTTCATTACATTCTTTACAATCCATCAACGGATCGCTGAATCCGCCCAGATGTCCGGATGCGATCCATGTCTGTGGATTCATCAGGATCGCGCAGTCCACACCTACATTGTACGGACTTTCCTGTACGAATTTTTTCCACCACGCTTTTTTCACGTTGTTCTTCAGTTCTACTCCGAGATTTCCATAATCCCATGTATTTGCAAGCCCCCCGTAAATTTCAGACCCCGGGTAAACAAAACCTCTTGATTTTGCCAGAGCTACAATTTTATCCATTGTCTTTTCTACCATAATTCTTTGTTCCTCACATTCTTTTTCATCAACTGGTAACTATTATAACGGCTTCATCCCGTTTTTTCAAGCCATTCCTGGATTCCCTGCCATTTTCACGCGATTTGCTACACCAATGTCTCAAGAATCTCCAGAGACTTGAACCTTTTTTCCACATAAAGCAGACAATACCGTTCCATGATCCCGGACAGCTTTTCCAGTACTTCCCTGCTGACTGTAAATGTATACAGCTTCTCAATCGTACTGCTCTCTATGTACTGCATCGTATAAAGTGTGGAATTATCCAACGAAATCCCGTCTGAAATATTCCTGGCACAATCTGTACAGACCAGTCCGCCTTCCCTGGCACTGAACACCATCTGTCCGTCTTTTTTCTGACACCGGACACACTGAAAGACCTGAGGTCCTTCTCCATTGATACAGAACGCTTTGAGTTCAAAAATGCGGCGGATCAGCAAATTCGGAATATGCGGGCTGGTCAGTGCTTTCATGGTCTGATACAAAAGCTTTAACATCTCCCGTTCATCATTCTGCTCTTTTGTATAATAATTCGCGAACTCCAGAAAATAAAACCCGTAATAAGCACCGATCATATCTTCCCGAAGCTCCGAAAAATAATTTGTGATCTTCACAGACTGGATCGTATGAGAGGAACGCCCCTCATACATCGTAAACTCCCCAAAGGAAAACGGATTGACTGCACCTACCAGCGGGCTGTTTGGTCTTCTCGCCCCTCTGGCAAATGCAGAAATCTTTCCCTGTTCCTTTGTCAGTATCACAACCCGTCTGTCATACTCTCCAACCGGTGCCGTGGAAAGCACCATCCCTGTCAAAACAATCTGATTCACCTGATCTAACTCCTGCCTGTTCCTTCTGTTCTTCCAAACAGCGACTTTCGCTGCTGCCACTTTCTGCTTTGTAAGAAAGATAATCTGCAATGCGTCCTGTTGTCATAAACTGTTCCCAGTATTCTTCTTTCATCGGTTCACCTCTTTAATTGCTTTCTCATCTGTTCCTTGTTGAGTATACAATTAGGGTGTCCGATTCTCTCCCGGATATACTATATAAAATCTGCCAAATACTACATCTCGTCCTCGTGGTATCCGAAATTCTTCATTAGAAAATCACTGTCTCTCCAGTTTTTCTGTACTTTTACCCAGAGCTTCAGATTCACTTTACAGTCCAGCATCCGCTCGATTTCATAGCGCGCCGTACTTCCGATCTTTTTTAGCATACTGCCCTGTTTTCCGATGATGATTCCTTTGTGGGAATCCCGCTCGCAGATGATCGTAGCATCAATATGCATGACTTTGTTCTGCATTTTCATGCGATCAATCGCCACTGCGATTCCATGCGGGATTTCTTCCTGCAGACAATGAAGTGCCTTTTCCCGGATCAGTTCTGCCACAATCTGACGCTCCGGCTGGTCTGTCACAGTGTCTTCATCATAGAACTGCGGACCATACGGAAGATATTTTAAAATCACTTTCACCAGTTCATCCGTGTTGTCCCCGTTTCTCGCAGATACCGGAACAATCTCCGCAAAATCATACTCTTTGCGGTATGCATCGATAAACAGCAGAACTTCCTCTCTCTTTACCATATCAATCTTGTTGATTACAAGGATCACCGGTGTTTTTACACGTTTCAGCTGTTCTATGATGTGCTTCTCCCCGGCTCCGATAAAGGTGGACGGCTCTACCAGCCACAGTACCACATCTACTTCATTCAACGCGCGTTCTGCCACATTTACCATATATTCTCCCAGCTTATTTTTCGCCTTATGAATTCCCGGCGTGTCCACAAATACAATCTGCCCTTCTTCCGTTGTCAGAACTGTCTGAATACGGTTTCTCGTCGTCTGCGGCTTGTTGGACGTGATCGCGATCTTCTGCCCGATCAGCTGGTTCATCAATGTCGATTTTCCCACATTGGGTCTTCCGATCAGCGTCACAAATCCTGATTTAAAATCATCTCTTATCAATGTTCTGTTCTCCTTATCCTCTGTTCCTTGCCTCGGATGAGAGACGCCCTAAAACAGCGTCTTCACTTCCAGAAACATCTCTTTTTCTTCCTCGATTTTTTCTTCGCTTCCGATCACACAGATCTGCTCTGCCTTCAGCATTGCCTCCACTACTGCTGCAAGCGCACGGATATCCTCCTGTGCTGCATGCAGGATCTGACTGCGCTCTGTACGGATCATCTCCTGAGATACATGATTCATATACAGATTCATGGAGCGGTCCCCTTTTGCAGCCGGATTCATCGGGCGGTCAATGTTACTGATCGTTCCGATGATATATTTTGTCATATCCCGTTCATCGACTGTGAAATTCTTCAGATAGTCTACCACACCTTCATACACTTCCATTGTCTTTTTCAGGTTCGGATCCCGGTAGGAGATCAGATATCCCTCTCCAATCCGGTTAAAGTTGCTCATACATCCGTATGCGCCACCTTTGACACGGACATTCTGCCAGAGATAATCATAACTTAAGATCACCTTCAAAATCTGCAGCGCTCCATGATACTGTGCTCCATGATCGATAAAGTTTCCGACCCTTGCCACATACTGCACTTTGGAAGACGTTTTA
>OGZE01001585.1_pt1 | contig 12778 bp, 7 predicted proteins | sample 1576731 | NCBI WGS metagenome assembly OGZE01 (sample SAMEA3541503, study PRJEB24748) | human gut metagenome | biome: human gut; feature: human-associated habitat; material: faeces | place: China | collected 2012 | reverse complement strand
CACACCACGTACTTCGGCGTCGCCGATAACTTCCGGCAGGAAGCGGTCAACGCCCATATCACCGTATTTAAGCATCCCGGCGACGCAGTATTGGATACTGAATTTGCAGCCGTAAGGATTTTCGGGCTGCGGGTTGTTGATCAGGAACTCGGTAATATTGTTTACCAAAAGTTCGATCTCTTCCACATCTTCAGATTTCAGGCCGTTTTCAGCACGCAGCACCTGCATAGCGTACAGGGAAGCGTGGGAATGTTTGCAGCAGGCATAAGGTTTAAACGAATTATTGTCAATCTTATATATACCATCATTCAGGCCATCCGTCAATTTTTCCAGATGCGGTTCGGGCACCATTGCCCGACAGAAGCCTTTTTCACCTTCCAGGATCTTGGTAGCGCCGGTGAAGCCTGCCCGTGCCAAATAGGCCGACAGCACGCCTGCATAAGAGCTTTTGCCCGCATGCAGAGTCTTGCTCATAGCGCCTTCCTTTAAGAACTCCCACAAGCCAGCGGCCTGTGTACCTGCACTGCCAAGGCATTGCAGTGTGTCGGCCGCGTTCAAGCCTAAAATTTTGGCAGCCGAAGCTGCGGCGCCAAAGGTGCCCGCCGTACCGGTAGTATGCCAGAAGAAATAGGACTCGGGAATGACCGACTCGCCAACACGTCCGCCTACCTCATATCCGGCTACTACAGCCGCCAGCATTTCTTTGCCGCTTTTACGTTCAGTATCAGCGATAGCAAATACCGGCGGCACAACTACCGTAGCCAGGTGAATGATAGAGGGATTATGAAGGTCGTCAAAATCGAGGGAATGGGACGCACTGCCGTTACAGAAAGCAGCGTTTAGAGTAGTAGTTTTTTCAGCATCACCGGCTAAAACTGTGGCCTGTGGTTTACCACCGCCTTCCAGCAAAAGCTTGCGAATGATCTTGATCGGTTTTTCCTGAGAGCCGCGGATACAGACTCCCAGCCAGTCCAAAATACATTGTTTCGTGATCTGTACTGTTTCATGGCTCAATTTGTCGTACTGTAAGTCGGCTACAAAGTCGGCTAAGGCTTTCGTTGTCATAGAAATCAGCTCCGTTCTTACACTCAACACTTCTCGGACAAATTAGAACATAGCGTTTTGTTTATATTCGCCAAATACCTCTTTCATCACGCCGCAAATCTCGCCCAAGGTAGCGTAAGTTTTTACTGCGTCAATCAGGTAAGGCATCAGGTTTTCTTCGCCTGCACAGGCTTGTTTCAGTGCTGCCAAAGCGGTATCGACTGCTTTTTGGTCACGACCGGCTTTCATTTTATCAACTTTAGCGGTCTGACGTTCAGCTATACTAAGGTCAGCCAGCAGTACATCCTGTTCAGCCAGTTTTTTGTTATCGGTAAATTTGTTGACGCCAACAACAATGGATTTGCCAAGCTCGATATCCCGTTGATATTCATAAGCATGGCCTGCCATCTCGCCTTGCATATAACCTTGCTCGATAGCTGCTACAGCGCCGCCCATGGTGTCGATTTTCTGGATATATTCATAAGCTTCTGCTTCCATTTTATCAGTCAACGCTTCTACATAGTAGGAGCCTGCCATTGGGTCGATAGTATCGGTGACGCCGCTTTCATAAGCCAGCATCTGTTGAGTGCGCAGCGCCAGGGTAGCAGATTCTTCAGTAGGCAGAGCAATTGCTTCGTCATAAGCGCAGCAGGCCATGGATTGGATGCCGCCAAGTACTGCGGACAAAGCCTGCCATGTAATGCGGGCTACGTTATTGAGCGGCTGTTGGGCTGTCAATACGCTGCCTGCGGTGTGCACGTGTACGCGCAGCATCTGTGCTTTAGGAACGGTTGCGCCATAGCGCTCTTTCATGATGCGGGCCCACAAACGGCGGGCAGCACGGAATTTAGCAACTTCTTCAAACATATTCAAACCGGCAGTAAAGATCCAGGAAATACCAGGTGCGAAATCATCGACTTTTTGCCCTGCTTTGATAGCTGCATCGATGTAAGCCATAGCGTTGGCAAAGGCGAAGGCGATTTCCTGTACACAAGAAGCACCAGCTTCACGGATATGGTAAGCACCTACGCTGATGGTATTCCATTTAGGAATATTCTGTGAGCAATATTCAAAGGTATTGTTGACCAGACGCATAGACGGACGCGGCGGGAAAATATAAGTGCCGCGGGCGATATACTCTTTCAAGATATCGTTTTGGATAGTGCCTCTCAGCTGCTCAGGTTTTACACCCTGCTGCTCGGCAACGGCTACATACATGGCCAGCAATACTGCTGCGGGACCGTTGATGGTCATAGAGGTGCTGACCTTATCTAAGGGAATGCCTTCAAAAAGTTTTTCCATATCAGCCAGCGAATCGATAGCTACGCCAACTTTACCGACTTCGCCGTGAGAAAGCTCAGCGTCAGAATCGAGTCCGATCTGGGTCGGCAAGTCCATTGCTACGGACAGGCCGGTCTGACCTGCGTCCAGAAGATATTTATAACGGGCATTGGTTTCTTCGGCAGTAGCGAAGCCTGCATAAGCGCGCATCGTCCATAGACGGCCACGATACATAGTGGGCTGTACGCCGCGGGTAAACGGATATTGTCCTGGGAAACCGCTTTTTTCACAATAGTCAAAACCTTCAACGTCAAGCGGAGTATAAACGTGTTTTTCCTTAAACTCTTTTCTCTCAGGGAATTTAGCGTTTGCTTTAGCAACCTTTGCCTCGTAATCTGCTAATCCTTGTTTAATATCTTCATATTTAGTCATGTCAGTGACCCCTTTCTCATTCCTCTTCGATTTTTACTTACAGCATACTTCCTGTTGCAAAAAATTTCTCCTGCAAATCAAACGCATGTGCCAAATCAATAGGCATATGTGCATTTTTCTGCTGCGCATATTTCAAATATTCTAACAGTAGCGGCCTAAAATCAGGATGCGCACAGTTGTTTATGATTGCTTTAGCACGTTTGATCGGACTCAGGCCGCGGATATCGGCAACGCCCTGCTCGGTTATAAAGACCATCGTATCGTGTTCCGTATGGTCGGCGTGAGTGACCATCGGCACTACGCTGGAGATCGCGCCGCCTTTAGCGGTAGAAGGCGTCGAAAAAATAGTCAGGAAGCCGTTGCGCATATAGTCGCCGCTACCGCCGATACCATTCATCATCGTGCAACCCATAACGTGGGTCGAATTGGCCTGTCCATAGATATCAAATTCAAGCGGAGTGTTCATTGCAATAACGCCCAGACGCCGGATAACTTCGGGGTGATTACTGATATCAAGCGGTCTTAAAACAATACTCTTACGATATAAGTCAGGATCCTCCTGATACATTTTCCAAACCGACGGCGACGGGGTGAAGGCGCAGCCGGAAGCTTTGGCGATCTTGCCCATCTTAATCAGGCGGAAAACGGAGTCCTGTAAAATTTCGGAATACATTTCCAGATTTTCAAACTTGGATTTGGCCAGGCCCAATAAAACCGCGTTGGCTATACTGCCGACTCCTGATTGCAGCGGCAGCATTTTTTCGGGCAAACGGCCCATCTTCTGCTCGTGCTCCAGGAACTCTACCAGATTTTCGGCAATTTTAACGCTGGCTGCGTCAGGAGCAGTCAGGTCGCGCACGCTGTCTAAAATATCAGACTCAACGATGCAGTCGATGCGGTCAAGGCCACATTCCACATAGGTCGTCCCGATACGATCGCCAACATTGTAAATAGGGATCGCAGTCCTGTTAGGCGGCTTGGCCGGGATGTAAATATCGTGCATACCTTCCAGATTCAATGGGATTGAGGTATTGACCTCGACGATGATTTTTTTGGCATGTTTGGCAAAGATAGGGCTGTTGCCAACGCCAGGTCCTAAAATGATGTTACCTTCTGCGGTAATAGCTGTCGCTTCAATAATAGCTACGTCGACATTGCCAAAGAACCCATAATCTACCTGCTGACCGAAGTGGCTCAAATGCTGGTCGATATACTCGATGTCGCCTTTATTGATGCCGGCTTTCATGCTTTTGTTGGAAGCCGCATAATAAGGCATCCGCCCTTTGATGGCGCCGACTGCTGCCAGCTCCTCTTCGATTTCCGGACCTACGGAAGCGCCGCTCCAGATATTAATACGACATTTTTTACCTTCACGGATAGCCTTGGCCAAAGCTATCGTAGTCTTTTTGGGATAACCGGAGGGGGTAAACCCGCTGACACCAACATTCATACCATCGGCAATCAACGCAGCAGCTTCTTCCGGAGTGACGATTTTGTCAAACAACTTAGGATTTCTTAACCTCGTGCTGTCCAACATTTTAATCCCTTCTTTCCTCAGCGTAATTTTCTCATACACCTAAAACTCTCTTACATCTTTCTTCACCCTAAGTATAATCCGCTCAACTTATAACGTAAAATACCAATAACTGATAGCAAATATAAATTTAAGTTATAAGTCTATTTATGGCGATCTTGTAAAACATTACACTTGGCGGCTCTTATTCCATCAGGTTTCGCAAGATGTAACGTTTGCTACCCCTAAAAATTCATATTACTAATATTTGCTGTTTTCGAGGGCAACACTCATTTTCAAACATCAAAATAATTGATACGTTTTATCAATTTTACTTATATGCTAAACTGCTGCCATCGAAAATTTTTTCAAAAAACTATATTTTTAAATTGCTTTATCATCTATAATGTATTTGAAGGAAATACAACTATTCCTGTTATGACTGTTACGTCCACACCCGTTTGCGAAAGGAGGATCAGCACATGGATATGGAATATTACCGCAACTTTATTGCCATAGTGGAATCGGGCAGCCTCTCGGCCGCCTCCAAGCGCGTTCATGTCGCCCAACCGGCTCTCAGCAATCAATTAAAGCTACTGCAAAAAAAATTCGGTACCCAGCTCGTCAACATACGCCGCGGCGTCCACAACATCGAACTGACCAACGCCGGCTGCATTTTATATAATAAAGCCAAATATATCTGCTCCCTGGAGGACGATACCCAGCGTGAGATCTCTGACAGCGTCCACGGCTATACGGGCACGCTGCGCATCAGCCTGTCGCCGTCCATGTCCATCTCTTTCATCCGCTCTTATTTAAGCAAATTTTCCAAAGAGTACCCCCAGATCAATTACGAACTTTACGAGGTCACCGTCCTGCAGCAGACCGAGCAGATGCTGTCCGGCCAAACCGAGATCGGCGTAGCCAATGCGCCCCTGACCCAGGAAGGGCGTTTCGACGTGCTCTATACCAAGCAGGAGCGGCTGGTCGCCGTAATGCACAAGGAAAATCCCTGGCTGCCTATCGACGATGAACCGTTGCTTTTAGACCAGCTGGAAGATATGCCCATCTGCCTGTCCCGTGGCTGTTCGCCTCTTTTTCTCAACGTCTGCTCCGACTCGATGGTCTTTCCGCAAGTCTTGAGCATCAACACCACCAAGCTGGCGGCCGTAGCCTGGGCTCGCGAGAATGCGGCCATCGCCGTCGTACCGGCTTCACCCGGCGATATGTTCGACTCCAGCCTTACCTGCAAAGTCATCCGCGACGACAGGCTTTTTATGAACAAAACCCTGTGCGTAGTTAAGGGCCGCCCTCTTTCCAACGTAGCCCAGTTGTTTCTAAACTATTACTCGCAACATTCCTAAGCAGCAAATATTTCAGGATGGTGAATTATGATCACAGTTACCGAGAAAACCAACTGCTGCGGCTGTACAGCCTGCGCCAGCCGCTGTCCCATATCCTGCATCACCATGTCGCCCGACGCAGAAGGCTTCACCTATCCCGTCGTCGACACAGCCAAATGCGTCAACTGCGGACTGTGCGTCCAGGTCTGCCCTCTGCTGCACAAACCGCAGCCCAGTGCGATATTGGCCGTCATAGGCTGTAAAAACACCGACGAATCAGTACGCTTTACCAGTTCCAGCGGCGGCTTTTTTTCACTGGCGGCCGCAAATATTATCGCCCGCCATGGCACCGTCTTTGGCGCCGCTTTCGACGAGCGCTGGCAAGTACGCCACATCGGTGTCAGCAGCAATGAAGCTTTAATCAGTCTGCGTGGCTCCAAATATGTACAAAGCGATATCGCTGCTACCTATAAGGAAGCCGAAACGCTACTCAAAGCAGGACAACCAGTTTTATTCAGCGGTACTCCTTGCCAGATCGGCGGACTGAAAGGCTACTTGGGCCGCGACTACGAACAGCTTTATACTATTGACGTGGTTTGTCACGGCGTCCCCAGTCCCAAGGTCTACCAAAAACGACTGGATGAAGTGGTAGCTTTGGCTAATGAGCCTATCGCTAAAGTAAACTTCCGCGATAAAACTACCGGCTGGAAACGCTTTAACATAATCTTTCAAACAGCCAGCCACACCTTCGCCACCCATAAACGCCGCGGCCCCTATATGCGTCTGTTCCTCGGCAACCTTAGTACCCGCCCGTCCTGTGCCGACTGCGCCTTCAACAACAAACGCAGCCAGGCCGACCTTACCATAGCCGATTATTGGGGTGTCAACAAACACTTCCCCCTTTTCGACGATGATAAAGGCGTGACGCTGGTACTTATCAATAACCAGCAAGGGCAGACCTTGTTTGATGCCTGTCGCAGCCAGTTGGAGTGTCAGATAACCGATTTTGAGCACGCCGCCGAATATAACGCAGCCGTCGCAAAAAAAATGATCCCGCATCCGGGGCGTCAACAGTTCTTCCAACAACTCGACCACCAAAGCCTGGCCTCTTTAGCCAATGAATTTTTGGGCCCGGCAGAACAATAACCAAAAAGCTCTTTAGTTTTTAGCTAAAGAGCTTTTTATTTATTTTGCATCAACTATTTGAAGATTAAATTCACATTCTCAGGCTTTTATATTATAATTACCATAATAAAGTTTTCTTCCTAAATTATAGTAGCAGAAAGGCGCAGCCATGAATTCAGAAAAAAATCTTCGTCAAATGCTCAACGACATCACCGGCCTGGCAATCCTGGTCATCGCTCAGGACGATATGCAAATACTATACTGTAATAAATACGCTACAGATAAAGGCGGTTTCCACAGCGGTGATTTTTATCAGCCCGATACTCTTGATTTTGACGCCGTTAACTTTCATCAGGGAGATTATCAGTACTTCGCCGAAAAAACTATTTTTGGTGATAATATGGACGTCCGCGTCAAAAAAACACTTTGGGAAAGTGATACCCGCTGCTGTCCCGCTTTATCTATTTCCGTTATCCCCCATCTTTTCGCCGGCGAGATCCAGATCAGGCACGACCACTCTAACGACCTGCTTCAGGGTATCGACGTCCTGTTTGACGAATACGTCGTCATTGACCTTGTAGACGGCCACTATGTCTCGCCCAAGCTGGGACCTCGCGCTGCTGCCTTTCCCCATGCCGGCGATTTTACCTCCGCCAATAACACCTATGGTCAGATGCTCATCCATCCCGAAGACCAGTATAAATTTTGGGAGCTAACTTCTCTGGAAAACCTACGCCAAAAACTGCCCCGTGAAAATATGCACCTGATCGGCGAAGTGCGCCGTATCAATGCCCAAGGTAAGTTTGAATGGATCGAAGCCCATCTGCTCTCTACTATTGACATCGTCACAGGACATCTTAAGGTTCTGTGGTGTTATTTTAATATTGAAAAACAAAAACAACTGGAGCTCAGCCAACGTGAACAAACCGCATGGATCGCCCAGCTCAGTGAAACCTACCACGCCGTCTATCTGATCAATCTGCGCGACAACCAACTGCGGGGGCTGCGTGTTCCCAAGCAGTTTAAAAAATTCGTCGAGATGGAGGGCGATTACAACCAACGCTTTACCAACTATGTGCACGAATTCGTCGACCCTAAATGGCAGCAAATGTTATTGTCCAACGCCGATAGCCGCCAGATCATCGAAAAATTCTCCTGCGGTGACAAGCATATCGAGCATATCTTCAGGAATAAGGCCAATCGCTGGCTCTGCCTCAAGATCATCCCTGCTCCCGGTTATTCCGACGCCTATCCCTATGCAGTACTGGCTTTTGAAGACCTTACCCAAAAAGTCGAACATTCTCTCAGCGAAAATGCTGCCAAGCTGGCTGTAGCCCACATGTACGCCCTGGCTATCAGCGTCGACATGGAGCATCAGGGCTACAACTGCATCCACTATACGGAAGAGATCCTTTCCTTGAAACCTCGCGGTCGCTACAACAACTTTTACGATCAGTTCCACCAACTGCTTATGGACGAAGACAAGGCTCTTTTAGCCGGCATCTTCGACCCCAAGCTCTATGTCAAACAAAGCTACGCCGAAGGTGAGCTACGCGTATGGGATAAAAATAAAAAACTGCACTACTACACTTATTACAGCACCAAGATCTCCACTATCGAAGGTGAAAAAATCCTGCTGCTGGTACGCAACATCGACGACAAAAAACAGCAGGAACAGGAGCTGGCTTTGCTTAGTGCCGACAGACTCCGCCATCACAATATTGCGAACGCCCTCGCCGAGATGTACTATGCCGTTTACTATGTAGATCTGCAAACAAAAAAATTCTATGTCCTGCGGCTCAACGAAATCGTCTCTGCCAACCTGCTTAAAGGACTGGAAGATTACACCGAAGCCTGGTCTGTTTTCGTCAACAACTTCGTCCATGACAGCTTCCGCAAAAAGTTACTCCATTCTTTCTCTTTACAAAATATCAGCCAAACATTGTCGCAAAATAACAAAAGCACCGTCGAAATGGAGCTGCTGCGCCGTTTTGCTAACGACAAATACGAATGGGTACGCTTGGAATCCCAAGCTATCAAAGACTCAACAGGTAAACTAACCGGCTGTGTCATCGCCTTCCGTAACATCCATAACCAAAAACTGACTTATGAAAAACAACAACAGGCCTTAAAAGCGGCGTTGCTTTCAGCTGAAAAAGCCAATACTGCCAAAAGTTCGTTCCTTTCCAATATGAGCCACGATATCCGCACGCCTATGAACGCAATTATCGGTATGACTACCATAGCCCAGCAACAGCTTGCTGACCAGACCAAAGTAGCAAACTGCCTCACCAAGATCGGTATAGCCTCAAACCATCTGCTGGAACTTATCAATGATATCCTCGATATGTCGAAAATAGAAAGCGGCAAACTTTCTTTAAAAGAAGTCCCGCTCAACCTGCACGATCTGCTGCAAAATCTGACCTCGCTCATCATGCCGCAGATCAATGAACACCAGCACCGACTGCATGTTGAAGCCGGCGAAATCAACGATGCCTACATTTTAGGTGACACCATGCGCCTGAACCAGATTTTCACTAACATCCTCAGCAACTCTATCAAATTCACGCCCAACGGCGGTAAACTTAGCCTTCAGGTCACCCAACTGCCGCTGGCACCTTCAGGCTATGGCCATTTCCGCTTTGTTTTCAAAGACAACGGCATCGGTATCACTAAAGATTTCCTGCCAAAGCTGTTTACACCCTTCGAACGTTCGCAAACCTCGGCTACCGACAGTATCGAAGGTACCGGCCTCGGCATGGCAATCACCAAAAACATCATCGACCTGATGGGCGGCACTATCGAAGTCGCCAGCCAGCCGGGTGCAGGCACCACTTTCACTGTTACCCTGCCCCTTAAGCTAGCAGACAGTGAAATATCACTACAACCGCCAGCGCTACCAGTGCCAACCGAGCACGATTACAGCGGCAGGCGTATTCTACTGGTTGAAGATAACCTGCTCAACATGGAGATCGCCCATGAGTTGATCGGGATGACTGGAGCCCTCATCGAAGAAGCCAGTGACGGTGAAGCTGCCCTGCAAAAAGTAATAGACGCTCCTGAAGGCTATTACGACCTTATCTTTATGGATATGCAGATGCCGCGGCTCAACGGCTACGAAGCCACCAAAGCAATCCGTAGCCTACCACGCCGCGACGTGCAGGCACTACCTATTATCGCCATGACTGCTAACGCTTTTCTCGATGACATCAAAAAAGAACGGGAGGCCGGTATGAACGCCCATATCACAAAGCCTTTCCAATTGCAGGAACTGTACGCGGTAATCGCAGCCTGGTTGCCTGATAAATAAAAAAAGCCCAGCCATAATTTTTATTATGGCTGGGCTTTTGAGTACTTGGTTTACAGCACCTCTACTCTTTTTTGTTTCAATACCTTCAGCAACAAAGCCAAATCCTCAAGATTATAGCTTTCATCATACACCTCAGGCGTTACATGCCCCTGCAGGACGCTGCCCAGCAAACTATCAACACTGCACTTAAAATAATTCGCCATCCGCAGCAGCACTCTCAGGCTAACGCTAACGCGCCCGTGCTCTAAGTTGCTCATATGTGTCTGCGAAACCTCAAGGCGCTGCGCTAATTCGCTTTGACTCACACCCTGTCTGATACGCATTAAACGGATATTCTTGCCAATTTCTTTGTAATCGGGATTCATAAAGATACCTCCTTCATCGACTGCCGCTGTAAAATAATTTTATTCTTAAACCGGTTACGAGCCTGGTGGCTGGCCGCTGATGAGTTCAGCAGGATCAACCTCCAGAGCCTGGGCGATCAGAAAAAACACTTCCAGACCGCACCTTGCCGAACCACGCTCTATTCGGGAAATATAAGAACGGGTCAGCCCGGCTTTAACAGATAATGCTTCCTGACTTAAACCTTTTAATCTTCTATGATATAAAATATTTAAGCCGATACTTCGATATTTCTCAGCAAACATGCCTTTCACCTTAATCATTAAACTTTTATAGATATTGGTTTTATACTTATTATCTTACAAAAAAAATGCCTGCGCTGTATAAAATACATCACATATGCGCACTTTAGTGCTCATTTCACAGAAAATAAAATTATACATGCAATGAAATTATACTTCGCGAAATATGACTTGGGAATTGAATTTAATGTACTTAATTAATTTTTATATTTTCAATATTTTACCATTTATAAGCATTAATTATATCTCCGATAATATTTTTTAACTTCTTGCGCCAAAACTTTTATATCTTGCTCGATTACATAAACAAATATCTCTCACGCAGTAAGTGTGCGATATATATTTACTATTAACAATAAATATTCGTTAGGTTCCAAAAAATATCTCTCCCAAACCTCACGGTTTGTATATATCCTAGTTGATAAACATCAACTTTTAAATAAAAAAAGTAACGTTCTAACATAAAACAGCGGTACACCTAAACGTGCACCGCTGTTTTCAAGTCGCTTCATTTCTATTCAACTGTTCAATCCATTTATAGCCTAAAATATAAGGGTTCCCTGATAACGGTATATCTTTTACTATATTACTGGCGCCATCTCAACTACTTTCAACGGCGTGCACATATAGTAAAACATATTTCCCATTATATATTTTTTATCTCTTTTTGGTAGTCCTGATGATATTATAAACAGACAACACCAGTGCTGCTACCGCTACGATAAAAGTAATTTTTTCTAACATCCTGCAAACTTCCTTCCATATTTTAATTATACAATAATTTTTGAAACCGCATTTCCCGCAAAACAACGGTCTTCTAGCCTCTCAATCCCCCATTATTTGAGACTGAAACCATGAAAATAAAAAACACCGCAATACTTTGCGGTGTGTGCATTTAACTTGGTGGAGACAAGCGGGATCGAACCGCTGACCTCTTGAATGCCATTCAAGCGCTCTCCCAGCTGAGCTATGCCCCCAAGACAATTAAAATTATAATCGAAAACGGTCTCATTTGTCAATATAATTGTAAAATATAAAGCAAATATATTGCAGGGTGGTGCGCCAGTGCTATAATGAAAACCGCAAGCAATGATGCCTGCTTTCCTTAGTGCAATGTACCCATGGGTAAGCGGCTTTTATTTTTTTTCAGAGCTGTCGAGCAAAATGCGTTCCCCAGAAACCAGTGCGACCACAGTGTATAGCGTCACAAAAGCCTGATTGAAAATTTAAAAACACAAAATAAACAAAAGCTGGCAGACATAAGATTGTCTGCCAGCTTTTTATTTAGTCGATTTTTCTATAAGCTTCTGTCAGCGGCGGAATGATCTGCTTTTTGCGGCTCAATACGCCGGGCAAATGGTAGCAGCCTGCCGCCGTCGCTTCGCCAAAGGCGTGTACCAGCTGGGTCTGCGGGCTTCCGGCAGCCAAAAGGTCGGTTGCCTCACCTAAAATGTCAGTCACCATCAGCAGTGACAGGTCGTAACCTTCCTGCCTGCGAAATTCGTTTAAGGCCTGCTGCAGCTCATCCATACGTTCCAAAGCCTGCTGCCTGTCCATAATATTGATTTGGCTGACAGTGATACGCTGCTCGCCAAAATCAAATTCTTTAATGTCGTTGCGCACGATATCCTGCACCGGCAGTTTACCTATAGCCGATCCCTGCCGCAGCACTTCCATCGCAAAAGCCGCCGCATCTTCGATACCGGCCAGTTCGGCCAATCGCCTGGCAGTATCTTCATCAAACAGGGTCGAAGTAGGCGAACGGAAATAGAGAGTGTCGGATACTATCGCAGCAAAAAGCAGCCCTGCCAAAGCCGCTGGCAGCTGCACACCCCGGTGCCAGGTCAGATTAGCGACAATAGTGGCCGTCGAGCCTACCGGTTCCTGACGGATAAAGATCGGCGCGCCAGTAGTCAGCCCGCCTAAGCGGTGATGGTCGATGATCTCTAACAGGTGGGCGTCCTCGATGCCTTCCACGGCCTGGCTGCGTTCGTTATGGTCAACTAAAATGACCTCCTGCCTATCGGGCACCAGCATCATGCCACGGTCGATCATACCCACATAACGGCCACGTTCTAAAACAGGA